>Ga0209427_10008812_pt1 | contig 11310 bp, 8 predicted proteins | sample DeeMarSWOR136_30_FD_187465 | JGI IMG/M metagenome (GOLD analysis project Ga0209427, IMG submission 187465) | Marine sediment microbial communities from White Oak River estuary, North Carolina - WOR-1-36_30 (SPAdes) (version 2) | ecosystem: Environmental > Aquatic > Marine > Intertidal zone >... | reverse complement strand
CTGTTTGTCTCCCGAATTCAGAAAGGTTTTATGGATCCCAAGGCAGAACCCCAAAAAATGGCTGCTTTCGGGGCCTTGGAGCAATGGGATGGTAAAAAAGGTCCGGGTCCTTTGAATGGACAATTTTGTACCAACCGGGCAATGGAATTATCGGAAAAGTACGGCGTGGGGTGTGTTGCACTCAGATACTCTACCCATTGGATGCGGGGTGGTGCTTACGGCTGGCAGGCAGCTGAGGAGGGATATTTCTTCATGAAAATTAAGATTGGCCAACCCGGTACCCAGGAAGATGGCCCGGAAGCCTTTGGCCCGCAGAGCATCTGGATTCAGCTGACCATCAAATCCCTGGTTGTAAGAGATCTTCACCCCCAGGCGCCGGATCAGGTCTACTTCGCCCTCCACCACGCTGCGTGGTAAACGATAGGCGGGTATTCCTGTGGCCAGCACACCTCCGGCCCTGCTGGTGGCCTCGAAAACCTCTACCTTATAGCCCAGCCTGGTCAACTCAGCTGCAGCAGCCAAGCCCGCAGGCCCTGCTCCCACCGCAGCCACCTTCATCTCTCTGGTCTTGGTCAAGGCCGGGGCCACATCCAGGTGCGAATGCCCTTTCTCCCAGGCATACCGCTGCAGTCGGCCTATCTGAATGGGCTCCAACAGCTCCGTGTGGCTGCACGCCTCCTGGCAAAGCGTCTCTACGGGGCAAACTCGGGAGCAGGTATCCCCCAAAACGTTGGCCTGGAAAATGAGCTGGGCCGCTCCCGCCCGGTTGCCACTTTTAAGCCGGCGAATGAAGCCGGCCACGTCGATGCCCGCGGGGCAGGCATTGCTGCACGGGGCGTCGTGACAGAAGAGACAACGCGAGGCCTCCAGTAGAGCCTGGTGCGGCAGATAGGTCTGTTCGATCTCCCGGAAATCCTTCACATGGCCCACAGATTGGGTCTCCTTAGAGTTCCTTTCTCTCCTCTAACAAGGCCCGACGCAGAGCCTCCGGGCCGATGGGCAGCTTTGTAATCCTGATCCCGGTGGCGTCGTGTATGGCATTGGCCACAGCGGCGGCCGTTGGGATGATGGGCTGTTCTCCCAGGCCCTTAGCACCATAGGGTCCCTTTTCGGATATGGCCTCCACGATGATGGGCTCCACTTGGGGAACGTCAAGAGAGGTGGGTATGGTGTAGGTGGCCAGATCTGGGGTTTGAATCTGTCCCTTGACCATCATGAAGTTCTCCAGGAGGGCGTATCCCACCCCCTGGACCACTCCACCCTCGATTTGACAGGAGACGCCCTGGGGATTGATGGCCTTGCCGACATCATGAGCCGCCGTCACTCTGAGAACTTGAACCTGGCCTGTATCCAGATCCACCTCTACCTCGGCGATCTGAGTGCCATATCCATATACGTAGTAGGCATCCCCCTGCCCCGTCTCCTCATCGAAACTGCACGGAGGAGATACGAACCACCCTTCAGCGCCCAAGTTGATATTGCGGCTGTAGCAGTGCTGAACCAGCTGGTCAAAAGAGATCTTCTTCCCCCCTCCCAGGACCTGCCCATCCCGGAAGTCCAGTTTCTCCGGAGCGACGGCCAAAAGCTCGCTGGCCAGCTCTGTCATGCTCCTCTTGATCTGTTCCAGGGCGTTCAATGTGGCGTTGCCGCTGAAAACGGTGGTTCTGGAGGCCACCGTAGGACCGCTGTCTGGGACCAAACTGGTGTCTGTGGCCAGAATTGCGATCCTGTCCAAGGACAAGCCCATGCATTCGGCGGCCATTTGAGCGACGACAGTTTGCGCCCCCTGGCCCATCTCCGTGCCTCCGATGGCCACGCTCACCGAACCATCCTGATGCACCTGGACCGCGGCGGCCGAGCCGTCCAGAGGCCAACCCTTGGCGCCTAAGCTCACTCCGTAGAACATGGCAGAGGCGCCCAAGCCACGTCGGCGCGATGGGCCAATTCTCTTGTCTTCAGCTCTCTTGCTCTCCCAGTCGCAGGCCTCTTTGGCCTTCACGATGGTCTCCTCAAGGCCCACGCTCTCCCTGAGAACTTGCCCCGTGGCCGTTTGAGATCCTAACCTGAGACCATTTATCAGCCTGATCTGTATGGGATCCATATTAAGTTTTGCGGCCAGCTCATCGACCATGGACTCGTGGGCGAATGTTACCTCCGGAGTACCGAAGCCTCGCATGGCCCCGCTAGGAATATTGTTGGTATAGGCCCCATAAGTGTCCACCTTGACGTGGGGAATCTCATAAGGCCCAGTGGCGTGGACCGTACTGCGGAACATAACTACAGGAGAAAGAGTTGCATAAGCGCCTACATCAGCCAGAACCTCAATCTGAGCACAGAGGATCTTTCCCCCCTTAGTAGCACCCATCTTGTATGTGACGGACATGGGGTGCCGCTTGCTGCTGCGGCGAAGGTCTTCTTCTCGGGTTAGGATCATCTGCACTGGCCGATGGGTTTTCCAGGCCAGAAGGGAGGCGAAGCCGCATATCTCCGAGGGCACATCCTCCTTCCCGCCAAAGCCCCCTCCCGTGGTGGCCTGGACGATGCGGACCTTATTCATGGGTAGCCCCAGAACATGAGCCACTCCCTTTTGGACATAGAAGGGACACTGTATCGATCCCAAAATGGTCATTGAGCCATCCCCTTCGGGGATCGCCAAGGCCCCGATGGTCTCGATATAGACATGTTCTTGCCGCTGAGTGTGAAAAGTCTCCTCCAGAAGGATGTCACATTCCCCAATGCCTTTTTTCAGGTCGCCCTTGCGGATTTTCAAATGAGTCAAGAGGTTTCCTCCTTGGTGTACCAAGGGGCTGTTCTCCCCCAGGGCTTCCTGAGCCGTGTAGACGCCTGGCAACGTCTGGTAGTCCACTCGAATCAGTCCCAAAGCCTTTTCGGCAACAGACGCCGATTCCGCCGCCACCAGAGCCACACAGTCCCCCACGAATCGAACGGTCTCCTGGGCCAATAAGGGCTGATCTGGGGTGACCACACCGATCTGGTTCTCTCCAGGGATATGTTGGGCCGTGATCACAGCCCACACTCCCGGCAAACCCTCGGCCTTGCTGGTGTCAATGCCCTTAATGTGGGCGTGAGCATGGGGGCTGAACAACATCTTGCCGTACAACATGCCCTGAATTTTGACGTCGGCTACATATCGGGCTCTGCCGGTTACCTTGGACCGAGCGTCAATCCTCTTGACCGGCTGGCCCACCAGCGCTTGATGAGGCCTTCTCGTGTGTCGACCAGAATTGGCAATTGTCGGGCTCAAATATCCTCCTGTGCAGAAACTGTCCATACCCAGAAGATCCGCAGAACTGACTGTTCTGAGCTATAATCCGCCCCCGAAGCATGGTCAGCTGAACGGCCCCGCGGCATGTGAAACCCTGATATGGGGAGAAATCGGTATTCATATGCAACGCTTTCGCGGATATGGTGAATTCCACTTGGGGGTCAAAGATGACCAAATCAGCGTCGCTGCCCACCTCGAGAGCGCCCTTGGCGGGATAAAGCCCAAATATCTTAGCCGGATTGGCGGACATGGCCGCCACCAGCTGATTGGCCGTTAAATGACCTTGGTATACTCCATGGGTATAGATCAGGGGCAGAGATGTTTCCACCCCCGGTAAGCCATTGGGAATTCTATCGAAGCGCTCCATGCCGAGACGTTTCTGTTCTTTAGTGAAGGGACAGTGATCGGTGGAAATCACCGAGATGCCTCCTTGGGCTAGACCGAGCCAGAGGGCCTCTCGGTCTTTGGGACTGCGCAGGGGTGGCGTGGCGATAAAGTCACCTCCCCCCTCTCCCAAATAGACGGTCTCATCCAGAAGAAGATACTGGGGGCAGGTCTCGGCCCACACGGGAAATCCCCCATCGTGAGTTTCCTGGACGGCTGACAGAGCCTGACTGGTGGTCAGATGAACGATGTACAGGTGGCCATGAGCAAAACGGGACAGATAGATGGCTCGGCGAACGGCCTCTTCTTCCACTTGGTGAGGCCGACTCCGAGCGTGAAAAATGGGGGCGACCTTTCCATCCATCAACAGCTGCTCAGTGAGATGCTCCAGAAGGGGTCCGTTTTCGGCGTGAACCATCACCAAACCGCTCACCTCAGCGGTGCGCTTCAAAACGGCGTATAGACCTCCGTCGTCCACCATGCGCCCGTCGCGACGGTAAGCCATATAGAGTTTAAAGCTGGTCACGCCATCCCGCACCAGACGGGGGATTTCATCCAAGATGGCCTCATTGACCTCGACGATTTCGGCGTGCAAGCCATAATCGACGGCCACCCGCCCATCGGCGGCTCGGCGACGATCTCGAAGGCTGGCCTCTAGTGAAGTCCCCTTGCGGTGAAGGCTAAAATCGATGATAGTAGTGACGCCCCCGCAAGCAGCGGCCCTGGTGCCGGTGGTGAAATCGTCGCAGGAGGTGGCCAACTCCATGGGCAACTCCATGTGAGTGTGAACATCGATGATTCCGGGCAAAATCCACTTGCCCTCGGCATCCAAGACCTGGGCCGCCGCACTTACTTGACCGCCGCTGATCTGGGCGATGCGACCATCTTTTATGCCGATTTCAGCCCGATAACTTTTCTCGGCGGTGACGATCAAGCCACCTCGTATCCACGTGTCCACTGAAGCACCCAGGAATAGGTTAGCCTTTCAAGCTCAGAAGCTTTCTCTCACCGAGGAGAGTCCACAATCCCACAGAGGGGAGAATTCAACGCTGCTGCCTCATCATATCGTGCAACAGAGACCTTATCACGTACTATGTTGACGCCCAAGAGGAGCTCTTGGAAGCGGAGAAGACACGGGTAGCAGGTCCCTATGGACGCTCGATTCCTGCTACCAGAAAAGCCTAACGGTTCGATTTACCAGGCGGCTATAAAGATTTGAAACGGCTTCTATAATACGAAAAGAAAGTCTCCTCGTCAACCACTTTTTCAGCCTCGGGGCAACAGCTCTTTCGACTTGGTAGGATCCATGAGGGAAGTGTGAGAATGCTTGACAAATGGAAAATAATATGTTATATAGAAAGAGAGGGTGCTTTCGAGGGTTCATGCCCTCAAAAGCCTTTGTTTTCCAAAAGACTCTCATATGAGGAAAGCTCCTCTGTGGTACTCTCCCGCTCACATCTCATGTGCGCGGCGGGATGGTGGTTTTCTGCCGATGAAGGGTTCAGAGATCCTGGGAGTAGCCCCGGTTTGATGGCTCCGGTGTGAGGTTCATCCCTCTCCAGATAGAAGGAGACGGACGTGGATAAAATCAGAGTTTTTCTGACGGATGACCATACCATCCTACGCGATAGTCTAACGTATCTCTTAGCGGATGAGGAGGAGATTGAGGTGGTGGGAGAGGCTGAAAACGGCCATCAGCTGTTAAAAGAAGCCAAAAAAACCTCTCCCGACGTCGTTGTGGTGGACATCTCCATGCCAATCCTAGGCGGTTTGGAAGCTGCTCAGCGGCTTAAAAAAATACTGCCCAAAGCCAAAATCTTGATCCTCACCATGCATACCGATGAAACCTACATACACCAGGCCTTCAAATCAGGAGCGTCCGGCTTTATGGTGAAAAAAGCAGCGGCACAAGATCTGGTCTCGGCCATCAAAGCCGTTCACAGAGGGGAAACATATATCAGCCCCATAGTCTCTGAGAGGGTGGTCCAAGAGTTCGTCCGGAGCTCTCGGCTCTCACGAAAAGCAATCTTTTCCGATAAACTCACTCTTCAAGAACGTCAAGTCCTCAAGCTCATTGCCGAAGGTTGGTCCAGCAAAAAAATAGGTCAGCATCTCAATATTAGCACCAGGACCGTGGAGACTCATCGGGCTAATATAATGCAAAAACTTGATTTGCATAAAGTGGCCGATTTAGTAAAATACGCCATACGTCGAGGGTTGGTGCAGGTAGAACCATAGTACTCAAGCGCTTGCGCCTGACAAACCTTCGCAGTTATGGTTAAAATATTTCATATCAAAAATACGTATTTAATTCTGCTTAAATACGTATTTTCATTTATTGACAGTTTTTCAGGAAAGTAATATCTTATTTATACTAGCAACAAAAGTCCTTCAACAAAAGGCCTAAAATGTAAGGAGGTCAGGCCATGGCGGACAAATTCGATCTCGGACGAAAGATCCACCGTCTGAGAAAAGAGAAGCTGCTCACCCTGAAACAGCTTTCCGAGATGTCTAACGTGACCGCCACGCACATCTCGGAGCTAGAGCGAGGTCTCGCCTCGCCCACCATCAACACCCTCCATAGAATCTCTCAGGCTTTGAGAAAGCCGGCTTCTTACTTCCTGCCCACTGAGGAAGACAAAAACGTCAAGATAACGACGGAGAAAAACCGTAAGTCTGTGGCCCGGAACGGGTACAAACTGCAGTTTTTTAACGCCGACATGACCGATGCCAAGCTGCGGGTGGGCCGTATCGCATTCGATGGAGAGGTCACTTTTCACCCCCTAGGATACGTAGGCGATGAAAAAATGGCCACCATCCTCCGGGGGAAGGTTGAGGTGGAGCTCAACGGGAATACGATGCAGCTGGAAGAGGGGGACACCATTCAGATCACCGAGGGCCTGCCCAGCAGATTACGCAGTCTCAGCAAGGGCGGAGCCGAGGCCATGCTGTTTCTGTCCGCCTCCTTTCACATCGACCCCAAGCGCATCAAATTCAGACCGAGTGGCAAGTAACGCTGTATTTTGATGCTCACAAAAAGAGCCGCTAGACGTTTCGTCTGGCGGCTCTTTTTTTCTTTTCTATATACCCTGGCTGAATAGCGTTCATGTGTTCCCTTGCTTAAGGTAATCTATTTAGCCTCCTCACCGTTGAACAGCTCCAACGGCTCGGAGCTCAGCGGCGTGGCCGGGTTGAGCCCTGCCTGCTGCCACCGCCAACTGCCATCATGGAAGAGATGGAAAGAGAATAGAATTCGCCGTCAGCTGAATGCGCGGCTTAGCCCGATGAAGGTTTCTTAAAAGAAGATTGCGACAAACTATCTTTCTGGGCTTTAGCTGAAATCTTTGTTATTAAATGAGTTATTACTACACCAAGATCATAGATATCGAGTACGCCATCCATGTTCGGATCTTTCAGATCGAGAGTCCCCTGAGTCTCATGAACACGATATGATAGTTTCAGAAACTTGGAAAGCACTAGCTTCGGGATGTCATCCAGACGCTCAGGACCATACCACTCAAAGACGTCTCGATCCCCTTTACTCGAATTACACTTTTTGCAAGCGCAGACGCAGTTATCCGATGAGTCAAGGAGAACAGCAATTCTCGGATCAGCCCCGGCCCTTGAGATTGGCACAATGTGGTCAGTACTGAGACCTATAGTTGCTTCGCAATAAACACAGACCTTTCCTTTATCTAATGCCATCTCGTAGTCACGAACTGAGGAAGACCAGGTCATCTGGCCCGATTCGAGCTTCTTATATCGAGAAACGACGAAGCCATAATTACCTTCAAAACCTGCGGCTTTTGAAATTAGCTGGGCGTATTGCCAGTAAATGAGTCGGCGGACGGTGTCCACATACTTTGGAGGTTTAAGAGACATATTCACTTCCCTGATATCACAAATTTTACCATTAAAAGCGGTCTAACGGTCTGCGCATCAGCTGCGGCGAGGCTTATGTACATGCATTTAGGGTAGGGGTAGATGGGGCCTGCCTGCTGCCGACTGCCACCGGCGTGGCGATGGGTGGAAGTGTTAAAGTCCGTCAAGTGAATTGGCTGGTGCATCAAATTTGATTTCAAAACTCTTTCTTTAGTGATTCTGGTAGGAGGTCCTTTAAGAGAGGATAACCTTCGACAAGACGATAAATGTCAGCTAAGTCTTTTTGACGTTTACTTTTGCGCCTTCGATCGTCATGATATGCCCATATTTTACCTTGCATCACATCTTCTAGCGATGCGACTTTCATTTCATATCCCATCACTTCTTTCATTGAACAGCGACGGATAAAATCCTGATAACGAGGATCAGTCTGTAATTGGATTCGCAAATCAGATTTGGTGCTACTGAGGTTGATACTATGAGGAAACCTCTCGACAAGAAATATTTTCTCAGCCTCTTTTATCAAATCGTCTATTGCCTCTGCCACCACAACTAAGTCGAGATCCAAACTGACGACTGGTTCAACAAAGGCATTGACAGCGAGTCCTCCGATGACACAATAATCGACTTTTTTTTCATTGAGCCAATCAAGCATCTGTTGCAAAATGTCCACTTGAGCGTTACTCACAGAATTCATGAACTCTTTCTTGGTCACAATGATGCTCCTTTTTGATTGCGCCCTAGCTTCTAAATAAATGGGTTTCGTTACTAAGACTTCTGACTGCTATTTGTCCCAATAACACGTGAATAATCAATACACATAAGTTTTTTCTTCGAATGTGTTAGGGCTAAATCGGTTTTTATGGCCGCGTGTTATACGTAAAACACAAAACATTTGTGAAATTGCGTCTGTCTCACAGGAAGTCAAGACGAGTTCCGGCACCTTTGTTGCTGCGTTTCAAGAAATAACTTCACATCCCGATCTTTTTGCGGTCTCTGAGTTGTATATACTTTTACTTTTTGCGGATTAATTGTACTACAATTCTCAAAATTTGTCAAGCACTTTGTCAAGCGCATAAATAGTATGGCAGAACAAGGGCATGTTCATAAAAAGTCCACTCCATTCGGTGGAGTGGGCCTTTTCCTACATCAAATCCTATCTTAAAATTTGTTTCAGATCTGTTTCAATTTCATGGTCACATTCGCGTAATTTTGGTAAATAATAGTGCGGTGAACAATCTTTCCAACAGATAAATAAAAATGGGAATTGCATAAGTCTCAAGAACTTACACAGCCCCCTCTTTTAAGACGTTCCGTCCAGTTGCCCTTTTCGTTGGCACGCCCTCGGTCGAGTCTCACCGGAGCAACACCAGCTTCCCGGTGAGCGAGACATGTTCACAGCGCAGTTTCGCATCCCAGCATATGTGGCTGCCATGTGATTTTAGTGTACGTCACATTTCAAATCTGATTGACATTGGATGAGATGGAACTTAGAATCCATAGGAAGGGACGTTGATTCCCTTACGGTCCAGCAGTGTGCCCTCCATCACATACAGGTTCACCAGCGCATTGAGATAATTCACCGTGGCCCGGATCCCATCGAGCTGACTGGCTGTGAAATCGCGCTGCACCTGCAGGACGAGTAAATTGGTCGACCTACCGACTCGAAATTTCTCCAGCTCCGCTTCCAGGTTCTTCTCCTGCAGGTCGCGGGTCACCTGTGTAGCCTCAATCTGCTGACGCGTTCTCAGCACTTCGGTGTAGGCGGAGCGAACGTCCCGCTGGACCATCCGCTCCATGTTCTGCAAAGCACACTGCAGCTGTTCTTTTGATCTTCTTGCCCGGGCGGCCCGGGCTCTCTCCTTGCGAACCGGGATCGCAAAATCAAAAGAGACCCCTGCGTTGACGGTATAGAATGGACTTTCGAGATCAGGAAAGGCCTTGTCGAATGTTTGAGCGTACGAGGTTCTCCCCAGGGTGATAAAAAAATCAAGACGAGGCAACAATCCATTCTTCGTGTAGGTCACGTCAAGCTCACCTTTTTGATAGGCCAGCCTGGCTTGCTCCAGATCCGGACGCTGTTTCAACGCCAGCTGTTCATGAATGGATATATCATCCAGGGAATCAGCAGCAACCGAAGGTCTGTCAATGGGCATGGGAACAGTCGACCAGGGTGCCTGGGCGGTTGGGTTGAGAAGGAATAGGAAATCCAACCGTACCTGTTCGTAACGGCTCTGAGCATCGATGAGAGCCCCTTGACGTTTTGCCACTTCGGCCCTGACGGCGGCCAGCTCCAGCTCGGGAAGCTTGCCCACGGCAACCCGCTCCAGCGACTCGCTGAGCTGCCGTTCGGCTAGCCGAAGGGATTCTTCCTGGATATGGATTTCTTCGGCCGCAAGATAAAGATCCCAGTATGCTTTCTCCGTGTCGGCCACCAGCCTCTCGGCCATGCCCCTCAACTCCGAGCGGGAGATCTCCAGATCGACCCGGGCCTTGCGCAGATCGGCCAGGTTGGCGCCGAAGCCGAATCCTCTCAACAGCGGCTGGGTCACGGTCAGGCCGATGTTCCCCGAATATTCGGACGTATAGATGCTCGACTCCGAACCGCTGATGGAGGCGTCTACGGACAGGTTCGTCCCCGTGGGCAGGGTCTCCGAGAGGCCGGCGTTGTATTGACTGCGCTGGGATGTCACCTCGAAGGGCTCGGGGGAGGCGCCAAGAAAGCGCTGCGTCTTGCTCTCGTCACGCGTGGCCGAGGCGGTCAGGACCGGATCGAAGTCGGCACGCGCCTCATCTACGTACGATTTGGCGATCGAGGGGTTCAGGCGCTGAATGGACAGATCGGGGTTGTGTTCCAGCGCCGTAAAAACCGCATCCTGCAGATTGATTCGCAGGGTATCCTGTGCCGCCTCAATGGATAAGGCACCTTCCTCCGTCGGCTGATTCGCCGCAGCCGTGGCCAGGCCGGTCCATACACAAATAATCGCGATCCCCCATCTCATGGTTCATCCCTTTGTGAAGAAGGACATTATTTGCCTTTCAATCGAAGAAGTTTCTGAACACCGATGACAGATATTTTCGTTTTCATCTTCTGCTCGAAGACCGAATAGACAACGGGAATTAGAACCAGGGTGATCAGCGTTGAGCTGAGCAGTCCGCCAATCACGACGCGGGCCAGAGGCGCCTGAGCCTCGCCTCCCTCCCCCAGGCCCAACGAGAGAGGGAATAGCCCCAGCACCGTGGTCAGGGTGGTCATTAGAATAGGACGCAGCCGCCGCGACCCGGACAGGCGGACGGCCCCCATCAGGTCCATCTTTTCCCGGCGCCGCAGCTGATTGGTGTAATCGACCAGAAGAATGGCATTGTTGACCACGATCCCGGCCAGCATGATGCATCCAATGAAGGCCTGCATGCTGAAGATCGTTCCGGTGAGCACCATGGTCAGCACCACGCCGATGAGGGCCATGGGAATGGAGAACAGGACCACGAAGGGATCTCGGAAGGATTCGAACTGACCGGCCATGACCATGTAGATGAGAAACAGCGCCAGGATCAACCCGAACATCAGCTCCCGGAAGGCTTTCTGCTGTTCCTCGTACTCCTGGCCGAACAGGATAGCGAAATCCTTGGGTACCGGCACGGCTCGCAGCCCCTTGCGGATGTCCGAAACGACCGATCCCATATCCCGGCCGGTGAAATTGGCGTTCACCGTTATGATCCGCTCCTGATCCTTTCTCTCCAGGCTGACCGGGCCCTCC
>Ga0209427_10008808_pt1 | contig 11313 bp, 10 predicted proteins | sample DeeMarSWOR136_30_FD_187465 | JGI IMG/M metagenome (GOLD analysis project Ga0209427, IMG submission 187465) | Marine sediment microbial communities from White Oak River estuary, North Carolina - WOR-1-36_30 (SPAdes) (version 2) | ecosystem: Environmental > Aquatic > Marine > Intertidal zone >... | reverse complement strand
AGAGCCTTGACGGTACTGTTTCTTGTGATTGGGATTATGCCATTGGTGGGCCGGTTTCTCAGGCGAATTTGGGGTCGGATGGATTGGCGGAAGCATTACTGGGGTATGCTGACGAGTTGGGAGTATCTGCGGCGAGCAGTTCGGGCAAAGATTGCAGAGAGTGTTATTGGCTGGCACACGTCAGGACGGGTTGATGGTGAGCGTGCCCTGAAGGTAGCGAGACAGGGTTGGCGGTTTTCGTATCATTTGGCTCTGTCAGTACTGCCCGTGGGCTTACACAGGTTCATAACTGACTGGCAGTATGCGAAGGAGCGGCTGGTTTACCTGGCTGTTCGGCCTGTTCGGTTGTATTTTGACGCACAACTGCGGCAGCAATGGCTTGGTGAGATGGTGACAGAGGAAAAGAAAAACCACCTGCTCAGCGAAGACGATGCGGGGGTTATACTTTCACAACTTAACGAGCCGTTTATACAAAAATACCTCAAGAGTCTGGCGGTGCACATCTGCACTTTACCAGTTACGCAGATTGTTTCTGTGCTTGTGGCAATTATTTATGTTGCCATGCATCCTGAGATGCCACGAGGGCAGGCATGGGGTATTGGACTTGGTATCATAGCCTTGTTTCAGGTGGTACCGATTTCGCCGGGCTCGCTTGTTCGTGGGCTTTACGTGCTTTACCTGGTTGTCAGGGAGCGGAATTTCAAAGACTATAACATTGCAGTGTTTCTTGGGTTTTTTAAGTATATCGGCTATCTGGCGTTTCCAATCCAGATGACATATCGTTATCCTGCGTTGGCACGGTTTATGGCTGCACACTGGGCGACCGAAGCGGTGCATATTGTTCCGGTGTTTGGCGAAAGGGGGGCCCTGCTGGAGCATGAGGTGTTTTGCCTGTTCTATAACTGGCCCTTGACGATACGGCGCCGCATGCGGAGGCGAGAACAAATACGGGCTGCAATGGAGCCGCGGTATTGGCATATTGTCTTGTGTGCAATTGCTGCCTCGGGGATATTTCCGCTCGCAGATTTTGCTTACCTTAGGAATTTGGGAGAACTTCCGGGTTTGAAGGTGATGTGGGGGCTTGCGGTGCTAGTGCCGATGCTTTGTGGTGCAGCGGTGACTTTAGGCGCTGGTGGAGCGGCACTGTGGAAGCGGATTATTGGAGCGGCTATTTGCGGTGGCGTGGTTGGGGTGCTTTATACGGCTGTGTCTGTGATATTGGGCTATGGTGGACCGACCGGGGTCGGTGAGATTACCACAGGTTGTGTATGGCGGGCCTTTGTGTTCACGATTTTCTCAACTATAGGGGTTCTTTTGACAGAGTTAAAGCTGCCAGAGCCGAAGGTGAAGTGAGCACATAAAAGGCAAGAAGCAACGCGTACAAGAATATCCACGACGCAGGTAGAATATGCATAGCAGACGAAGTTCGGACAGGATTTCGGCGCACAGGTACGTATTACTGGAGGATCATAGTATCATGAAAGAAAACAATCTGTTACACACATGAAGTGCCTACTTTTAATCGGTGAAGAGGCAGTTGACTATCTGAGAGACAACTCAGAGGATCTTTTGACTTTAGATATGATTATGGAGCCCAGAATTGATGGACCTGAAACGTAGAAAAGAATCCTTGAATTCCACCCTAGAAAAAGACATTCTTTGTCAGTGGATTCTCTGAAACACACCGTTTCAAGATTGAAATTTTAAACTAAACAAGGGGGGTAATGATGAATGAGGAAAAATACGAAAAGGCAAAGAAAAGAGTGGAAGAGTTAAAAAAGTTCTATGGAAATCTATTTACATACGCTGTTATAAATGTGATTCTTATAATCATAAATCTTGTCACGAGCCCTGGAAGCTTATGGTTTTATTGGGTAACTATCTTTTGGGGAATTGCAGTTTTGCTTCATGCCTCAAGGGTTTTTGTTTTCAGAGGAAAATTTCTCGGGGAAGAGTGGGAGGAAAAGAAGATAAAAGAAATTATGGAAAAAGAAGGGAAATCCAAAGGATAAAGCAAAATCACTGCCGAATAGGTTTAGCTCGATGGGCCTCGGAATAGCTCAGCCTTTCTTTTTCAGAATGTCTATTATTACATTTGGGCCATCTCGCCAAAAATCATAGTTTTTACTATGATTCCTAAACCAGGCACCGGCCGAATATCTATGACTACCACACCAGGCCCACTATAAATCTGATTCTCTCTATCTTTCCTCATAGGGGCTCTCACATTTTAAGGTCAGTCGGAGGGCTTTCTAATGGCCAAAAAACCAACCTATGAAGAACTTGAACAAAAAGTCAAAGAGCTAGAAAGAGAAGCTCTCAAATGTAGGCGAGCAGAGGAGGCGTTGCGTGAGTGTCAGAAAAAGTTCAGAGAATTTGCTGATTCTCTGCCCGAAACTGTCTATGAAACGGATGCGGAAGGCAATGTCACCTTTCTTAATCGTACCGGACGAGAGGTCTTTGGTTACACACTTGAAGATTTTGCCGAGGGCCTTGATCCCTTTGAGTTGTTTCTTCCTGAGGATCAGGATCGTGCCAAGCAGAATCTCCGTAGGACATTATCTGGAATTCCGGGAGGTCCCGTTGAGTATACTGGATTGACGAAAGATGGCGCCAGAGTTCCTGTTATTATCCATGCCAATCCACTCATGGACAAGGACAAATGTGTGGGCACAAGAGGGCTGGTTATAGACATCTCTGACCAAAAGCAGGCTGAAGGGACGATCCGAGAGAGCGAGGAACGCTTGCGCCAAATAGTCCAAAATATGCCAGTGATGCTTGATGCTTTTGACGAGGACAACCGGATACTGGTGTGGAACAGAGAATCTGAGAGGGTTACCGGATACAGCGCGGAAGAGATGATTGGAATAAACAATGTGCTGGAGATACTATACCCTGACCGAGAATACCTCTCCAGGGTTCTGGACGAGTGGGCCGAGCGCGGTGATGAGTTCCACAACTGGGAGATCAACCTTACCTGCAAAGATGGAACGATGAAGACCGTGGCATGGTCCAACATATCTAAGCGCTTCCCGATTCCAGGCTGGAAATCGTGGGCTATTGGGGTTGATGTCTCCCAGCGCAAGCAGGCAGAGGGGGCGCTGCGACGTGAAAAAGACAAGCTTCAAGAAGCACTGGCGAAGATTAAGGTGTTAAGTGAATGGTACGCTTCCTATTTGCGCTCACTCTAAAAGAGACGAGATAATAACGGCTCCTGGAATCAAGTTGAGGCGTATATTCGCGGTCATTCTGAACGGCATGCCTTTGATTCCGCCTTGACACACTACCGTAATTTCCCTATACTCCTAGACTGAAATAGCAGGTTTTTGTCACTTTATGGCAAGGCTTTCTAGACGATACCTGACCAAAAAGCCGCGTCCACAGCGTTCTTCTAGGAGCTTGCAAGATGAGAACTGCTACAATATCCGCATACATTCTGAGAAGAATCTTGATTTGGCCTGCGGTGATTAGTACTATTCTATTATTGAGGTTACGGTATTAGGAGGGAAGAATGAAGATGAATTGGAAGAGGTGGGTGGTTTATGGCATCTCATTAACCCTATGCTTGGCATTTACAGGGGGTTGCGTCAGTAAAAAGGATTATTTGGTAAAGGTTGAAGAGGGTGAAAAACTGTCGAAGGAATTCACCGCATTGAAGACTGAACACGACCGGTTACGCGGAGAAAAAGAAGCCCTCGATAACCAAGTAATGGCCCTCAAGGGGGAGCGGGACAACCTGGAAGAGGCAAATACTCAGTCAGAGCTTGAAAATCTTTCCCTTGAAAATGAGGTCGCCCTCCTGGTAGCCGATAACATTAAGCTGGAGGAGATCTTACGAGCCAAATCGGATACCTTGAGCAAAAACATCGTAGACCTCAGGGACCATATTGCGAGCCTGAAAAAGGAAAACGGCCTCCTCAGAGGAAAAAATAAAGATCTGGTCCGGAATTTGGAAACCCTTAAAATGGATGTACACAACCTCCAAAATCAGATTGTGGCGCTTGAGGAGAAAAACAGGGTACTCCAATCCGAGGCCGAGGCTCAGGTAGACAATCTCCAAGGTCAAATTGTGGCGCTTGAAGAGAAAAACAGGGTACTCCAATCTGAGGCCGAGGCTCTAGAGCGTCAGAAAGAAGAAGAGATGTTAGAGATGAAGGGTGCCTACGAAGAGCTACTTGAGGGTATGAAATCAGAGATAGACAAAGGTAAGATTACCATTACCCAGCTGCGGGGAAAATTAAAGGTGAATATGCTGGACGAAATCCTCTTCGATTCAGGAAAAACCACCATCAAGCCTCAGGGTGTTGAAGTATTGCAGCGAGTGGGGAACATTTTGTTAAGCGTGGAGGACAGGGCTATCAACATTGAGGGTCACACAGACAATGTTCCCATCGGAGCCGAGCTCAGTAAGAAATACCCCACCAACTGGGAGCTCTCGGCGGCGCGGGCTACCAATGTAGCCAGATATTTGAAGGAAAAAATCGGAATCGACCCTAGCTTACTTTCTGCCACAGGTTACGGGGAATACCAGCCCATAGCCTCAAATGAAAGCGAAGAAGGACGGGCTAAGAATCGGCGCATTGAGATCGTGCTTGTTCCAAGGGAGATCGTGCCAGTTTCCAGGAAATAGGGAAGCTATGAAGAGGCCGTCTTTTCAAATAACCTCGCCAGACCTGTTCCCTCATCTACCTTTATTGCTCAATCTCCATCTGTTGTATATGACCCACTTATACCAAAAGAGTAGGTTTCTGCGATGATCTCGGGCAAGGCACCAAGGGTTATGTATACCATATCAATTCCATAATAAATTTGCACAGTTAATAGGCATCACATAAGGCAAGGATGCCTCAACTTAAGATGCTCCCAGATAGTGAACAATACCGCTCGTATTCAACAAATCCATGAAACGCTTCTATGATCTAAGAATGAACATTGTATACTTAAAAATCTCGGCGCAAAAACTTTCCAGAAAATATAAAAGATCAAAAATTTTCTGTGTAATTAGGAATTAATGGTTAAAATTAAATAAGCAAAAAAATTATGTTCGATAATAGAAATAAATCATCATTTAACAACTCAATGTCAGATAACTTTTACAAAAATGGAGAGTATCGCCGTCCACAAAAATGGTTATTAAGGTTACGTGCAAATCTATATTTAAACCAGATTTTACACCTAGTGCAAATCGGTTCTGATTATCATATTCTTGAAGTTGGCTGCGACAGTGGTCAGCTTACAGAACTTTTAAAAAAAAGAACTCATTCGGTAGTTGGCATCGATATCAACCCCATATCTGTGAACAATTCAGGCAAAGATTACCTCCGAGTGATGGACGCACAGGAATTGGGTTTTTCCGATTGTTCTTTTAACCTGGTTGTTTCCACTCATACAATCGAGCATCTACCTAATGTTCAAAAGGCTCTCTGTGAGTTTGAACGGGTACTTCGTCCTGGAGGTTTTTTGATCTTGATTTATCCCTGGGAACCTATTCGCGGTTACACGGTACTGCCCGAGGCATTGTTGTATTATAGATCCATAAAAAAATGTCGTCAGATCCATCTTCATAATTTCACACCTAGAGAGATTGACCATTTACTTATTGGGTCATCCTTGGTTCAAAGAAATTGGAGAATATTTTTCGTTCCTCATCCCAATTTTATATCGGTTCTGCATAGAAACGGGACAATCTTATGAAGGCTATTAATTTTAAGGCACTGAGATAATTCATTCTTAACGTTGTAAGGAAAAATTTTTAGGTAATCGGTGAGCAAGCTGCTGCTATTAGGTTGCATAGGTTTTGGCTAAATTAAGGAGGTCAAGCCATGGTCCGTTTGATAGTTACCTTGTTTATAACCTTGACTACCCTGCTGAATATAGGGTGTTCCAATGATTCCGGCAAAGCCCCCTCAACATCATCTCAAATGATTGGAGAGGTGGATCTCTATACATTCTCATCTGACCCCCGCTATTTCTTAAGCGACGCACGGCCATTTCCATTGCCTCACAATACCTTACTTAGAGATGCTCTCGACAGTCTCGGTCGGGATCTGTCTAAAAACTACTTTTCCAGAACATACACAGACAAGGCAACAGATATTCACTTTGAAATACTCAGAATAGACGAAATAGCCACACCATCTCGTCCTCTTCGCATTGCTGTGGTTAATATGGTCGACAAAGATAAAGATGCAATGAGGTATTTTTTTCAAGGCTCAGCTGGGGGACAGACGACCTTTTATATGCTCGCTGCAACATTTATGCAACCCCATTTGAGCCCACCTTTAGTAGATGGCTTGGTCATTCTCTATAACGGCGAAATACTTCCAGAGCTTGACCATATTAGTCTAGCAGGTGTCCTGACTCCAAGATCGGTTCAGCATGTTGCCAAGCGAGCGATCCATGGTGCGAAAAGGAAAGCTGTTATTTCAGATCAAGACCATGTAAAATTGCGCAATCTCAAATTGTAATGAAGATGTAGGGCCTGGATACAAGTCCCTGAGGTCGCCCTATTCCTTCCTAATTCTCTCCAGGAATTCGCGTGCCCCTGTGTGGGCTGGGTCAATTTCCAGAATCTCTCGAAGTTGCTCCCTGGCCTTTTTAAGTTCATCCATATCCGCATAGAGCAAACTCAGGTATAATCTGGCATCCACATGCGCTGGAAAGAGCTCCTTTACCTCGTCTACTTTCCTCCTGCAGATAAGATCATCCATAGGCCTAGCAACACGAAGAGCACCCCCGCCCCTGTTTTGATATAATTTGCGGGAACCAGCCTACCCACCCCAGAGCCAAGGACCACGGCCAGCAAGGATGTCAGCACAAGGGCACCGGCAGAGCCAATGAATACAGCGAGCCGTGATTTACTTTCAGCAGCAAAGGCAAAGGTAGCCAGTTGTGTCTTGTCCCCTAATTCGGCAAGAAATATCATTCCAAAAGTTGTCAGCAGTACCTTGAGTTCCATGTTTTAACCCCCCATTTGAACTTGGATAGATTTCTCACAGAATCTGTTTCCCTTACACAATCCAAGAAAGTTGCCACTTATACTATCACCTTTCCAGGGTATATGTAAACGTGTGAGGGGCAAGAGTGATCATAATTGACAGGTAGCCGTAATTTCATTATACTTTTCGCCTTAAACATGGCAAAGCCTTTTTGGCGTATTATAATCATAAAACATGGCGTGGAGGGAACCACCGAAATACTGTCTCATGACATCTTCAAAAAAATGTTATAATGTCTTGAGAAGGCCTCCAGTAACCACGAGATTGAGTTCTCAAAGGGAGGTCTGGGAAATCACTAGTTATTCATAAATGGAGTTAGAGTATGGCAATGCTACCGTGTGGGGCGTATGCAGGGAGAGAAATCGAAAAGTGCGCGGCGAGGCGTGATAATGGGTATTGGAAGTGCGATGAATGGGCAGATGACTGGTACTATAAATGTCCCAGCTGGCAACCCGGCAAATTTGTGGGCTATGCCCTTATTTGGACTGCGAAGTGGCTCAGCAAGACTTGCTACTGGTCTGCTCACAAGGTGTGCGTTTTCTGGAAATTCACTAAGATTTTACGGTGCGTTCTATATGTGAGCTCAAATGTGCTACCAAGATTTTTTGGGAAGATACTTGGATTTGGTACTCTGGCCATTCCAAGCCCCACGAGCCCCTTTGCACCTGCAATTGCATATGGAAGTTATATTAACGATGAGGGTAATGAGACAGAGAGGCCAATCATCATGTGTTGGACTGAGACAGCGGATCCCCCAGTGGGGTCTTCTGGACTGAGGCTGAGGTTCGAACAACTGCGACACTATTCCTCTCCTTTCCATACCGTGCTCCCTCAATTTACCACAAAGGCCGTTGATGGTGAGGTGTCACATCGAGGGCCTGCATTGACCTTCCTCAATAACATATTCTTCTTGGCATGGACAGGAAAGGATTCGGAGCACCGATTACATGTGATGCAATCTTCTGATGGCGGAGATACTTGGCTAAACAAGGTGACGCTCAACGTATCCTCTCTATCTGGGCCCGCACTGGCAGTGTTCAACAACCGTATTCATCTCGCCTGGAAAAGTAAACCACGACAGGGCTCATACCTGAACATTATGTCTAGTGTCGACGGTATTAAGTGGGAAAATGAAACCAGAGTGGTAGGGAGGGCAGAATCAGGGCCTGCACTGGCAACTCTGGGCTCCGTGCTTTTCATCGCCTGGAATGGCAAAGATGACTATAGGGTCAATATTATGGACAGCCGGGATGGTCTCTCTTTCGAGAATCGGGTCACGCTCCAGGGGACAACTGATGCCAGGCCTGCGCTCTGCACCTACGGGAGGCATCTCTATTTGGCCTGGAAAGAGAAAGGTCGTGAAGGTCTAATAACACTGATGCGCAGCACGAATGGAACTCGCTGGGAAACGGTCCCGGTGAAACTCCTTCCAGACCAGCCCTTGAATACCGGTCAGCCAGCGCTGGCCTCTTGCACTGAGGGCCTCATCATTGGTTGGGCCAATCCAAAACTCCATATTGCAGGAAGGAGATAGTGAATCGAAATTCAAATGTTCAACATTCAAAACAACCCTGGGCAGAAAATCAATGCATTATCGCACCATGATTATGGTAGCAACGTCGCGCTAAGCAAATTTACAGGTGATACCACCATCAACGACCAGTTGCGCGCCGGTGATGTACTTGGCCTCGTCAGAGGCGAGAAACACAGCTGCATACGCTACGTCCCAAGCATCGCCCATCTTTTTCATGGGGCATTGTTCATCACGGATTTTGATCATTTTCTCTACGTCTCCACCCCCATAGGCCTCTTTGAGCGGCTTAATAATCATCGGTGTATTCATCAAGCCAGGTAAGATAACATTGGCACGGATATTCTTCTCAGCGTACTCCAGCGCAATGCTCTGTGTCAGCTGGAGAATGGCTGCCTTGGTGGCACTGTAGGATAAGTATGGAACTCCTGTGTAACGAATGCCGGCAATGGAGGATATGTTTACGATTGCGCCTCCACCCTGCTTTTCCATGTACGGCAACACATATTTGCATGTCAAAAATTGGCTCTTGAGGTTGACTGCAACGACTCGGTCCCAGCTTTCTTCGCTCGCATCCACCGGACCGCCGACCTCAACAATGCCCACATTGTTGTGCAATATATCGATCCTCCCATAGACATCGATGCATCGCTCCACCATGGCTCTGACTTCATCTGACTTGGCAACATCTGCCTGATGAACCTCGCAATCACCGCCTTCCTTTTCGATTAATCCTTTTGTCTCCTCGGCAGCAGCGGGGTTGATGTCAACAGCGAACACCTTTGCCCCCTCCCGTGCAAAAAGCACCGCGGTCGCCTTACCATTGCCCCATCCCGGCCCAACAGAGCCTGCTCCTGTGACAACCGCGACCTTGTCCTTCAAGCGATCACCCATTTTCTGCACCTCCCTTACGGTAGTTCGCGCACCATCATATTAGATCGTTCAGAGGCTGGCCCTCATCTCGTCAAACCTTACGCTCCTTATCTTCCCAGTACTTAGCCCGTAACTCCCGTTTTAATATTTTCCCATAATTGCTCTTGGGCAATTCATCCACAAAATCTACTGACTTGGGTTTTTTGTAGCTCGCGATGTTATCCTTGCAAAAAGAAATCATTTCTTCTTCTGTGACGGACTCGCCCGGCCTCAGCGAAACAACTGCCTTAACCGCCTCACCCCATTTAGGGTCCGGAACGCCGATAACCGCAACCTCTCTCACCGCTGGATGTTTGATTATAGCCTCCTCAATTTCTCGTGGATAGATATTTTCTCCACCGCTGATGATCATGTCCTTTGAGCGATCCATAATAAATAGATACCCACTTTCATCCATATAACCGACATCCCCAGTATGGAGCCACCCGTTACGAAGTGTCTCCGCCGTGGCCTCAGGGTTGCGCCAGTACCCTTTCATCACAAGATCCGAACGCGTAACAATCTCTCCCATCTCACCTGCTGGCAGTTCACGATCACTGGAGTCAAATATCTTGACCTCTACATCCGTACGTGGGAAGCCGGCAGAGGCAAGCCGCTTGACCTGTTCTGGGGACCCTTCCAGGATGTGATCCCGGTGGGGGAGGTACGTAATGGTCATAGGGGATTCTGCTTGCCCGAACAACTGCACCAGGCACGGCCCTAATCTTGCCATAGCCTCTTTCATGTCCTCGACAAGCATGGGAGCGCCGCCATAATTAAGGGCCTTCAGCGAACTATGATCGAATCGTTCCAAGCTGGGGCTCTCGGCCATAATCTTTACCATCGTTGGGGCAGCAAAGATATTGGTAACTCCATATTCCTGAATGGCCTTAAAGACAAGCTCAGCATCAAAGGATTTCGATTCCAAGATAATGTTCGCTGCCCCTTTTCCGATATTGGGTAAGGCGTAAAGGCCGCTGCCATGTGAAAGCGGAGCTGCATGCAGAATCACGTCGTTGGGGCCAAAACCTGGACAAATATCTGCATAGAAATTCATAGTCATGGCCATTAAGTTGCGATGAGTCAGCATGGCACCCTTGGGCATGCCTGTTGTTCCTGAGGTATAAAAAAGCCAGGCCAAGTCGTCAGGTCGGACATCAGCATCTTCAAATCGATCAGGTTCCTTGGATATCAGGTTCTCATAGTCTAAGAGCTCACCTTCGGCACCGGATAAGGTGATCAGGTGGCGAGCGTGCGGTATCCGGTCACGGACATCTATAATTGCTTTATTGAATTCAGGGGATAACACCACAGCTTTGGCCTCAGAGTGATCAATGATAAAGGCAAACTCTTTAGGATGAAGGCGAAAGTTAATGGGCACTGCGCCGCAACCAGCCTTAAAGCACGCAAAAATGGACTCCAGTGTTTCTGGATAATTGTATTGCAGAACGGCAATATTATCTCCCTGTGTGATACCCAAACTGTATAAGGTATTTGCCAAACGATTGACTCGGGAGTTAAATTGAACATAGGTTAATCGCTTGGAACCATGCGCTATGGCCAAATTGTTTGGAAAAGTCTGAGCGGATTTGGTTAATAATTTACCAACGTTCATGTGCCCCTCCTTACCATTTTTTCCGTCACCTCATAAAACGCATCCTACTATAACTCACCCTTTTGGGAGAGAGAAAGAATACCACTATGTCAAAAAGAATCCTCGCTGATGGACCGGAAATAGAGAAGGCATTGAATCGTGCCGGATTCCCTAAAATTAAAACCCCGACCTAAGTCGGGGTATCCGGATGTGCCGTTACTCACTTGGCTCTTTTCCCCTAAATGTTAGTATATGGATTTTCTCCAAGCGTAACCAAC
>Ga0209427_10008807_pt1 | contig 11314 bp, 12 predicted proteins | sample DeeMarSWOR136_30_FD_187465 | JGI IMG/M metagenome (GOLD analysis project Ga0209427, IMG submission 187465) | Marine sediment microbial communities from White Oak River estuary, North Carolina - WOR-1-36_30 (SPAdes) (version 2) | ecosystem: Environmental > Aquatic > Marine > Intertidal zone >... | reverse complement strand
TTTGAACCCTATTTTTCCACCAAGAAAACTGGCATGGGGTTGGGACTTTCTATTGTCAGCGCCATCATTGAAGACCACAATGGATTCGTCCGCGTCCAGGACAATCAACCAAGGGGAACGAAATTTATTGTGGAATTGCCGGCGTAAGAAGTGACTATTGGCGATTGACTATTGACTATTGACCGTGGACAAGTGAGATAGAGTATCTAAAGTGAACTAAGGTGCTTAAAATTAGAGAAACAAAACCAATTTCAAAAGAGCTTTCCCCAAGTCCTCAATTTTAGCTCACTTTAGGCACTTTAGCTCACTTTAGGCACTCCGTTACTGGCTAATGACCAATGACTATTGGCTGAAAGACTCAATATTCAATCGTCAATAGTCAATAGACAATTGAAGGAGTAGATCAGTGTTCCCAACAATACTAGCTGTTGATGATGAAGTCACCATACTTGAGTCGCTAAGAGGCATCCTTTCTGATGAGGGGTTTGAGGTTCTGACCGCTTCCAATGGATACGAAGCCTTGAAGATCATAGAGGAGGAATCCCCAGACCTGGTCCTTCTGGATATCTGGATGCCGGGCATTGACGGCATAGAAACACTCGGGGAAATCAAGAGGACTAATCCGTTTCTTCAGGTGGTCATTATTTCAGGTCACGGAACCATTGAAACAGCTGTTAAGGCGACGAAACTGGGGGCTTACGATTTTATCGAAAAACCGCTTTCTATTGAAAAGGTTGTGGTAACGATTAACAATGCCCTCAACTTCCGCCAACTGGAAGAGGAAAACCGTTTCCTGCGCAAGAAGACCCTTGAAAGACATTCGATCACAGGAAACAGTCCCCAAATCCAGGCCTTGAAGAAGCAAATTGCCGTTGCAGCACCCACCAATGCATGGATTTTGATCACGGGCGAGAACGGAACCGGCAAGGAACTCGTAGCCCGCACCATTCACCAAATGAGCCATCGTGTAGATAAGCCCTTGATCGATGTAAACTGCGCTGCCATACCAGATGAATTGATCGAAAGTGAGCTTTTTGGCCATGAGAAGGGGGCGTACACTGGTGCCACCAGCAGAAAGCGAGGCAAATTCGAGGTTGCTAACGGAGGTACAGTATTCTTGGATGAGATTGGAGACATGAGCCTCAAGACGCAGGCCAAGATCCTTCGAATCTTGCAGGAACAAAAGTTTGAACGGGTTGGCGGCACCCGCACGCTTACTGTGGATGTACGGGTAATAGCGGCAAGTAACAAAGACCTAAAAAGAGAAATCGAGAAAGAAACGTTTCGAGAAGACCTGTACTATCGGTTAAACGTTATCCCCATCGAGGTGCCCCCTTTGCACAACCGCACCGAAGACATTCCAATGCTGGTGAAAACCTTCCTAAAAGAGTTTTCTGAAGAGGGACACTGCGGTTTGAAGACTATGACGCCTCAGGCCGTTGAGCACCTCAAGGTCTATCCCTGGCCAGGCAATGTTCGGGAACTCAAGAACTTGGTGGAAAGACTGGCCATCATGACCGAATCGGAAGTGATCGACGAAGGCGATATTCCTTCCTCCTATAAACGTAAGGACACGATGACTCCCGAGGCTGGGATCTTTGATGTCGATTTCTTAAAGGAGGCCAAGAAACAATTCGAAAAGATGTATATCTTGCGGAAGCTTTCCGAGAATGAAAACAACATTTCTCAAACCGCAGACTCAATCGGCATTGAGAGAAGCCACCTCCACAAGAAGATAAAGTCCTTTGGTTTTAAATTGTGATATGCAATGAGTAACGGGTAATCGACATCCTTAGGGAGTAAAACGAACATCGGAGAATGCGTGAGGGTTATCGGCGGTGCCCTAAAGGGGAAAAGGCTTTGCCCGATACGTGGCCTGAAAATTCGACCTACCACAGACTACCTACGGGAGTCAATCTTCAACATCCTAGCGGGCGGGGTGGAAGATGCGGTTGTGCTCGATCTATTTGCCGGCACCGGTAGTCTCGGGATAGAGGCGCTGAGCCGAGGTGCGGCAACAGCCGTGTTTGTTGACAAGTATCCCCAGTCCATAAAGGCGCTCACTCGAAACATTTGCGCCTGCTGCCTGGAAAGGCGAAGCACCATATTAAGACGGGATATACTGCGGGGATTGAGTTTCTTGAAGTCGATCGGCTATGCCTTTGGGCTGGTATTTATAGACCCTCCTTATGATAAGGGCTTTGCGGAACGAACCATGCAACTTTTGGCCCGTGCCGAATCGACATCAGATGGGGCCTCTATCGTCATAGAGCACAGCAGGCGTGAGGTACTACCAGAGAAGGTGGCACGTTTTATCCTCAGTGACCAGAGGCATTACGGGAAAACTCTTGTTTCCTTTTATAGGCCTGTGTTATAAAAGATAAAATCGGTCTACGAGCTTATGTAACGCGGCGGCGGCGCTTGAGAAAGGAAGTTCCTACACCACGGATATGGGAAAGATAGCTGTATATCCTGGATCCTTTGATCCTGTAACTAATGGACATTGCGATATTGTCCGGCGTGGGCTTGGGCTTTTCGACGAGGTCGTCGTTGCCATAGCCAGAAACGGGGCCAAGGACCCACTTTTTACCATTGAGGAACGCCTGGAGATGCTGCACGAAACCTTTAAGGAAATGCCGGGTGTTCAGGTGGATAGCTTTGACGGGCTCTTGGTCGACTATGTTGTCAAGCGTCAGGCGGATGCCATTTTGCGGGGCCTCAGAGCAGTGTCTGACTTTGAATATGAGTTTCAGTTGGCCCTGATGAATCGGAAGCTCAATAAGAATGTTCAAACGGTTTTTCTTATGACAGGGTTGCGGTGGATTTTCATCAGTTCCTCGATCATTAAGGAGGCCGCTCGGTTCGGAGGAGACACCCGGGGCATGGTCCCTGACATTGTGTGCGTAAAGCTGAAGGAGAAGTTCGGGACCTCTCAACCCTGATACATGAAAAAAGGATAGGATTCAGGATTTGTGCGCAGCTGCTTAAAGCGCCCCTCATAAACGGACGAATCTTGCGCATACATGGATCTATGGAGGCTTCAAATATTCTGTAGGGTAGTTGAGCTGAGGAGCTTTTCCAAGGCGGCCAAGGCGGTCTATCTTTCCCAACCCACGGTAAGCAGTCATATTAAAGACCTGGAAAACCACTTTGAGTGTAAACTCGTTGATCGGCTGGGAAGGGAAGCCATTCCCACCAAGGCGGGCAGTCTCCTTTACGGTTATGCGACAAAAATCATTGCCCTGAAGCAAGAAGCTGAAAATGCCATGGCCGAGTTTCAGGGCAAAATCAAAGGGCGTCTGACCGTTGGCGGAAGCACAATTCCGGCCGGTTATATCCTCCCGCCGTTGCTGGGAAGATTCAAGGAAGACTATCCAGGAGTCGTGGTGACCCTCGTACAAGGCGATACGGAAAGGATCATCAACGATACGCTTGAAGGGAATGTGGAGCTTGGAATTGTGGGTGCCAAGGCCCAAGAAGTTCAACTTGTTCAGAAGAGGATCATAGATGATCAGATGTTTCTTATAGTGCCACAGAGGCACAAATGGGCAGCCAAACCCCATGTCGTGATGAATGAGCTTATTGGGGAGCCGTTCATAATGCGTGAACTGGGCTCCGGCACTCGGAAGTCGATTGAGCAGGTGTTGCACAAATCGGGCTACTCCCTTAGTGCCCTGAATGTTGTGGCTGAGATGGGAAGTACGGAAGCCATTCGCCAGGGGATCAAGGCAGGTGTGGGAGTTTCCATTCTGTCTGAATGCGCTGTAGGCGAAGAGCTGGCTGGGGGAAGCCTTAAGAAGGTGAAGATCCATGGGCTATCGTTTAAGAGAGCTTTTTATCTGACGGTTCACAGATATCGGACCCAGTCTCCTTTGTGTCGAACCTTCATCAAGTTTCTGAATCGAGAATCGAGAATGGTATAATCGTGGATCGTTTTACGAATAACGAATAACGAAAACACATCATGCCCATACCTCTTTCTCCAAATGCCCTGGTAGTTCTTGAGCGGCGCTATCTAAGAAAGGACCGAAGGCGAACACCCACAGAGACGCCACAGGACCTGTTTAGAAGGGTGGCCCGTAGTATTGCCGCAGCCGACGGCAAGTTCGATTCCAAGGCCGACATTCAGAAGACCGAACAGGAGTTTTACAACCTAATGGCAGAACTGGTTTTTATGCCCAATTCTCCAACCCTGATGAATGCCGGACGTAGGCTGGGGCAGCTGGCGGCCTGTTTTGTGCTGCCGATTGAGGACTCCATCGACAGTATATTTGAAGCGCTCAAACACACAGCTATGATTCACAAGAGCGGCGGGGGTACTGGTTTCTCCTTTTCCAGCGTGCGGCCTGAAAATGACATGGTGTCATCCACGCAAAGGATATCGACTGGACCTATTTCCTTTATGACAGTCTTTGACGTGGCTACCGAGACGGTCAAGCAGGGAGGCACCAGGCGGGGGGCCAATATGGGCATCCTACGAGTGGATCACCCGGATATCGAGGCCTTCATCCAGAGCAAGACCAACATGGCTAAACTGAACAACTTCAATATCTCAGTTGCCCTCACCTCCTCTTTCATGAAGGCGCTTCTTGCTGATAAAGACTACGACCTGATCAATCCAAGGAACCATAAAGTAGTCAAGCGGTTTTCTGCCAGGGCCATGTTTGACAAGATTGTTGGGGCGGCCTGGCAAAGCGGGGAACCAGGGATCATTTTCTTGGACCACATCAACCGAGCCAATCCCACTCCTGAACTGGGTGAGATTGAGGCTACTAATCCATGTGGAGAACAGCCGTTACTTCCGTATGAATCGTGTAATCTTGGCTCGATCAATCTGTCTAAGATGATAAGTGACGGCAAGTTGAACAGGACCAAACTCAGACAGAGCATTCAAAGTGCGGTTCACTTTCTTGATAATGTCATAGTTATAAACAAGTACCCGCTGCGCCAGATCGAAACAGTCAGCAAAAAGACGCGGAAAATCGGCCTGGGCGTCATGGGATTTGCCGATATGCTCATTAAGCTGGGTGTCCCGTACGATTCGAAGAGGGCTGTGCAGAAGGCTGAACAGGTCATGGCCTTTATCTTGCGCGAGGCAAGGAAGGCTTCAAGCGAACTGGCCAAGAAGAGAGGAAACTTTCCTGCCTATGAGGGAAGCATCTTCGACGATCCCAAAACACCGTACATGCGAAACGCAACGGTAACCACTGTCGCCCCCACTGGCACAATCAGCATCATCGCCGGATGTTCCAGTGGCGTGGAGCCCATCTTTGCAGTAGCTTATGAGCGCATGGTTCTTGATGGAGAGGCCCTGTTTGAGATGCATCCACTGTTTGAGAAAGTGGCAAGGCAAAATGGTTTTTACAGCAATGAACTGGCTGAGCAGATCGCTGAAACCGGTTCGATTCAAAATATCAAAGGAATTCCTGACAAGATAAGACGCCTTTTTGTGACCGCCCATGATATTGCACCAGAGTGGCACATCCGAATCCAGGCAGCTTTTCAAAAATATACAGACAATGCCGTATCCAAGACAGTCAATTTTCCCCATGATGCCACACCCGAAGACATAGACAAGGTGTACAGGCTCGCCTACGAAAGCGGATGCAAGGGTGTAACGATCTATCGCTATGGAAGCCGTGACCGTCAGGTGCTCAATATAGGCAGAGACCAAGCCAGGCATGCCACGGAAACCGAAGCGAGGCTTGGTAGGCCGGGGATCGTGCCGCGGGTGCGGCCTGTTCGGACCAGAGGTGTAACAGAACGAATCAATACCGGTTGCGGCAAGCTTTATGTTACCATCAACGAAGACGACCAGGGTATCTGTGAAGTCTTTGCCCAGATGGGAAAAACTGGAGGGTGTGCCTCTTCCCAGATCGAGGCGACAGGGCGACTCATATCTCTGGCGCTGCGAAGCGGGGTCAAAGTAGAAGCTGTCCTTAAGCAGATCAGTGGCATTCGCTGCCCTTCACCCATCTGGCAAAACGGCAAAATGGTTCTTTCCTGCCCGGATGGCATCACTCAGGTGATAAAGAACTATACCCAAATTAGCACGACAGAGATGCCTGCCATGATGGGAGCCTGCCCAGACTGTGGTGGTGCGCTGGAACACGAGGGTGGGTGTCTGGTGTGTCGTTCCTGCGGGTTCTCCAGGTGCAGCTAAGAAATTGTCACCTTACCTGAGTTCCTGGACTTCCTTTTTTATGCTGGCATTGTAGTCTTCAACTTCTTTGTTGAATGCCGCTCTTCTCTTTTCGTAGTCTTCAGTGCGCGAGTTATATTCTCTGATCCTTTTGTTAAGTTCTCTTTGGTCAGCTCGCGTCAATTTCCTAGTGGCTATCTCGTCCAATCTCTCTCTTTCCTTCATAAGGGCTTGGTATTCTTTTGTTAACCTTGCTCCGGTCTCTCTCAGTTTCTGCTCCAAGGTCTTTTCCTCGCCTTCTATGGCCGGGGCCTGTGTGGTCTGGGCCTCTGTGGTCGGGACCTCTGTTTGAAGGCGAACCTCTTCGGTTTCTTTGAGATCCTCTTCAGGGCCCTCTGTTTGAGGCTCTTGTGTTTCGGTCCCCTCCTCTGGTGCAGATTGATCATAAGGTTCTTCGTATTCATATACCTTTGGCCGCTGCTCGACAGGGACATTGGCCAGGTCATCTGTAAAGTGGACCTTGCCTTTTTCGTCTACGAACCTGTAAAACTCAGCTGACGACAGCGTATATATCCCAGTCAATATCAGCACGATGATCCATTGACCAAGCCTCATGGTTATCCCTCCCTTTTATGAGATGAAAAACTTGATCACCACAAACCCTAAAATTAATAATATCACAAAAGCTATAGCAAGTGAATTGAAATACCTCTCAATAAAAGACTGGATCTTCGGACCAAACAGATGGATCAGGCCACCGATTATAAAGAATCGGGCCGACCTGGAAACAGCAGAGGCAACGAGAAAAACCATAAAATTGATCCGGAAGGCACCGGCCGTAATCGTGAAAACTTTGTAAGGAATCGGGGTGAAGCCCGCGATCCCCACGACCCAAGCATCGTAGAGCGAATAAAGCTGCCGCATATCTTCATATCTGTCTATCAGTCCATAAAATCGGATAATGGCGTCCCCTACAGCGGCCATGAATTGCCATCCAATAAGATAGCCAAAACAGCCGCCCAATATTGATCCTGCGGAACAAACCAAGGCATACCCAAGCGATTTTCTTGGAAGGACAACCGAAAGGGTGATCAAAAGGACATCAGGTGGAATAGGGAAAAAGGAGGACTCGCAAAAGGCTAAGGCAAACAAGGCCCAGCTTCCGTACGGAGTTTTGGCCCAGTGTAAAACCCAGTCATAGAGTCTGCTCAGCAAGGCCTATTCTTCCTTCCAGCCGTGTTCCCCAATGAGCTTTACGAACCGGCAGCCCCCTAAGCTGGTATCCTGAATACCATCTTCGTCTCTGCTGATCCTGAGGAGTGTTTGGGAGAACCTGTCACCTACCGGTATGACCATGCGGCCACCCATTGATAGCTGTTGTACAAGTTTTTCGGGCACCTCCGGTGCCCCGGCTGTCACGATGATCGCATTAAAGGGACTCTCATCAGGCCAGCCCAGTGTGCCATCGGAACACTTGGCGATGATGTTGTAGTACCCGAGTTGATCAAGGAGCTTGCGAGCCCCGATAAATAGCTCCCGCACCCGTTCAATCGTATAGACCCGAAACGCCAGCTCAGCCAGTATGGCAGTCTGGTAACCTGAGCCGGTTCCGATCTCAAGGACGCGATGATCCTTGGTCAATTCAAGGCCTTGGGTCATCTCCGCTACAATATACGGCTGGGATATGGTCTGGCCTTCACCAATTGGAAGGGGGAAATCTCCATAGGCCTGGTCCTGCAGGGCTTCACCTACAAAAAGATGGCGTGGAACCTTACGCATAGCCTCAAGGACCCTGTAGTCATGGATGCCACGGGCCTCGATCTGTGTACTCACCATCCTTTCCCGTAGGCGCTTAAATTTCATGGCAACTCAAAGACATTAGCCCGTAGTGTCCGTTGATGGTGCTCAGTAGTCGTCCGCTGGTTGCTGTCGTCGGAAGGGTTTGAGTACATTAGAACCCTTCGTATACCACACGGTTTGGCTTGCGTTTCGGGAAAGGAGGAGATTCATCTGGATAGCCGATGGGGATGATTGCCACCAGTACCTTGTCGCGGATGCTCAGAAACTCGTTGATCTGCTCGGCTACATGCACCGGGCCTGTCATCCAACAGGCACCTAATCCCTCGGCATATGCGGACAGCAAAAGATTCTGAATGGCTGCAGCAACAGATTGGACGCTGGTTTCCGGCCTTTCCCTGGTAGGCTCGTAGTAGGCCAAGGCAAGGACCGGCGCGCCGCCCAGCCGCTTGAAGAATTTCTTGGTAGACTCCACGACTGGCAGCTTGTCGGCAAAGACCTCTTTTAACACTGGTTCTATGTAGTCATAGCCCTTGCTTGCCAACCCAACAAGCGCCTCCTTTCGCTCTCCGGTTATAACCACAAAATGCCAGTTCTGCAAGTTCATCCCAGATGGGGCCCATGTGGCCATTTCAAAGATCCTCTCCAGGACTTCCTTGGGGACAGGATCTGGTTTGTACCTGCGAATACTTCTGCGGCCTTTGATTGCTTCGTAAAGATCCATAGGTCTCTCTACTCTGGAACGTGACAATTTTGTATCAGAATAGGCACTTGGAGTCAAGGGGAGGCACGTTTGCGATTTACGTAACGCGGTTTTTATGATATCGATAATACATCTTTCGAAAAATCCTTAAGATTGATAAATGATGACTGGCAAATGACAAGTGACGACTAACCAATAACCAACCACGGAGGATGATATGTCATTCAAAGAGAATCTAAGAAAAAAGATGTTGATAGACAGCCTTTCAAAGACCGTGTCGCTGTCGATCGGATCGCCTGGCAGGTCGCGGAAGGTGGATAAAGCAACCATGCGGAGACTCCTTTCGTTGAGTCCTTTTGTCCTGGAAAAACGAAGAGACCTTGAGCTATATTTTCGACAACTTGACCCGGGCATAGGAGAGATACTCGTGCTGGATAACGAGCTTCCCCTATACGGTAAAACCAGCCTTGATGATGTGACACTGCGCAAAAGCCCTGAATTGAAGGAAATGGTCAGCATTCGAAACATTATCAAAATCTTGAGCGACTCGGATGTTGTCATGTGCAAAGGTCGGGATGCTCTCCGCTACGTGCACGACCGCGCTTTGGATTTACTGGACCTTCGCTTTGAGGAAAAGGATATAGAAGAAATGGCCAATGATGGGATTGATGCCCTTGCCAGGGGAGATTCCGAGGCAGTCATGGAAACTCTGGACCTCTTTGTCGAAGTTCTGGGTTACGAGTCAGTGCCGGCGGAAGTACTCGTGAATGACTATGTAATGTTCGGTTCTCACCATGAGGCAGAAGACGTAAGGGAAACCTTTGGCCCCATAATTATGTATAACGATAGAATGAATATCCTCAGGCTGATAAAAAAAACGCTGTCTATGGACGATCCTGCTGTGCAGATGCTAATCCCCGGGGTTGCCCTAGGTGAGGAAGAACCAGACGCAGAAGGGTACCGCGTCTTCCAGTTCTTGAAGGAGGCGGTTCTAAAAAGGGAACGGCCACTTCTTCACTAGTGCCCATCCAGAAACGGCATCTTTTGCCCCGATACCGCTTGCTCCGCAGGTTTCTATCCTCAATGTAGCGTTGCTATGCCTGCGGTAGACCGGCCAATATGAGTATCTCCTTTTTCCTTACCGGGAGGCACCTCCCGAAGGGAGGGGGCTCAAACCTTTGTGCGGCCTTGTCTCGGGACAAAATCTACCATTTCCGGACGGACACTCACTATTGTCGTGTCCCAGAAATACCTTCCATAATTGAGACATGTCCAAGGCCTTTTGCGAGCTCACGGAGCGAGCCAAATGGCTTTGGACTGGGACCAACCGTAGTACTTAGATTTTGAAACTTATTTCCGGGACATGACACTAGACATTTCCTTTGTGACAGAAAGCCTGTTTGAGGACAAATATGAAAAAAAGCCAATATATTAGAAGGGACAGATTGGTTCAGGAAAAACGACATGACACTTACAAGCAGTCGGGCAAGTGGCCGCAGCCAACCGCATGTAAATAATGCGGCTCTCTATTCCGGGACGGACGTTGGTCCTGGAACAAATCGACAGAGCAGGCTAATAAAGTCGTCTGTCCCGCTTGTCAGCGGATTGCTGATAACTGCCCGGCAGGGTATGTTGAGATTAGAGGAGCTTTTTTCCAACAATACCGTCAAGACATTTTGAATCTTATCCGCAATGAAGAGAAGTTGGAGAAGCGAGAACATCCCCTGGAAAGGGTCATTTCAATTGTTCATGAAAACGAGCGTACCCTGGTGACGACAACCGGGGTTCACATAGCTCGTCGTATCGGAAAAGCCTTATCACGGGCCTATCAGGGTAATTTTTCTTTTCAATATGGTGACGATGAGAAAAGCATAAGGGTTTACTGGAGCCGGTAGTGCTGCTGGGCCGGCATTGCCCTGACGGTTGCAAAGCAAATCATCGAACACCACGTACACAGAATTTGGTTTAGGTTAGAGCCCTGGATGAGAAGCGGTTTTCGTTGCCCCGAATGGTAAACATTTGCTCAAAACCTTCAAAGCAAGCACAAGATAAGAATCTCCCTTCGTACACTCGCGTCAATTGTAACCCCGACTGCCATCATTGTTAAGGAGGAGGCCATGAAAGAGAGAATAAATATTGCGTTTATGCTAATCATGAGCTGCGTCATGGTTCATTCTTATAATATATGGTTTCGAACTCCAAGCGCCTTTGCTGAGAAGGAGGAAGAGCAGGCAGTCTATGTGGGATGGAATAAATGTGAGCCATGCCACGCCGCACTTGTAGAAGCATATGGTGGATTCAAGCGTTCCAGAAACTTTCGCATATTGGAAATGAGAGCCAGAGAGCACGATCAACAATGTCTTCCCTGCCACACAACAGGATATGGTGAACCTGGAGGTTTTGTTAGTGTAGAGAAGACCCCACATCTTAGGAATGTCCAATGCGAGACATGCCATGGCCCGGCAAGCCTTCATATGAAGGCAACCACAAGGGAGGAGAAAAAGAAGACTTTGAGTATCCCTCGAAATCTGTGTACTAAATGCCACAATACGCACGGGCATAGAGAATATTGAAGGGATGATATGAATACACTATTCCATAGCTTAAGAACCAAATTGATATTAGGGGTAGGCCAGGTTCTAATTATCACAATCGGCATTTATGCCTATATG
>Ga0209427_10008806_pt1 | contig 11315 bp, 12 predicted proteins | sample DeeMarSWOR136_30_FD_187465 | JGI IMG/M metagenome (GOLD analysis project Ga0209427, IMG submission 187465) | Marine sediment microbial communities from White Oak River estuary, North Carolina - WOR-1-36_30 (SPAdes) (version 2) | ecosystem: Environmental > Aquatic > Marine > Intertidal zone >... | reverse complement strand
AACAACTAGGAGTAAGTTATTTTGAGACTTCTGCAAAATTAAATGAAAATGTTGATAATGCATTTGAAACATTATCAATTCAAATCCTAAATAATCTAAAATAGGTTTGAAACTTTTTTAATTGTCTATAACAAGGCAAATACCTTTTCGAACTTTTCAGGTAATTTAATATTAAAAACATTTTTCAATACAGATGTATCTATATTAATTAATCTATATAGGAGATTTTAAATTTAATAATTGAAATGAGCGTACTATTAATTCCTATTGCTCCTTTAACTAGAACAAAATCTAGATTGAGAGATTGCTTTTCAAAAGAACAACTTAAAGATCTAACGAAAGCTATGTTTAAAGATCTAGCGAATACGCTTTCTCAAGTTAGATATTTTGATTATAAAATAGTTTATTGTAATTCTCCTGAAATATTAGAATTAGCAGAAGAATATGGATTAATTGGTATCAAAGAACATTTAACAGTACCTAGAAAGTCATTTGATGAAGTAATTAGTGAACTGAATGAAATCGCAGTTAAGAAATTTCATGCTCATCAAACAGTTTTTACTTTTTTAGATATAATTTTAATCTCAGAAAAAAATTTTTATGAAATTCATACACTCATGGAGAATTATCAATTAGTTGTATGTCCCGCAATTCATTCAGCTGGAATCTCAATATTAGGAAGGAAACCCCCTGACATTATATCAACTTTTTTCTCAGATCCTAATGTTACATCTTTAGTTGCTTTATTAAATGAAGCTAATGCAATAAAATTAAAAATAGCAATATATGATTCTTTTCGTGGTGGTTTTGATATAGATATTAAGCAAGATTTAGTATTAGCTTATGAATACTTGAAAATTTTCAATCTAACTGAAACTTCAACTTTTCGATTTTTAAAAACAAATTTGAAATTATCTCTATATAAAAAAAATTTAAAGGATAATAGATCGTTAGAGGTAAGAAAAGTTAAATCATTAAAATGAAAAAGTAATATTTAGCTTTAATTCTTCTCCAAGGATACTTTCTACAGCCTTTTGGAATTCTTCTCGCTCAGTTTTTAAATTAGCTAAATATCTAAGATAATCTTTATTCTTTCTTTCAAGATCATTTTGTAAATGTTCTAATTTTGCTGTGTTCGAAGAAATATCCGTCTTTAGATCGTCTAGGTGTTTTGCTAAACCTGCATTTTTTATTTTTTCTTCAATATTTTTAATCTCTTCTTGAATCTCAATGTATTTTTCAATATCTGTAAAAAGCATCTTTTCTGTAAATATTAAGTTAATTTGTTCTATAGTTTTATCTTTTGTTTCCGTCTTTAAATTTAACTTATTTTCTTCTAGTACGTGTCTTAATTGAACTAACAAACTAGAAAATTTAGGTAAATCTTTACTTTCATTAGCTAGAGTATTTATAGAATTCTTTAGGAAATCTCTTAAATAATTTATATTAACATTTGAAATATGGAGTGTTTGTTTTTCTACCTCAAATTTTAACTTTTTTAAGGCTTTCTTAAATCCCAATTGATCATTAATTTTTATTCGGAGCTGAAATAACCTATCTTTTTCTCCCTCGAGCTTCTTAAAAAGTTCATTTTTCTCTAATTTGAGTAGTTCCCTATTATAATTTTCTTGAATTTTATTCTTATCTTCAAACTCTTTTTCAAAATCTTCTAATTCTTTCTTAGCCTTTTCAATATTATCTTTAAGAGTAATAATTTTTGGCAATTTCTTTAATAAATATTCCGCTTCTTTAAGATCAGTATATTTTTTCCTCAAAAAATTATCTAAAACTCCTTGATTTTTACCAAGTTTTTTAGTGATATAATTTAGTTCCTTAATTTCCCGTTGAACTTCTTTTTGGAATTTAGGCAATGATTTTTTAGCGATCTCATTGATACTTGAAAATAATTTTTTAATCGAATTTAATAGATTTATAATACTATCATATGTGACTTCCTCTTCAGGAATTTCTATCTCATCAATTTCTTTCCTCATTCTATCAGAGAAAAAATGTAAAGATTTGAGAGCTTTTTCTTCGATTTTCTCTTCTCCTGTTTGTAAAAAATGGTCCATACATACTTTAATCTCAATCAGATTATTCCGAATTTCTGAAACTAATTTATTAGTTGCTTTTTTTATTTTAGAAAATTGTTCATCAAGTCTCTCTTTATAGAATTCTTCAAATTCTTCTAATTGTTTTTCGATCATTTTCTAATTTAGTTTAGTTTTGTTGGTTTAATAATTTTTTTCCATTCATGTATTTCTGAAGAACTTTAGGAATAGAAACAGTATGATCCTTATTTTGATAATTCTCTAATATACAACAGATAGTTCTTTCAGTAGCCATTGCTGTAGAGTTTAAGGTATGTAATATTTGCTTTTTTTGTTGAGAACCGACCTTTCCCATCCTAATTTTTAATTTTCTTGCCTGGTAATCTAAACAATTACTGCACGAAACAAGTTCTCTATAGGTCTCTGAAGCGGGAAACCATGCTTCCAAATCATATTTCTTGGCAACATTATCATTCAATTCACCTGAAGCGATATTTACAATTCGATAAGGTAATTTTAAATCTTTATATATCTCTTCCGCATTTTTTATAAGTTCTTCATGAAATTTCCATGATTCTTCTGGTTTACAAAAAATAAACTGTTCAACCTTTTCAAATTGATGAACACGGAATATCCCTAATGTATCTTTCCCATGTGAACCCGCTTCACGCCTAAAGCAAGATGAAACTCCTGCATATTTTATCGGCAATTTTTCAGGATCGATAATCTCATCATAATGATAAGCTGCTAATGGTTGTTCCGAAGTAGCTATCATAAAAAGATCTTCATCTTGAATCTTATATAATTGCTCCTCAAAATCTGCCAACTCTGCTGCTGCTTTTATTATTTCATGTTTCATGAAATAAGGTGTCCATAATGGGATGTAATCTTTATTAATTATTTTGTCTAAAGCAAAATTAATAAGAGCTAAATTAAGCAACACTAAATCTCCCTTTAAATAATAAAATCTTGACCCCACTAATTCTGATGCTTTTAAAGTATCTGCTCCATCAATTTCAGTTATTAATTCAACATGAGAACGTAAATTGTAATTAAATTTAGGGATATCACCAATAACTCTAATTATTTCATTGTGATCCTCAGTTTCACCTAAAGGAACGGAATTATGAAGAATATTACCAACAATATATCTATATTCTTCTCTTTTTTCATGGTACTCTTCCTTTTTTCTTTCATATTCTGCTCTTTGATCTTTGATTTCTTTAGATTTAATAACCGCCTTTTCTATGTTTTGCTTATCATTGTTTTTTTTAAATTCAGCAATTTTATTTGAAATTTCATTTTGTTGTCTATTCAATTCCTCAAGATTTGCTTTAGCTTCTCGCCATTTAATATCATATTCTAACACTTTTTCTGCATTTGTAGGATCTTTAAATCTTTTTTTCTCTGAGTCAATAATTTTTTTAAGATCCTTTCGAAATAATTCTATATCAAGCAAGTGTAAGTTCCTCTTAAATTATAATAAAAAAGTAAATTTTTAATCTCTTATATAAATTTTTGAACGATTCTAAGCATGTTAAAATAATTTAAATATCTAATCATGGTGAATTCTTTCCATAATGCTTGAGCGGAGAAGTGCTGTTTTAATCTTCTTTTTATCAAATCCTACGATATCAACAATTCGCATAATTTTAATTCTTCTTGCTTTACCCTTTAAACCTTCTTCTTCCATAAATTCTTTTACAAAATCTTCCTTCTTATTTTCTTCTCGCTCAGACATACTATTTAGTAATGAAATTTTTATAAAAAATTTATTGAGTTTAAAGTTTTTTCCTTGTGAAAACGACCATTAAATATTGAGGAAATCAAATCCTTGAAATAATTGAGTATAATCTCTAAACTTCAAATTTTTATGTTAGATAAAAGTAATTAATATTAAATAATCTAATTATGAAATTTCACCAGAAAAAATATATTATTCTTAATATTTCCTAACCTAAGGAGTTTTTTAATTATAGCACAATTAGAATCAATGCATAATTAAATAATTATGGTGATTTTTAAAAAAAAAAGGGTGGAAAAATTGTCTGAAAAACAGACCATAGATGATGTAAGAATAGGAGTTTATGTATGTAGATGAGGTGTCAACATAGGAGCCCATGTAGATTGTGATCAAATTAGAGATTTTGTTGAACTTTTACCTAATATTGTTATTGCCCGAATTAATAATTTTACATGTAGTGATCCCGGACAACAGCTTATAAAAAATGATATACTAGAATTAGGGTTGAACCGAGTAGTTGTTGCTGCTTGTACTCCAAAAATCCATGAACCAACTTATAGGGCAATTCTCGTTGAAGCGGGTCTTAGTCCATATTATTTTCAGATGGTCAATTTACGGGAACATTGCTCATTTGTTCATCAAGGTGACATTAAGGAAGCTACGGATAAAGCAAAGAGATTAATATTAGCAGGTATAAATCGAGCAAGAAAATTAGAATCTGTGCCCCGTAAGGAGATTCTGATTACAAAAGCCGCTTTGGTGATCGGAGCAGGAATTGCAGGTATGAATGCTGCTCTGGATTTAGCAAGGCAAGGAATTCAAGTATACTTAGTGGAAAGAGAACCAACAATTGGGGGTAAAATGGCACAATTAGACCGTATTTTTCCTACAGATGACTGTGGGATATGAGTTTTAGCGCCTATAATGGTAAATGCGTCGAAACATCCGAATATCACTTTATTAACTTATAGTGATATTATTGAATTTAGTGGCATTACGGGAGAGTATCATTTCAAGATTAGAAAGAATCCACGATATGTTGATGAAAGTAAGTGTACAGGTTGCGGTTTATGTACTACGAAATGCCCCATTAAAATTCCAAATGAATTTGATAGATTTATAGGAGAACGAGGAGCTATTTATATTCCTTTCCCTCAAGCAATACCTAAATATGCGGTAATAGATAAGGATTTATGTATAGATTGTAAAAATTGTGAAAGAGTTTGTCCTGCAGAAGCTATTGATTTTGATCAACAAGCAGAAATTATAGATATTAAGATTGGAGCGATAATTGTAGCCACAGGTTGGGATGAATATCCAATAATGCAAACTAATGAGTATAAATATGGAATTTATCCTGATGTGATAACTCAAATTGAGTTAGAACGGTTGCTGAGTCCAATCGGACCTACTGGAGGGCATGTATATCGTTTATCTGACGGAACTATACCCAAAAGAATTGCAATGATTCAGTGTGTAGGATCAAGAAGTTTAAAAGCTAATTCATATTGTTCTTCTGTGTGTTGCAATGTTTCTCTAAAGAATGCTCAATTACTTAAACAAGAATATCCCGAAATCGAAATTACCATCTTTTTTATAGATATTAGGACTTGGGACAAGGGAAATGAAGAATATTATAGAAAAATACGAGAACAACATATAAATTTTATAAAGGGTAAACCAGGAGACATTAAATTGAATGATAGTGGATCTATGAAACTGTTTTTCGATGCTACGTTAGAAAATCAAGTTCTCAGTATGGATTTTGATCTCGTCGTTTTATCAACGGGGATGGTTCCTTCTAGAGGAACTCAGCAAATCATTGAAATCATGGGACTTAGTAAAGATCCAAATGGTTTCTTATCTGAAATACACGGCTGTTTAAAACCAGTTGAAACTAAAGATTACGGAATCTATATATGTGGGTGTGCTTCAGGTCCAAAAAATATCCCTTATTCCGTTTCTTCCGCTTTAGGTGCTGCTAGTAAAGCAGCGACTCTACTTTCTAATGATACTTTAACCCAAGAATTAATTATTGCTGAAGTTGATGAAAATCTCTGTATGGGTTGCCACAGATGTGAAAAACTCTGTGAATTCGAAGCAATTACGGTAAATGATAAAGGGATTGCAATTGTTAATGATTTAAAGTGTAAAGGATGTGGAATGTGTGTTACTTCCTGTCCCGCAAGAGCAATTGACTTAATATATTATCGAGACTCGCAATTCGAAGAGGAAATTAAAGGAATCGGTGGAATTGATCTTTTTACTGAAGTTATAGAAGAATCCTTAGAATCAGCTAAAAATTAAATAATAAAGAGGTTTTAAAAAATTGCTAAAAAATTCAATTCCTAAAAGGAAAATAATTGCATTTGGATGTGAAAAATGAGGATACTCTGTAGCAGATTTAACTGGAACTACCAGAAAATCGTATTCCACCAATTTTCATTTAATTAAAGTTAAATGCACAGGACGGGTCGGAATTCATCTAATCATGGAATCATTCTTAAATGGAGCAGATGGTGTTGCGATTATTTCTTGCCATGAAGGAGAATGTGATTTTGGAAATGCTAATATGAATACCTATAAACATGTGCTATTTCTAAAGAGATTGTTTATTCACCTTGGAATTTCAGAAGATAGAATCCAACAATATTTTTGTGCTGCTGCGGAAGTAGAAAAATTTGTTAAATCTGTTGAAGACATCACTAAAAAAGTAGTAGCTTTACCTCCTCTACCTAAACAAAAAATTAATCCGATATAGGATGATCCTTCCGAGTAAAATGTAGTTGGGAGGTGACAAACTCATAGTGTGAGTATTCGGAATTTATCAATTACCTATCATGAATAAATTTAATGTATTAAAATGGATTCTGGATCAAAAATTTCATGGGAATTTTTAAGAAATATAACAGAGACATTAGATTCATATAGGATTCGAGTCTTAATCGACGCAAAACAAGAAATTCTGGATTCGGGAATCTATACTGAAGATCAATATTATAATATAATCTTCAAAATGATTGATGAAGATTATCTAAAATATTCTCTTTTTAACTACCTAACAAATCATAGTAAGAATAATTATAAATCATTACAAGATTTTTGTCATATTAATTCCATTGACTTAAGAAAGGGATTGAGCCTATTAGAACTGCTGAAAAATGAGGGTCTATTAGAACTTAACATTATCTATGATAATGTAGAGGAAGAAGGAGAAAATAATACTAACGCAACTTTTAAAGATTATGAAATTCAATTAACTAATTTAAAACCCTCAGAAAAAAAAACTATTTATGAACCTGTTAAAGTAATTTTTGATTCTAAGAATTGCTCGGGTTGTGGATTATGTGCTGGAATTTGTCCCTTAAATTGCGTGAATGTCTATAATGGATTTGGCAAATTAGATGAAGATAAATGTATTCGATGTGGGTTATGTTATTATGTTTGCCCTCGCTCTTATTTACCAGTAAATTTATTAAATATGACTCAAGAAATTACATCTGAATTTAAAAATTATTCAACAATAGGGTACTTCATGGAAGCCTACTCTGCTAGAACAAAAATTAAGGAAATTGCTGATAAATGTCAAGATGGAGGTATCTCTAGTACCTGCTTATACTATTTATTTGATAAAAATGAAATAGATATAGCACTGGGCGCACAAATGAGTACTACTCCATGGAGACCAGAACCACTACTAATAAAAAATAAAAAAGATGTCCTATTATCTTCTGGTACCAAATACGTAAGTAATCCTACGCTGAGACTATTAAATCAACTAAACGGAAATCAGGGAAAATTGGCAATCGTGGGAGTTCCTTGTATGATGCAAGCTTTATTGAAGTCAGAAGTTTATAATATTAATATTCCCTCTCTCAATCAGGTCAAATATAAGATTGGGATCTTTTGTATGGAATCTTTTTCTTATGAATCCTTTTTAAATATTTGTAAGGTTTTAAATGTAGACGTGAAAGATGTTAAAAAAACAGATATCAATAAAGGTAAATTTTTTGTCTATACTCAGGATGGAAAAGAATTAACCGTACCTATTAAAGAAGTTACTAATTTAGCGAGAGAGGATTGTGAAGCTTGCTTTGATTTAACTTCTGAATCAGCAGATATCTCTATTGGTTCTACCGGATCTCCTAATGGATGGAACACTGTTCTTATAAGAACTCAAAAAGGGAAAGAATTATTTGACGCGTTAGTTAAGAATAAATTAATCGAATCAAAAGATATTAAAGATGTTAAACCTGGTTTACCTATGGTAGAAAAAATTGCTACTTCTAAAAGGAATACTTGTTATAAACACCTTGCTAAAAAGAAAGAAGAGAATAAAAGAATTCCCTCCTATTAAAAAATTTTAAAGGGATGATTTACAGCAAATTTAGCTTCTTCTTCCCTAAACCAAAAAGTTAATAATTAATTTCATATTAAAAATTATAAGAATAAACAAATTGCTGTATTAAAAATGAGTACTCCATCTGCAATTCGACCTAAGAACTTTAGAGAAAAAGTATTTTTCCGTAAATTAAGATCTCAAGTCGATGGAAATGCGAAGGTAGAATTTGGTTTAACCCAAATAAGAGGTATTGGAAGAAGATTAGCGCAAGGTATCGTTAAAGTAGCAGAAATCAATCCTGATATGAGAATAGGAGCACTTTCCGAGAAAGATTTGAATAAACTTGAAGAGATTATTCTAAATCCCACTGAGCATGGTATTCCTGATTGGATGGTAAATCGGAAAAAAGATCTAAGAACCGGCGAGAATCTTCACTATATCGGAAACCAATTAGAAATTACCGTAAAACGCGATATTGATCGAATGAAACGAATTAAGAGTTATAAAGGAGTTCGCCATCATCTAGGATTAAAAGTAAGAGGTCAGCGCACTAAAAGCACAGGACGACATGGATTAGTGATTGGAGTCGTTCGTAAAAAATTGAAAAAGTAAAGCAAGGTGAATAAAAATCGGAGACCCAAGACGTTTAAAGAAAAAGTTCAAGAAACCAAAAGTTCCGTTTGAAAAAGAAAGAATTTTGGAAGAACTTGAGTTTTTAGGAAAATATGGCTTGAGAAACAAACGAGAATTTTGGAAGCTAAGAACAACTCTTGGTAATTGGAGAAATATTGCAAGACAGTCAAGAACCTTACCAAGCGAAGTCGCAACTGAAGTACAGCAAGAATTAATAAAAAAATTAAATAGATTAGGAATTCTAGGTCCCGAAGCAGAGTTCGACGATGTATTACTCCTAACCGTTGAAGACGTGCTTAGAAGAAGATTACAAACTCTGGTATACGAAAAAGGCCTAGCTAACACTATTTATCAAGCTAGACAATATATTGTACATGGACATATTCAAATAGGTGGCAAAAAAATTAGTGCTCCCTCTTACCTAGTCAAGAAAGAGGAAGAAGATCTAATTAACTACGCCCCGAATAGTCCATTATCAACATCAACTAAAGCAAAAAGTTAAAGGTGTCCAAAAAATGAGCCGAAATATTAAATGGGCTATCGTACATATCTTCTCGAGTTATAATAATACGATAGTCACAGCAACAGATTTAAGCGGAGCAGAAACGTTTGGAAAGTGCTCTGGTGGGATGGTGGTAAAAGCCGATCGCGACGAATCAAATCCCTATGCAGCAATGCAGTGCGGTTTCAGAGTAGCTAACGATCTCAAAGATAAAGGCATAAACGGTATCCATATCAAGGTAAGAGCTCCAGGAGGGAACAAATCACAAACTCCTGGCCCAGGAGCCCAAGCGTGCATCCGTGCCCTCGCACGTTCCGGTCTACAAGTTGGGAGAATAGAAGAAGTTACGCCCAAATCGCACGACCACTGCCGGAGAAAGGGTGGTCACAGAGGCAGAAGAGTTTAATTCTGTTCATTCCATTTAATTACTTAGGTATTATATTTTCTAAAATCTTTCTTCTTCTTGTATAAAATTTTACTTAATTGTTAAAAAAAGATTCTAGGTATTAAGTTTTAAAGTATTTGAATAATTATTTATAATTAAACATTTCAACAAAATTTTGAAATCCAAATTGAATTAACTACATCAACACGAGATTTTGAAATGCTTTTTCTCTCGATAAATGGTTGGATAAATGGGTTATCATCCCTTTTTATTATCATTCTTGGTTGGAGTTTAGGTATACATTTCATTTTAAGTTCTAGAAGACAGAAATCGAAATTACTAAGATATTTTGGGTTTCTAATGGTCTTTTACAGTAATACTTATATCTCTTACGTTACCGACTTTTTTTCTCTTTTACTTACAGATAAAAATCCATGGGGTCTGTGGACCTATACGATTTTTAGTGAGGTTGATCTTTTAACCTGTTTAACAACTTGGATGTGGGTATCTCCTATGATATATGTTGCAGCATTAATTGGAGCTGAATTTACATTTCCTCAAAAAAAGAATTATATTAAAATAATGTTTTTAATCACAGTAATTCTCTATGAGATTTTCTTATTTTTAGATTATGGTAATAATTTAACCGAGATACCGGAAGTAAATCCTGGTGATTTAGCTGATGCTTGGTTTACATTCGGTTCTCCTATCTTTATTATAGGTATAATATGGGGTGTTCTATTATTCATGTTTAATGGAGTAGGAATAATATTAAGATCACTACAAGCTAAGGGTTTAATAAGGAAAAAACTTTTAATAATCGCTTTTGGCTTTATCTTGTTAATTTTAATAATTTCTGTATTTGAAGGCCTTACAACTCCTGGACCATTCTTAATCCTAAATAGATCATTAATGATATTTAGCTGGGTATTATTATATTATGGTATTAAACCACAAAAAGAGAAAAGACGGGAAAAGAAAGCTCCATCGAAGGAAGTTGCCAAATTTGCCTCATACATGCTGGGAAAACCTAAAGCAATAGATGATGTGGAAAATGTTAATGCTTCAAATGTGGAATTAGAGAAAAAATTGTTAGTTTTTATGAGCTATGCTACTAAAGACGTAGATACTTTTAAGATTCATGATATTGCCAAGAGGCTTATGGAATTTTCAGAGATTGAGAATGTTCTGTACTGGGAAGAGTATATGGAAGACAATATTTTCGAATACATGGATGAAAATCTCGATAAATGTGATGCAATGATATTATTTTGCTCAGAACATGCCAGAGATTCTATACCAGTAAAAAAGGAATGGACAGCGGCAGAGGCTTTAAGTAAACCCATCATTCCTGTATTCTATAACCCACATCATATACCCGCTTTATTAAGCTCACGATTGGGTATTCAATTTGATTTCTATGATTTGGAACGGAACGTTCAGGAACTTCGAAGTTTAATTCTTAAAAAAGTGGGGGGTTTAACAGAATAATGTTATCATTATCAGGCGTAATAAATTCTATAACAGTAATAACTGTTTTTGCTTTTGGTTCTGGTTTTGGATTGTGGGTTGTTATAAAATCTAGAAAATTGAAGAGTAAATTGCTTACCACAGTAGGTTTAATAATCTTTGGTACAGGTTTTATGCTTCTTACACCA
>Ga0209427_10008805_pt1 | contig 11316 bp, 10 predicted proteins | sample DeeMarSWOR136_30_FD_187465 | JGI IMG/M metagenome (GOLD analysis project Ga0209427, IMG submission 187465) | Marine sediment microbial communities from White Oak River estuary, North Carolina - WOR-1-36_30 (SPAdes) (version 2) | ecosystem: Environmental > Aquatic > Marine > Intertidal zone >... | reverse complement strand
TTAGGTATGGGAATCACAAATATGTCGCAATGAGGGACGTCACTTTCAGCTGTGAGGTCGTTGATGATAGCGAAGCCATGTTCAGACCAGCCATTTATCAAATCAAAAATTATCAACCTCTTGATTCAACCTCAAAACTCAGGGAAGAGGAAATTCCTACGAAGGTCGCGTCTATGATAGGCTATTACAGAAACGTGGCCAGACATGGAGAAAAGATCAAGGTTTCAGGAACGCTGGAACGCGTAGAAAATGTTGAAACAGGCAAAACTACCCATCAAGTTGTAGTAGGCACAGGAACACGTGGGGACGAATACATTTGGCAACTATAAAGCTTAGGGACCGCGACGCCATAATTACTGCTGACAACATTATTTTCCGAGTTTACGGCTATTTCCATCCCTATGACGCTTACGTCTGCGACCCAGAATATGCATCGGCTACAATATACACATCCATGAATCCTAAGGCCCCTCGCGGGAAAAGAAAGCTCAGTTACTACAAATTCTACGCAGACGAAGGCTTACAGTTCATTCGAGAAAAATACCCGCACTACACGATTTTCTATGAACCCCTGCAAAAGCGTCTCGTAGGCGTGCCGCGAACGTACATCATGAAAATACGTAAACCTGACAAAGGATTCCGGCGGTTGATTGAGAGGCAACCTAGAGATGATCTTCTTAAGGCATTGCACAAGGTGTACAGCTTGGTCGCCTCTAGGTCAGGGTTGTCAGAAAAGGATTTTGGGGTTTTCGGTTCGCTTCTTCATGGCTTCTATCATCCTAAATTTTCAGACATCGACCTCATCGTGTATAGCAGAGAAAAATTAAGGAGACTCAGCGAAGCGTTAGAAGACTTCTATCGGGAAGAAGGCTTTCTACGAAATGAGTTTGAAAGTGAGAAGGCTGTTGAAGGAAAACTTTGGAAATTCATGAACTACACCTTAAAGGAGTATCTTTGGCATCAACAAAGGAAGATGATTTACGCCTTGTTCAAGGATGCAGAGTGGGATAGAATTATTAAGATAGAGTTCGAACCGGCGAAAGACTGGAAGGAAATCCGCAACGAATATAACCCAAATACTCGGGTCATGAAGAAGGGTTGGATTAAGGCTGTTGTCCGCATAGTCGACGACCAAGATGCGCCCTTTATCCCGTCAATTTACAAGATTGAACCCATCGAAGTTCTGGAGGGCCCAAAAGTTGAGAACGTTCAGCGAATTCTTTCCTACGTTGAAGAGTTTAGGATGCAGACAGAGAAGGATGAGTTGGTTTACGTGGAAGGAAACCTCGAAGAAGTGATTACTCCAATGACAACGTCTTATCAGATCACTCTAACCTACTGTCCTCGATACTATGAACAAGCATTGAAGGTCTTGCAGATGTAGCTTGTACTTTTCCGGGTAAGCGTCACGCAGTGTCCATGAAATGTGCATGCATGCAATCAAGAGCTTTTTATAGACCACAGTCTCCACTGAATTAGTGAGGTGAAAGATTGTGACATGGGATGATCTCCCAGAATGGTTTAGAAGAAGAATGAGACGTACCCCCTTCTTTAGAAACTGGTTCTTCGGAGACATAGAAGACATAATGAGAAACATGGAAGAGATGATGGAAAGAGAATTCAGAGAGTTTAAAACCCGTGTCCCAAAAGATCTGGTCCGCGAACTCAAACTCCCAAACGGCTCAACTACGCATACGTGGGGCCCCTTCGTTTACGGTTACAGCATGACCGTTGGTCCGGATGGAAAGCCGAAAATAAGGGAGTTCGGCAACCTAAAGCCTTCACGCAAACCTGAAGCGTTTGGCTTTACCAGACCTAGCCTTGACATAAAGGAAGAACTTGAGCCCCTGATAGATGTTGTTAGCACTGATGGTGAAGTTGAAGTTGTAGCTGAATTGCCAGGCGTTGAAAAAGAAGACATCAAATTGAATGGAACAAAAGACACTCTGACCATATCAGTTGACACCCCGAAACGTAAGTATTTTAAAGACATTGAAATGCCAGCAAGAATTGACCCCAAAAAAGCTAAAACTGTGTACAAGAATGGGGTGCTAGAGGTTACAGTACCCAAGATTAAGGATAAAAAGAGCCCTCGCGGAGAACCAATAGAAATCAAATAGATCAACCCTCCGAAATTCACGCAAATATCCTCTTAATGTTGAAGCCCTCTAGTTTTTCAAGGGCTTTCGACGCTTTTCTATCTACGATTGTATCAAGTTTATCCCTGACATATTGATGCCAAGTTCGCTTGAGGAGATGAAGTTGCACCTGATCGCGTAAAGATAGGAACAAAGCATGTTTACTCTTGTTTACTTACGACGCGCGCGCTGCTTAACCGTAACATCTGTCAGACCCTACCCTAGGGTCTGTTAAAAAGTGCGGGGGGTGGGATTCGAACCCACGAACCCCTACAGGACAGCCGCCTCAGGGCTGCGCCTTTGACCTGGCTTGGCAACCCCCGCTTGAGCTAAAATATCTACCTGTTCGCTTTCAATTAAATCTTATCTGCATCTGTAAGCCCATAAAGTCAAGACCTTTACATTTGTAAACGTTTATATCCCAGAAAAATCTCCTATCAACATAAAGTCTCTTGGGGCGAGAGAAAAACGCAAGCAGCTAGCAAGGTTTTGCCAAGCCAAAAAGTGAAAATTTTCAGAGGAAAGATACATGTTATCAAAGAGAGATGCAAACAATGTCGACTCTGCATCGACCTCTGCCCCACACAAGTACTCCAAGAATCTGAACAAGTAAACGAAAAAGGCTATCACATCCCAGAACTCAGAGAAGAACCAGAAAAAGGAAAAGTTTGCGTAGCCTGCGGTTTCTGCCAAATAGTCTGCCCAGAATACGGAATCTGGGTTGAAGAGAAAAAAGAAGAAAGCACAACGGAGAAAAAATAATGGAAAAAACAATCCTAACTGGAAAACACTTCTGGTACGGCAACATCGCCATAGCAGAAGGTGCAATAGCCGCAGGCTGCCGATTCTTTGCAGGTTATCCCATTACCCCTGCAAGCGAAATTGCTGAACATATCTCAAGAAGATTCCCGCAGATAGGCGGAATATTTGTCCAATTCGAAGACGAACTCGCATCGATGGCCGCGATATTGGGAGCCTCTTGGACAGGAGTAAAATCAATGACCTCAACCTCAGGACCAGGCTTCAGTCTAATGCAAGAAAACATAGGCTTAGGAGCTATGATGGAAGTCCCCACAGTCATCGTGAACACGCAACGAGGAGGACCAAGCACAGGCCTACCGACACTGACAGGTCAAGGAGATGTCATGCAAGCAAAGTGGGGAAGCCACGGACAATACGAAATAATTGCACTCTCACCCGATTCACCACAAGAAGCATTCAACCTCACAATACGCTGTTTCAATCTCGCGGAAAAGTATCGAGTTCCCGTCATCCTTCTTACAAGCGAGACTATTGCTCACAGCGCTGGAAAGGTTATTGTTCCGCCAGAAAATGAAATAGAACTCGTATACCGGAAGAAACCAAAGGTTCCACCAGAAGAATATTTGCCATACAAACCCGACGAGGACCTAGTTCCTCCAATGGCATGTGCTGGCGAAGGATACACAATCACCACAACCGGTCTCACCCATGATGAGAAAGGTTATCCAGACACGACCGCTGAAGCACAAGAAAAACTTGTCAGGCGCCTAAACGACAAGATTCGGATACACAGAAAGGACATTGTGGACGTAAAAGAGGAAAACATGGAAGACGCGGAGATTGCAGTTGTCTCTTATGGGCAAGTTTCACGCCCAGCAAAAAGAGCGGTCAAGATGGCAAGGGAAGAAGGAATCAAAGCGGGAAACATCAAACTTATCACCATTTGGCCCTTTGCAGAACACGTCATACACAAGTGGGCAAAACAAGTAGAATACTTCATTGTCCCAGAACTAAACTACGGACAGATCTATCTTGAAGTAAAAAGAGAAGCAGAAGGAAATGCCCAAACTATCCTAATCCCAAGAATGGGAGGCACATTAATCACACCAAAAGAAATCTATCAGGAAATAAAGAAAGTGAGCGGAAAGTGAGCGAGCAGATCACAAAAGAAGAGAACCTTGAAGAACTCCATCCCATGGATAAATGGCTTAGATCTGAGCGGATGCCACACATCTGGTGCCCAGGATGCGGCATCGGCCCTACGTTGTACGCTTGGGCCAGAGCGCTTGATAGAGTTGGAATAAACAAAGACAAAGTAGTTTACGTATCTGGAATAGGTTGCTGCGGCAGAGGTTCCGGCTATCTAAACGTGGACGGCTTTCACACGACCCACGGCAGAGCTATTCCATTCGCGGTTGGAATCAAGCTTGCCAAGCCGGAACTATGCGTAAACGTCATCTCAGGAGACGGCGACCTCTTTTCCATCGGAGGCAACCATTTTATCCACGCATGCAGAAGGAACGATGATCTACTCGTCATCTGCACTAACAACTTTATCTATGGCATGACCGGTGGACAGCTCGCGCCTACTACCCCTCGAGGCCAATACTCCACTACCTCTCCCTATGGTAACATCGAGCATCCGTTCAACACTCCTCATGTAGCTGACGCATCTGGAGCCGTCTATGTCGCTAGGTGGACAAGCATTCATGTAAGGCGACTAGAAAAATCCATAGCCGAAGCACTAAACATGAAAGGCTTTCGATACATTGAAGTTCTGTCGCCGTGCCCAGTAAATTATGGAAGACGAAATAAGCTTCCCGAACCGGATGACATAGCAGAATGGTTTAGGCAGTCCTCCGTAGTTAGGAATGGAGCAGACACAAGCAAAGTTGAAATCGAGAAGGACAAGCCTCTAATTCTTGGAAACTTTGTCAAGCGAGTGGAGAAGCCAACGTATTATGAAGGGCTGAAAAAGCTAGAGGAAAGGGTGAGAGGGGAGGGGTGACAGCGAAATGATGAAACAAGAAACGAGAAAGGAGATTATGTTCACGGGGTTTGGAGGACAAGGGGTCATAACTGCTGGCTACATTACTGGTCAAGCAGCAGCTGTCTATGATGACAAGGAGAGCGTTCTAACGCAGGTTTATGGGCCAGAGGCTCGAGGATCAGCTTGCTACAGCGGCGTTGTAGTGGATGAGGAAGAGATAGATTATCTTTACCTTCTCAGTCCTCAGGTCATGGTGGTCATGAGTCAAGACGCGTACGAAACGTTTTTGCCTAAACTTCAGGAAGGAGGAGTGCTGATCGTTGACAGCTCTCTCGTTGAGGTTGATGAACGAGCAAAGAAATACAGGTTGTACAAAGTGCCTGCCACTGAGATAGCAGAAGAAATGGGAGCTAGGATCATTGCAAATGTTATCGTACTCGGTTTTGTGAGTAGAATCTGGGATGCAGTGAGCGTTGAGGGGATGCGGGAGTCTGTCAAGGGTACAGTTCCAAAAAAACACTTAGACTTGAACATCAGGGCGTTTGAGAAGGGAGTTGAGCTAGGTGAGAAAGCCTTAGCGAAGAAACATTAGAAAAAAAGACTCTGGAGAAGAAGAGGAATGGCGTCCACTTTGACCACTCACAAAAAAGGACCAACGAAAGAAAAGATAGGTGTATTCGTTTGCCACTGCGGCCGAAACATCGCTACGACAGTGGACACCAAGAGAGTGGTTGAAGAAATCTTAAAACATCCAGCAGTAGTGCACGCAGAAGACTACGACTACGTATGCAGCAGCCCAGGTCAGGAGCTTATAGAAAAGGCCATTAAAGAAAAACGGTTGACAGGATTCATCGTAGCCGCTTGTTCTCCCTCACTTCATGAAACAACATTCAGAGAGGTCGCTAAACGCAAGGGACTCAATCCGTACAAGTGCGAGATAGCAAATATTCGGGAGCAAGACAGCTGGGTTCACGAAGACAAAGAAAAAGCTACGGAAAAAGCTATAAAACTGACGAAGAGCGCCGTTGAAAAGGTTATTCGGAACGAGGAGCTAGAGCCAATCAAAGTTGGTCTCTACAAAAAAGCGCTAGTGATAGGCGGTGGAATCGCTGGAATCCGAGCTGCTTTAGACATTGCTGATGCGGGCTTCCCAGTCGTTTTAGTGGAAAAAGGACCCACCATCGGAGGGCACATGGCGAAATTAGCGGAGACCTTCCCAACCCTAGACTGCGCTAGCTGCATCTTAACCCCTCTGATGAGCGCGGTTGCTCATCACCCAAACATCAAGCTACTTACCCTGTCCGAGATTATGGATGTTGAAGGATATTTAGGAAACTTCCATGTACGCATAAAGAAAAACCCTAGGTACGTTGACCCGGAGAAATGTAATCTCTGCAATGATTGTGTAGACATTTGCCCCGTCACCGTCTCTTCCGAGTTCGATGAAGGACTAAGTCTCAGAAAAGCTATCTACATTCCTTTTCCCCAAGCCGTACCATCCTCATACCTAATCGATCCAGATACATGTCTTGGGATGAACCCAATAGCGTGCGGCAAGTGCGCAGAGCCAGAAATTTGTGGCCCAGAGGCTGTCAACTTTGACGACCAAACGGAAATCATCGAAGAAGACGTCGGAGTCATAGTCGTCGCAACCGGATACGAGCTTTACAACCCAGAGAACATTGGGGAGTATGGAGCTGATAAGTACCCCGACGTCATAACGTCTCTCCAGTTTGAGCGGTTGCTATCACCTAGCGGACCCGCAGTGGGAATACCTAAGAGGCCTAGCGACGAGAAGATCCCGAAGAGAATAGCCTTCATACACTGTGTTGGATCGAGGGACGAAAGACACAAGCCTTATTGCAGCCACATTTGTTGTACTTATTCTGCAAAACATGCGCTTCTATTCAAAGAATTAGTTCCGGATGCGGACATTTACTCCTTCTACATAGACATTAGAGCGGTTGGAAAGAATTATGAAGACTTCATAAGAAGAGTGCAGGAAGAAGCTGGAGTCCATTATGTCAGAGGAAAAGTTTCAAGAATTTACGAGCAAGACGGAAAAGTGAAAATTTTTGGCGTAGACACTTTGCTCAACAAAAGAATAGAGATAGAAGTTGATATGGCTGTCTTGGCTTTGTCCATGGTTCCTGCTCATGACATTGAAGATTTAGCCAGTAAAATGCGAATTCAGATTGATGGAAGCGGATTTCTTCAAGAATTGCATCCAAAGCTACATCCAATAGAATCCGCAACTTCAGGCATCTTCCTAGCAGGTGCTGCACAATCTCCGAAGGATATACAGGATACCGTAGCTCAAGCCAGCGCAGCTGCAAGCAAAGCACTAGGCATACTAACTCAGGAGAAGATCAGCCACATCCCTACGGTTGCCACAGTAGACACAGACCTTTGCAGCGGCTGTCGTCTCTGCATTTCTGTCTGCCCATACAGAGCAATAAACTTAGTTGACGAAAAAGCACAGGTGGAGGAAGTTCTCTGTGAAGGCTGTGGCGCATGCGTTTCTACATGTCCTTCAGATGCTATCAGCTTGAGAAATCACACGGATGAACAAGTTAGTAGCATGCTCAAAGCTCTCGTTGGAGAGATCTAAGATGCGTAATGAATTTGAGCCAAGGATTATTGCGTTTCTCTGTCAATGGTGTGGCTATCAAGGTGCGGACATGGCAGGCACCTCCCGCCTCAAATATCCGCCCTCAATAGTGTCGATTCAAGTTCCCTGTAGCGGCCGTATCGAGACAAAACAAATTTTGGAAGCTTTGTCGAAATCTGATGGGGTTCTAATTGCAGGCTGTCACACCCCGAACGATTGCCACTACGTCAGCGGCAACTTCAAGTGCTTGAAGCGGGTGACTCTTTTGAAAAAGTTTCTGAGGCATATGGGGATAAATCCAGCGCGGATCAGGTTAGAATGGATTTCTGCTACCGAGGGAGTGAAATTTGCGAGAGTGGTTAGAGAGTTCACTGATGAAGTGAAAGAACTCGGACCCTTTGATTTTAATAGAAAATCCTCGCAGGAAACAAAAACAAAACAAGATAGCAAGTTGAATCTAAAAGAGATTGGTGGTAAGGAAAATGAATGAACTGGCGGAGAGAGTGAAGGAGATTAGTGACCAAAACGTGTACAGTTGCTATCAATGTGGTAATTGTAGCGCTGGATGCATGTTTACGGATGAGATGGACACCTTACCACACCAAGTAATAACGCTTGTTCAAATGAACGATAAAGAGGCACTTGAAAAAAACACTTCATGGATATGCGCATCCTGCTTCGTTTGCTCTGTCAGATGCCCAAGAGGCTTAGACGTAGCAGCGATCATGGAAGCTCTAAGGGAAATCAAGATCAGGGAAAGAGGTTTCAGAAAAATAGACCTGAGAAAGATTAAAGACATAGAAAAACTGCCCCAAATAGCCATAACTGCGGCAGCACAGAAGTTCACATGGTGATCATGGTGGAAGTTCTTTACTACCCTGGTTGTTCTCTAAGAAACACTTATCCTGAATTTGAAAAGAGCACTTACGCGGCGTGTGAGAAATTGGGGATAAATCTAGTGGAGATTCCGGAATGGAATTGTTGCGGGGTTGTCCCCAGCTTAGCCGCTGACAACGTGATGCGGCATCTTGGAGCTGTTCGTTCATTTATCAAAGCGCAAGAGAAGGGAAAAGAGATAGGAACTAATGTTGTAGTCACTCTCTGCTCTATGTGCTACAATGTTTTGAAAAGAGTAAATCTGATTTTGAAAGAGCAAGTAGATACGTTGAAAAATGTTAACGACTTCATAGACGACCAGCCAGACTACGTTCCAGAACTGGAAATAGTACACTTCTTAAATCTCCTCAAAAACGTAGGTTTCGACAAGGTTAAAGAAAGAATCGTTACACCTTTGAGAGGATTGAAAGTGGCACCTTATTATGGCTGCGCGCTTCTTAGACCAGATAGACCGGAAGGTGTTCCCATAGACGACCCAGAGAACCCAACAGTCATTGAGGATCTTATAAGAAGTATAGGAGCAGAACCAGTTGAATTTCCTTTTAGGACGGAATGCTGTGGGAACTACCACATCGTATTTGAACCCAGCATTGTGGAGATGCGAACCAAGAAAATCATCGGTTCGGCGAGGTTAGGAAAGGCAGATGTTATTCTTTCTCCATGCCCTCTCTGCACCTATAACCTCCAGCATGGAAACGAAACCTTGGATAGGAGCGAGCAGGTTCCGGTAGTCTTCTTTACTCAGCTGTTAGCCCTATCCTTAGGCGTCAAGTCTCACCTTTCTACCGAAATTGAAAATCAAATCTTGAAGAAAATAGGAGGAGAAAAGTTTGTCTGAAAAGAAGAAAACAATGGCCACCATTTACATAATGGGTAAAGCCTACAAAGTTCCAAGCACCCTAACAATTATGGAATCCATAGAATATGCGGGGTACCGTTTCATTCGAGGGTGTGGTTGCCGAGGAGGCTTTTGCGGGGCATGTACAACTTTCTACAGAATAAAAAGCGACTATAAGCTCTACGTTGACTTGGCTTGCCAGAAAAGAGTAGAAGATGAAATGTACATCGTTCAACTTCCCTTCATACCAGCTGAGAAACCGAAATGGGACCTTGATAAAATGAAGCCGACCACAGATGAAGTGATAAGAGTATTCCCAGAAATCACAAGATGCCTTTCATGTAACGTTTGCACGGAGGCCTGTCCGCAAGACATAGAAGTGATGCGCGCAATTCAAGCGATTCGCAGAGGCGACTTGGAAGACGCTGTCAATTTAACATTTGACTGCGTCGCATGTGGTGCCTGCTCGATTCGCTGTCCGGCTGAAATCACCCATTATCAAGCATTCCAACTTGCCAGAGGGCTCTATGGCAAATACCGGACGATTCCATCCAAACATCTTTTGAAAAGGATAGAGGAGATAAAGGAAGGCAAGTTTGATGACGAGATAGCCAGACTAGTTAACACAAGCACTGAGAAACTAGAAGAAGAGTACAAGAAGAGAGAGGTTGAAAAATGAAGAAAATGGAAATAATAGAAGGCTATCCGAAATACATACGTGAATCCATAGAACTCGTAGAAAAAACGAGAGATGAGAGACTGAAACACACGTTCAAGGAAACCTACAGATTTTTGACCCTTGAAGAGAGAAATGAAGTGCTGTTGAAACATCACCCGGACTATAAGAGAAAAATGAAAAGAGCCGTAAAGATTGGGCCTAACAAAGGAGATTTGGTGCCCCACGAGATTGCAGACCTACTTGAAGCTCATCCACTAATAAACCCAAAAGATATCGACTTGTCTCACATAGACTACGACACCGACATTCTAATAATCGGCAGTGGTGGAGCAGGATTAGCTACCGCTCTGTGGGCCAACAAGAGTGGAGCTGACCCTGAAGATATACTTATAGCAACTAAGCTAAGGTTGGGAGACGCAAACTCCAAAATGTCTCAGGCTGGAATACAAGCAGCGGATAGACCTCAGGACAGCCCGATGTTGCACTATCTAGACATCATGGGTGCCGGCCATTTCGTCAATGATAGAGAACTCGCAAAGACACTGGTTATGGAGGCACCGTCCATAATAAAGTGGCATGAGGATGATTTGGGGGTAATATACGATAAGGAACAAGATGGCACTATGATCGAAACTCTGATCGGAGGTCTCTCTAGACTCAGAGTACACTCGTGTCGAGATTACACAGGTTTGGAGATACTGAGAGCTCTCATGGACAAAGTTCTGAACTTAGGGATAAATGTCCTAGAGTTTTCATCTGCCATTGAATTAATCATGGATAATCGTGGTCAAGTCGCTGGAGCTGTTCTCTGGAACATGGAGACAGAAGAATATACCCTCGTGAGGGCGAAGTCCACAGTAATAGCTACAGGAGGCTTCGGCAGGCTGCATATACAAGGCTACCCAACGACTAATCACTATGGGTCAACATCAGATGGATTGGTGCTCGCTTACCGAGTAGGAGCGAAGTTCAGGGACATGGATTCCGTTCAGTATCACCCAACAGGCGCAGCCTATCCCCCTGCAATATTAGGCTTACTGTGCACTGCAAAACTGAGGGGTCAGGGGGCACAACCGGTAAATAAACATGGCGAAGTGTTCGTTAATCCCCTAGAACCCCGCGATGTAGAGGCAGCAATGATAATCAGGGAGAGCTACGAAAGAAACAATGGAATCGAAACGCCAACAGGAATGAGAGGAGTGTGGCTTGACACGCCGATGATAGATATGATAAACGGTGAAGGGACAATACTTAAGGCGTTCCCAGCCATGTTTAGGCAGTACAATCGGCAGGACATCGACATCAGAAAAGACCCTATTCTAGTGTTTCCCACCTTGCACTATCAGAATGGTGGCATAGTGATAAACGTAAAAACCGAGACGGACATCCCAGGGCTGTTCG
>Ga0209427_10008804_pt1 | contig 11317 bp, 11 predicted proteins | sample DeeMarSWOR136_30_FD_187465 | JGI IMG/M metagenome (GOLD analysis project Ga0209427, IMG submission 187465) | Marine sediment microbial communities from White Oak River estuary, North Carolina - WOR-1-36_30 (SPAdes) (version 2) | ecosystem: Environmental > Aquatic > Marine > Intertidal zone >... | reverse complement strand
CGGTTTTACGCTGACAGCCCAGCAACCCCTTAATAACATTGTCAGAGTAACCCTGCAAGCTCTGGCCGCTGTACTTGGGGGATGCCAGTCTTTGCACACCAACTCTTTTGACGAGGCGCTGGCTTTGCCCAGTGAGCAGGCTGTGCAGGTTGCTCTGAGAACACAACAAGTCATTGCCGAGGAGAGTGGTGTGGCGGATACTGTTGACCCACTGGGAGGCTCTTACTACATAGAATGGCTGACCAGTCAGTTGGAGAATAGGATTTTGGACTATATCAGCGAGATCGACAAGATGGGTACTGCTCTGAAGGCGATTGAGAGTGGGTACATTCAAAGAGAAATTGCCAGATCAGCCTATGACTACCAAAAGGCGGTGGATTCCGGTGAACAGGTCGTGGTTGGTGTTAACAAGTTTGTGACCGAGGAAGAGAGTATACCGGAAACACTGGAGATAGGCGTGGAAACTGAGAGTAAGCAGGTAGAAAGATTGAGAAAGTTGAAGAAGGAGAGGGACAACCAAAGGGTGAGTCAGATGTTAGACGAAGTGCGCAGCGTGGCTAAGAGTGAAGAGAATATCATGCCAGTGATGATTGACGCAGTTAGGGCCTATGCCACTGTGGGTGAGATGAGCGATGCTTTGAGGCAGGCCTTTGGGGAGTATAGGGAACCAAATATACTCTAAAATAGCAGGCTGTTCAAAAGTACCCCTTGTAGTAGGGGAGGGGCTTGTCCCTTCCCTACGATGAGTGTTATTCATCGGAGCGGGAGCCGACAAGGGGCTCCCCTGCTCCAGGAAACAGGGAGCGGTTATGAATAGAAAAGCACGTGTCTTAGTAGCTAAACCCGGACTGGATGGGCATGATAGGGGGGCTAAGGTGGTAGCCCGAGGCTTAAGAGATGCCGGGATGGAGGTGATCTATCTCGGCCTACGTTTAACACCGGAGCAAATTGCCGAGGCAGCCATACAGGAAGACGTAGACGTGGTTGGCCTGAGTTGCCTATCCGGTGCTCATATGGCTTTGTTTCCCAAGACAGTGGGGCTTATCAGAGAGAAGAGTAGCAAGAACATCCTGGTCATAGGTGGGGGCATCATACCTAAAAAGGATGTTCCTAGGCTGGAAGAGGCTGGCATAGCTCGCATCTTTGGTCCAGGCACGCCTCTGGGGGAGATTGCTCAGTTCATCGAAACCACCTTGCAGAGGAGGGGCAATGATAACCAAGATTAACCATATCGGCATTGCCGTAAATAGCATTGAAGAGGCAGTGAAGCTTTATACGGAGGTGCTGGGCCTGAGGGTGAAAAATATTGAAGTTGTGGAAGAGCAAAAGGTGAGGACTGCTATCATTCCCATAGGCGAGACTAAGATTGAGTTACTGGAGTCCACTGACCCTGAGGGACCGATAGGCAAACACATTAGCGCCAGGGGAGAGGGGATGCATCATTTGGCCCTTGAGGTGAACGATGTCCAGGATGCTCTGGAAAAGGTAGCCAGTCAGGGGGTGCGACTGATTGATGAGAAGCCAAGAAGAGGCGTTGAGAATACTAAGATAGGATTCTTGCATCCCAAGGGAACCAAGGTGCTGTTGGAGCTGGTCGAGCCAGAGCACTAGTGTTGAAGCAGAATGAAGCTTTTTGAGTTTGAAGCCAAAGACATCCTCCGACAATATGGTGTGGCTGTTCCCAGGGGCAGGGTGACTGATGATCGAGACGAAGCTGAAAGAATAGCTGAGGAGATCGGCAAACCTGTAGTACTCAAATCCCAAATACTGGTATCAGGCAGAGGTAAGTCTGGCGGAATAGTATTTGCCGATGATGCCGGTGAGGCCAGAAGGGTAGCCTCAAACCTCCTCGGCAGTACCATCAAGGGAAGCCCGGTCAACAGCTTGTTGGTCGAAGAGAAGCTAGACATCGTTGAGCAACTCTATGCCTCGATAACCATAGATAGACAGACCAGAAGATACGTTATCCTGGCTTCTACCAGTGGCGGAGTTGATATTGAAGAGGTGGCTCTCACTTCTCCTGAAAGGATAGTCAGACACTGTATTGACTCTGCTGTGGGCTTCAGCAGGCATGTTGCTGAAGCGATGACAGCCCAGTTTTCCGACCTAAGCCAAGATGATGCCGCTACGTTCGCCTCTATCATTGATACCCTGTATAGGGTGACTATAGACTATGACGCCGAATTGGTTGAGATAAATCCTCTGGCCAGGACGCCTTCAGGCGAGTTCGTTGCTGCTGACGCCAGAATAATACTGGATGATAATGCCATTTTCAGGCATCCTGAATTTGAAGGTAGAAGCTCTGAGAGGGAAGAGGACAGTCCGAGGGAAGCTGAGGCCAGGAGGCAAAAGCTGGCCTACGTCGATCTTGATGGGGATATAGGCATCATTGGCAACGGGGCTGGTTTGGTGATGGCCACTATGGACCTGGTTTATGTCTTCGGCGGTAGAGCAGCCAACTTCCTCGATATTGGTGGTGGTGCTCAGGCAGATGTTATCAAAGGAGGACTAATGCTGGTGATGTCAAAACCAGAGGTGAAGGCAGTGCTGGTAAATATCCTTGGCGGAATAACCAGATGCGATATAGTGGCTCAGGGGATTGTCCAGGGGCTTGAGGGGTCTAGCGTGAAGAAGCCTATCGCAGTAAGAATGATGGGGACGAACGAGAAAGAGGGAGCGGCCATACTACGCCAGGCTGGAGTCAATATCTATCCTGACATGGAGACGGCTGCCGCAGAAGTGCTGAAACTATAGTGTTGCATGGTGGGCAATTTGAAGAACATAGTGGATGAAAATTCTCGGGTGGTAGTCCAGGGTATAACGGGGAATGAAGGTAGATTTCACACCGAGGCGATGTTAAGCTACGGAACAAAGGTAGTTGCCGGGGTGACTCCGGGCAAGGGTGGACAGCAAGTTCAAGGTGTACCTGTCTATAACACAGTCTCTGAAGCAGTCAGTAATGATGGGGCTAATACATCTATTGTCTTCGTCCCTGCCCGTTTTGCCCGAAGCGCCGTCCTTGAGGCCATTGAGGCTGGTATAAAGACAGTGGTGGTTATAACTGAATTAATCCCCCAGAAGGATGCTATTGAGTTCATTGCCAAAGCAGAGGAGAGGGGGACAACAATTGTTGGCCCCAATACGCCCGGGGTGATAAGCCCTCCGAAGAGGGTGAAAGTTGGTATAATGCCGAGCCATATTTTCAAAGCTGGTATCGTTGGCATTGCCTCTAGGAGCGGGACGTTGACCTATGAGATAGCCTTGCATATCACTCGCGCTGGTCTGGGTCAGGGTATGTGTGTCGGCATAGGCGGAGATGCTATCGTCGGGCTGGATTTCATCAAGCTCCTTGAGATGTTCCGCGATAATGAAGAAACAGGGGGCGTGGTTCTGATAGGTGAGGTGGGAGGTCAAGCGGAGGAGTTGGCAGCTCGATATATTGGTGACACAAGGTATCCCAAGCCAGTGGTGGCCTATATCGCCGGAAGGCTAGCACCGCCAGAAAAACGCATGGGGCACGCTGGGGCAATAGTCATGGGCAACGTGGGGACGGCGAAATCCAAGATCGAGGCCTTCACCGCTGCTGGGGTGCCCGTGGCTGACAAACCTAGCGACATAGCCAAACTGCTGAAGCTGTGATATCGGCTCAGCTACCCTCCGTAAGCAGGCTTGCCACAGAAATCTACCGTTAGGTAGAATTCTACTAGAAGGGAGGAAGATGGAGGAATATATCAATATAAGAGTCGATGTTCTTCGGAAATTCACTGTCGACGTATTGAAGAAACTTGGTGTCCCGGCTGAGGACGCGGCAATAACCGTTGACGTGCTGATAGCTGCTGACCAGAGGGGGATAGACTCACACGGCGTTCAGAGATTCAAGAGATATACAGACGGACTGCAAACAGGAGTGATGAAGCCGATCACCGATATGAAAATCCTGAAGGAGACCCTCAATACACTCCTTGTCTCAGGTGGGGATGGCCTGGGTCAGGTGGTAAGCTACCGGACTATGAAGCTCGTTATAGACAAGGCGTTAAAGAATAATGTTGCCTTTGCTGCGGTTCGCGACTCTAATCACTATGGAATTGCTGGGTATTATTCCATGATGGCTCTGGAGCACGACCTCATCGGCATTTCGCTGACCAATACTGCCCCTCTGGTGGTGCCGACCTTTGGCAAAGATGCGGTGGTGGGGACAAACCCTATCTCAATTGCCGTTCCTGCTGGCAAAGAGCGACCCGTCGTGCTGGATATGGCTACCTCAACTGTCACCAGGGGCAAGGTTGAAGTCTATGGACGTGAAGGGAAGGCCATGCCGATTACCTGGGCAACGGATGAGCTGGGAAGGGCAACACAGGACATACCCAGGGTGCTGGCCAACTGGCTGGAGAAGAGGGGCGGCGGGCTGCTGCCATTGGGTGGCGCAGAGGAAGAGAGTGGTGGCCACAAGGGATACGGGTTGTCTTTGGCTGTGGATATATTCTCGGGGGTACTCTCCGGTAGTGCCTTTGGGCTGAATCTCTATGCTAGGAAAGACGTGCCTGCCAAGGTATCTCATTTCTTTGGGGCTATAAAGATAGACGCTTTCATTGAGCCAGCCCTGTTCGAGAGCATGATGGATGAGTATATAAGTATGCTTAAGAATTCACAAAAAGCAGCCGATAAGGACAGGATTTACGTCCATGGAGAGAAGGAGTTCGAGCTGTGCGAGCAACGAAAAGAAGAAGTGCCCATTTACTATAAGGTGGTTGAGGAGCTGAGGCAGGTTGGTAAACAATTTGACATAACACCACCATTTTAAGACTGAACTGAAGAAAGGCGGATGAAGTAATAGGTTGAAGGAAGGGTGCAAAAGTAATAGAAGATGAGTAGAAAGGCGAAAGACCTAATTCCTCCTGGATTAACCTATATTGCCGATAACATTATCTCCAAGCACAACATATTGGGTGAGTCGAAGGCATCCGGTGCCAGGTGGGCTAAGGACCTCAACCTCCCCAAGCGGGCAGAGACCATATTTTTCGCTGGATGTGGGTATCAGTATACCAGCGGGCTGGAGTCTTTGAGTTCCCTTATACGGAGGATGGATAAGAGCGTCATTGGTGCCGAGTTGCCAATGGGTATTGCCGGCTTTCAAAAGAAGCTGGGCATTGACTTCGCTGGGATGTATCGCAAGGTATTGGCCAGGGATAAAGGCAGCGATGCCCAACCCTTAAGGGATGCGGTCAGGGTTTTGAAGGATCTTGGCGTCAAGTTTGGCTATCTCGCCGATGAGGAGCCTTGCTGTGGGGCTCTGTTGCACTATATTGGGCTGCAAAAGGAGTTTGCCAGGAATGCCCAGGAGGTGTATGGGAAGCTCAAGTCCCTTGGGGTGAAACGAATTATCGGCATCGTTCCTTCTTGCACCTATACTCTCCGTAACCTGATTCCCAACTGTGTTGACGGGTATGATTTGGAGGTGAAGCATTTCTCAGAGGTTGTCCTGGAAAATATGGGGTCCAGGGAGCTGCAGTTTCCCAGGGAAGTTAAGGTTACCTATCATGATTCGTGTCAGCTGGCGCGTTACCTCGGTCTGATAGAGGAACCGCGCCAGATACTGAGGGCTATCAAGGGTATTGAGCTGGTGGAAACTGATTGGACCAAGGGGGAGTGGGCCACGTGTTGTGGGGGTGGGGGAGGATTTGAAGCCGTCTTTCCCGAGTTGAGTCAGATTCTGGCAGTGAATCGGGCCAGGGAATTGGTTGAAACAGGAGCCGAGATTATCGTTACCCACTGCCCAGGATGTATCATGCAGCTCAAGGATGGACTGAAGGAACTGAAAAACGGTAACGTAGAAGTCCTTGACTTGGCCCAAATCGTGGCCATGGCTATGGAGGTATAAACGGGTGTCTATCTTTACAGATTACAAGAAAGAAATAATGGACGCTGCTCATAATGAGAGGATAAGGATTGCCCTATCTCGGGCCATTAAGAGCTATCGGTCGAATACCAATAGCGCCCTGAAGAAATTCCCTCACACTATTAAGATGGCAGAGGAAGTTAGGGAGATAAAAGAGAAAGCCATCGGGGAGATGGAGAAGCTTGCCCAGCAGGCCTGTGAAGCTATTGAGGAGAATAAAGGGAAAGCCTATATAGCCAAAACAGCCGATGAGGCGCTGAAAATCATCACGGATCTTGTGGGCACGGGGAAGCTAATCGTCAAAGGCAAAAGCATGACCGGGGAGGAGATTGGCCTGCGGGAGCACCTGGAAGAGCAGGGTAACCAGGTTTACGAAACCGACTTAGGGGAGTTCATCATTCAGAAAATGAACTCAAGACCTATGCACATAACCTCACCGGCAATTCATGTGCCCAAAGAGGATGTTGCCCGGCTTTTCTCCAGGATCACTGGAGAAGACATCCCGCCGGATATAGGTGTGCTGGTGGCCACTGCCAGGAAGCTGCTGAGAGAGAAATACTTCCAGGCAGACATTGGTATGAGTGGGGCTAACGTGGTTGCTGCCGATACGGGAACCCTGTTCCTTATTGAAAATGAGGGGAATATTCGTCTGGCTACCGGTGCCCCGCCGGTTCATATTGCCCTTGTTGGGATGGAGAAATTGGTGCCCACCTTCGGCGATGCGTGCAAGGTTGCCGAGGTAACCTGGAGGTATGCCAATTACACCGTCCCCTCCTATGTCAGCCTGGTTTCTGGTCCCAGCAAGACTGGTGACATCGAGAAGGTGACCACCTATGGTGCCCATGGTCCACGAGAGTTCCACGTTATTTTTATGGATGATGGCAGGACTGAGTTGGCCCAGCAACCGATACTGCGTCAAGCACTATATTGTCTCAGGTGTGGTGCGTGTCTCTATGAGTGTCCTGTCTTTGCGGTAACAGCTGGCTATTTTGGGGATAAGTATTTCGCTGGCATTGGTGCCGTCTGGGCGGCAGCAGTTAGCCGGGATACAGAAAGGGCAGCTGCGGTAGCTTACACCTGTCTAACTTGCGGTCGGTGTAAGATAAGATGTCCGGTGCAGATTGATACGCCGGAAATGATAGTCGAGATCAGAAGATTGATAGCCGAAGGTGCTGGTTCGCCTTCCTTTTAGTTGGCTAATTTAGGAAGAAGAGGCTGTTTAAAAATGTAGGGCTACCTTGCCTGGTGAATCAGGCAACTACAAGAATTTGGGGGTGAAGAGCTTCTAAAATGCCTGAAATTGAAGCTAAAATCAAAATTAAACAGCCTTGAGAGCTAAAGGAGGTGCATCGTGGCGCAGAGGGTAACCAAAGAAGAGCTTCTGGCTAAAGCGCGTAAACCGGCGGAAGATGCCATGAGACTTCATCCCTTCTACCGGGGGAAGATGCAGACCATATCTAAGTGTGTAGTCCGTGATTTCAATGACTTTGCCATCTGGTATACCCCGGGTGTAGCTGAGCCCTGTAAGGCGATAAAGGATGATAAGGAAAAGGTCTATCAGTATACCAACAAGTGGAATACCGTTGCTGTAGTATCTGATGGCACCAGGGTTCTCGGTCTGGGTGACATCGGCCCCGAGGCAGGCATGCCAGTGATGGAGGGTAAGGCACTGCTGTTTAAGTACCTGGGTGGGGTGGATGCAGTACCTATCTGTCTCGATACGAAAGACCCCGATGAGATAATTCAGGCAGTGAAATGGCTTCAGCCCTCCTTTGGTGGCATCAACCTGGAGGACATCGCCAATCCTAAGTGCTTCTATATCCTTGACACCCTGCGGAGGGAGATGGAAATTCCAGTATGGCATGATGACCAACAGGGGACAGCTGCGGTTACCCTGGCTGGGCTGGTGAATGCCCTTAAGGTTGTGGGCAAGAAGAAGGAGGAGGTGAGCATCACTCTAATTGGGGTGGGGGCAGCCAATGTGGCTATCGCCAGGGTCCTTTTCGCTGATGGCTTTAAGCCAGGGAATACTATCTTTGTGGATAGTAAAGGCATCCTCCATGCCGGCAGGACTGACCTTGAAGAGAAGCAGGCTGAGAACCCTTATAAGTGGGATTTATGTCAGAGGACTAACTCGGAGAAGAGGACTGGCGGCATCGCTGAGGCCCTGAGAGGGGCTGATGTGTGTATCTCGCTATCCAAATCAGGGCCAGATACTATTAAGCCGGATTGGATGAAGGCTATGGCCAAGGATGCTATTGCCTTCCTATGTGCCAACCCTATCCCTGAAACCTGGCCGTGGGAAGCGAAGGAGGCTGGCGTCAGGATTGTGGCTACTGGAAGGTCGGACTTCCCCAATCAGGTGAACAACTCTATTGGGTTTCCTGGTATCTTTCGAGGCACCTTGGATGTCAAAGCCAGGACCATCACTGACGAGATGTGCATTGCTGCTGCCTATGAGCTGGCCAAGTGTGCTGAGGACCAGGGAATAAACGAGGATTACATCATCCCCACCATGGGGGAGTGGGAGGTCTTTATCCGAGAAGCAGTGGCGGTGGCCCTGAAGGCTATAGAGCAGGGGGTGGCTCGAGAAAAGCCAGGCCGTGAGGAGCTGACCCAGCGAGCGGAGAAGATGGTCAGAGAGTCAAGAGAGGCTACTGCTTTGCTCATGAAGTCAGGGCTAATACCGCCTGCGCCAGAAGATTGACATAAATTACTTTTGCGCGAAAAAGGAAACAATGCCACCATGAGCCGAAGACACGACCTCATAATCCTAGGCTCCGGGCTCGCTGGACTGCGGGCAGCTATCGAAGCTGCCAGCGACTCAGAGCTTGATGTGGCTGTTATCTCCAAAGTTCAACTGATGCGCTCACATTCAGTCTGTGCTGAAGGTGGTACTGCAGCCGTTATGCAACCGGAGGAGGGAGACAGCTTCGAGCTTCATGCTTGGGACACCACCAGAGGGGCTGATTTTCTCTGTGATCAAGATGTGGTCATGCGCTTTGTTGAGGAGGTGCCCAGGGAGATCCTGCTTTTGGAGCATTGGGGGATTACCTGGTCTCGTCGTCCTGATGGACGGATTGCCCAGCGTCCCTTTGGTGGTCATACCTTTAACCGGGCTGTTTTCGCTGCCGACAAGACCGGCTTCTTTGAAATGCAGACCCTTTACGATACCCTGCAAAAATGTGCCAACGTGACCAGATATGACGAATGTTACGTTACTTCCATCCTGATAAAAGACAACGCCTTCTGCGGGGTAACTGTCTGGGACCTAGCCAACGGCGAGTTCTTCCTGGTCCAGGGCAAAGCGTTAGTTATCGCCACCGGTGGTGCTTGCCGTATGTTCGGCTTCACCACCTACTCTCTGACCGCCACTGGTGATGGTTTAGCCATGGCTTACCGCGCTGGATTACCTATTAAGGACCTGGAGTTCGTCCAATTTCATCCCACCGGTTTGGTTCCCTCTGGTATCCTGATTACAGAGGCAGCCCGAGGTGAAGGCGGCTACCTGGTTAACAGCAAAGGCGAAAGATTTATGGAAAAATACGCTCCGGCTAAGATGGAGGTGGCTCCCCGAGATATCGTCTCCCGCTCTGAGATAACTGAAATTGAAGAGGGCAGAGGATTTCTTGGCCCTGAGGGTCTGGACTATGTTCACATCGACCTGCGCCATCTTGGCGCCGATAAGATTAATGAAAGGCTGCCTTTGATTCGGGAGGTGGCTATAAAGTTCAATTTCATCGACCCCATTTATGAGCCGATCCCTATTCGGCCGGCGGCCCATTATTTTATGGGCGGACTGCACACCGATATAGATGGAGCCACGCTGGTGGAAGGTGTCTGGGCGGCTGGAGAGGCTGCCTGTGTCTCTCTTCATGGTGCCAACCGCCTCGGCTCTAACTCAACTGCTGAGTGTCTTGTCTGGGGCAGAATCACTGGAGGCAGGGCAGCGGAGTATGCCTCGAAACAGAGTTCCTTCACCACGCTGGATGAAGAAACAGCCTTGAAAGAGGAGGAAGCCCGAGTCTTCCACAGGTTCGGGCCTGAGGCTGAAGAAAGCGCCTATGCGTTGTGCAGGGAGTTGGAGAGGGTCATGGACAGTGAAGTAGCTGTTTACCGCACTGGCGCAGGGCTAGGAGCAGCTCTGAAGAAAGTAAGGGAACTGAAGCAGCGTGTGCCTGATGTCCGGGTGAAAGACCGGGGACGGGTGTATAATACCGATCTGCTCAATGCCCTTGAATTTGATAACCTGCTTGACCTGGCAGAAGTTGTTGTCGTTGGGGCTCTGGCCCGTACTGAGTCCCGCGGGGCCCATTCTCGACGTGACTTTCCCCAGCGTGATGATGTTAACTGGCTGAAGCATACTGTGGCATACTACACACCGACAGAGCCGCGGATTGAGTACCTTCCGGTAAAGATCACGGCGTGGCAGCCGGTGGAAAGGAAATATTAGAGGATATGAAACGGATGCAGCCTCGACAGAACTACCTAGGGGCTGGCGGCTGGGTATGGGCCGGTAAGTACAAGTTGGAACGCTATCTCTACCTGCTCCATCGGATAACCGGCTTGGGGCTATTGCTCTTTGGAGTGATTCATTTGATCATCACCACTTTCTACCGTTATCGAGGCGAAAGCGTGTGGGAATCGGCGATGTCCACTCTCAGCAATCCAGCATTCAGAGTCGGCGAATATTTGGTTGCTGCTGCCTTTGTCTTCCATGCCTTGAATGGCTTGCGCCTCATCTGGCAGGAATTCGGCTTTGGCCTGGGGCGCCCTGCCCCACCAATCTATCCCTACAAGGATGCGCTTCGCAAAAAGCGCCGCTGGGCGATAGCCATGATAGCAGTTGTCGCCGTTCTTGCCCTGGTTCTCCTTGGTGACTTCATCGCAGGAGGTCCCTAGTGCGTGCCACACGCTTTCATCTTCTCCACATGATTACCGGCGTACTGATAGCAGTCTTATTGGGCATACATATGGTGAGACTACACCTCGACTCTATCCTTGATTGGTTCGGAGTTGATACCACCGGCTCAACTTCCTGGGAATCAATGATAGCCCGGGCCAGTGAGGGCATATGGGCAGCCCTGTACATAGCTCTTTTGGCCGTTGCTCTCTATCACGCTCTCTATGGGTTGCGAGGCATCATATTGGAGTTGACACCCTCGGCCAAAGGCGGACGCATCATTACCTGGTCTTTCATCATCATTGGCATCGGTGCCTTTGGCTGGGGTACTTATGTGCCACTACACCTGTTATCCAGCTAGGAGGTATGGTGACTGAAGGTAGCACTAAGCAGATAGCCTTCAAGGTCCAGAGATACGACCCGGAACAAGGTGATGCTCCTCACTGGCAGCAATTCACAGTGCCATCTAGCCGGGGCACGACCGTGCTCGATGGCCTTATATATATAAAAGAAAACCT
>Ga0209427_10008803_pt1 | contig 11317 bp, 12 predicted proteins | sample DeeMarSWOR136_30_FD_187465 | JGI IMG/M metagenome (GOLD analysis project Ga0209427, IMG submission 187465) | Marine sediment microbial communities from White Oak River estuary, North Carolina - WOR-1-36_30 (SPAdes) (version 2) | ecosystem: Environmental > Aquatic > Marine > Intertidal zone >... | reverse complement strand
CAAGCCGTAGTTTCACAGCAACGTAGGAATGGACCATGCACTGGATTGGGTGCTCCGTCTTCCCCAAACGAGATGAATTTCCATGGCTGAGCAGTTATGTGACATGCAGATACCAGGACTTCTGAAGTTCTGTTTCGTGTAGCACAATGAGAAGACTCGATGCTCCATTCAAAACAGAGAGGAGGGAGGGCCAATGCGGCATCTCTCGTGACTCTCGGTCCTGCACATGATCTGGAAATAGAACACTGTTAATATGCAATGATTGGTAGAAGTCAATGATGGTTAGGATGGAGCCCGTCGACATATTCACAGCGATTGTCTTGGTGGCCATGGTTGGCGAAGCGTACGTCAGAGTACAGTCCAACAAGAGAGCTGACAGGGTTCTGGAACAGGGAGAAACGATCGGAAGGATTCTGGAGGTTCCTAGGAACATCGACGCGGAACTCATGAGCATGCCTAGACCCCCAAATGAATGGAGGCCAGGACTCGGCGCTTTCCTAAGTGGGAGGCCTATGTTGATCTTCTTCTTGATAATCATCGGGCTCGCTGGTGTCATGGGCACAGTTGGCCTAGTCGCAACGGTGCCCAAGATGATTCTTGCTGTGCTGGCTATCGTTCTTGGAGTAGCATTTCACTCTGGGCCTAATCGATATACACTCTTTGAGTACTACATTCAAGTTGCGACCAAGAGGGAGATTGAATCTCTAAGTGACCAAGAGCTGGGTCTCCTCTCTGAGGCAAGAAACCACATGGAAGTCTGGGCCCAGCTACAAGCAGCCTTCGCCGTTGGACTCTTGCTAGGAGTACTACTTCCAATAGACTGGGCCGCCGTCTATGTACTGCTTCTCACATTCATCATTTTCGTGATGCTTGGTCGTGCCTATGATATCCATAAGGGAATCTTTGCAGGTCCCGGTTAGGTTTCGTCTGACTTGGTTGGAGCTAGCGATTCTCAATGAACAGATAGGTATAGAGAATCACAAAGAGCACATGAAGTGCGATGATTCCCCATATCATGACACTCACAATGGCCATGAGGTATGAGTATAGCTCGACAATGACCATCAGTAAGAACGCGAGATCAAAGAAGATGAATATCGCCTGCCTCGTGTCTGAATGCTCCATATCTCGAACGAGGAAGGCAAAGATGGCTGCCGGCAGTATCCATGAGGCTGCATGTCGGGCCATGCCTAGACCTCCACTGAGATAGGATGCCCCTGTCATATCTAACACCATCTCTGGAAATAGCATGAGGCTAATTCCAAAGAAGAGACCTACTAACGTGGTAAACAAGAAGACTGGTTTTGCCTGCATTACAATCTCCCCGTTTTCGTGAGATGTAGCTTGAATATGAGTCTAACCGTTCCTTGACTGGTTCAACACCTGCTTCAGCAGAGCTCCACCTAGATACGTAAACGTCCTGAAGTCCTAGTCCAGGCCCCGTAAAACCAGTCCGGACCAGACTATCCATGTTCAGATACGACGAACGCAGATATTGTTCAGCGGAGATTTCTGCGACAAGTTGTACTGGGACCCAGAGGTTCATGATGAACCTGAAAAGCCGTCGCTTACGGTTTCAAGACGTTTCAGAATCAAGTGAGTGAGGTAAATGCCCAGGCAGTGCTGGTGGCCCTCAAGTTGCTGAAGAATAGGAAGGGCCAGGGCCTTGAGTATGGCCCTGACACATAGGGACTAAGACTCTAGGTCGGACTCAGTAAAGAGGAATCTCCTTGGTAGAGGATAGTCGTTGAGTACTCCAAGTTGGTTGTATTCACCATCATATAGGCCTAGTGAGAGGACTAGGCTGGGGTTCAGTCCATGCATATGAATGGGGACCCTAAAGGTGAAAGTGATACCTGTCAGAATCATTGAAGGTATTGACAAGCTTGTCTAAGAAGGAATATACGCGAACCTAAGCGCAGCGATACGAGCGATAGTGGCACGTTACATTCTGTATGAGACAAACACAATCTCGAAGTAATACCAAGACTACTTCGAGATTGCTTGGTTCGATTTCTAATCGTCTGGCCATTCAAGTTAGCGTCTGCCACTTGTGGTCTTACGTGCGAGTCCAGCTATGTTATCCATAACGGTCACAGCTTCTTTTGGAAGCAGGTTCCTATTGAACTTGAATCCGTACACTAGACCGCTCTTGATTTCTGAAGGTCTGGAGAACACTATTCTGATGATCTTGTTCTTCTTGTCGGGTTCAACCTTGATTCCGTCCTCGGGTTCAATGAATCTCATGATAGACTTGTTGAGTTCAGTGTTTGAGTTGAGCGATGATGCAAACTGGCCCCCTTCCCAAGATACATCCGTGACCTCCTTGCTGGTGATCCCCTTCGTCTTCTTCTTGAGCTTGGCTGCTATCGCCTTCTCATCAACGGAATCAGTTCGCACTATGTGGTGGTATTCAAACGGTATCTTTTGCTTCGTTGCTATCGGGACGCCGCGGATCTTACCTAGGTCGTACGAGCCAGAAGTCGTTCCCTTCATCCGTATAGTCACAAGGTCAAAGTTCTGTCCTGTTACTTTTATGTAGCCCTTATCTTGCCTGATTAAGCCCTTCTCTATTGCTTCAAGGCTTTTATCCGGAATTACAGACGCTTTTATTCCAAGTTCCTGATAGTACTTGCACAGAGCGTCTAAACCTGCAAACTTCTTGTCAATTACACCCATTCTATTCCCGCTCCTGACTAGATCTTTTCGGACAATTGTTGGAAGGCCTAGTGTGATTCTTCGTTTTCAGACCACCTGGCTCTCTTCACAATATGTGCCTGATGCCGATTATGTGTATACGAATATATACCTTTTGTGCGTTATTTGTCTACATTTCGTATGCATGATTCGGGATGTTGTGTCTTGTAATGTGTGTGATTGAAAGGCTGAGGGACTAGAAGCCCTCCATTCTGAGATTCTATTCTTTGTCCCGTTCAACCAACCCTGCTCTGATGAGCCACTCCACTGCGCTCTGTACTCGATATGTTTCCCCGGTTCCTGCCTTCTCCATGATGTACTCAATCAGTCCTGAACTCGACCCGCCTCCATGGACTCTCAAGTACTGCTGAACCAATGAGAATAGGGCCGATTTCTCAAGGACTTCTGTGACTTGACTGAAGTCCTCCTCGCCAGGGGCACTGCTGCATAGGTTCACTGCAGCCGACGTTGGCTTGTAGTGTCCTCTACTCACATGCTCTAATAGACCAAGCTGAACCATGTATGAGTTGAGGCCGGAGATCTGGGACCTTGCCAATCTCGTTATCCCCTTGACTTCTTTGAGATGAACAGGTTCAGTTCCATTGTTGCTCAGTACAACATAGGCCCTGATAACTCTCACTTGGTCTTCGAATCGAACACCAGAGGTCGGCACTAGAGTTGGTGGAGTTTCGTCATTGGTCATGCTAATCTCTCCTGATACATCCCCGAACGATGCTCTACTGTGGATTTTGAGCTAGAGTGTTTCTAGACAACTAGATATTAAATCATATGAGCAGAGCGATGAGCCTCCTCAATACACCTCTGGCTGGTCATGATAGACCTTGGAGTGTGTCAGACGGGCCCTGCAGGGTTTATTTCTTCGTCCTCGTCCTCTGACCAAATCTCATTCTCAGGTAGACTGCCGATGCCAAGCTCCTTCAGTCTGGTCGTAGTATTCTGTAGGGAATCTTCTCTATTATCTATGGCTGACAACAGAAGTGCATAGTTGCAGAGAGGCGTTGCCAGTACATCTTGATAGACCGTCGGTGCCTTCGAGACCAGTTGCTCTCCGACATCAATTGCTTCGCGATAGACTTCCTCTGACTCCGGTATTCGACCAGTTCGGCTGAGAATGGTACCGAGGTTGTTGAGGCACGATGCAATACCGGGACCATGAACAGCTGGTGACTCTTTGACAAGTTCTTTGCGAATCTCGAGTGCTTCACTGATTGTGACCTCTGCCTCTGATGCCCTGTCTGTTTCAGCCAACAGGACACCAAGATTGTTGAGTGTGGTCGCAACACGATGGAGGAAATGTCCGGGGGACCTATCAGCAAGCTGTCTCCTCATCTTCAGGGCCTCCAAGAGAGCCTCCTCCGCTTCAGTTGTTCTCCCAGTTTGTCTGAGATGAACAGCGAGATTGCTAAGAACGGTGGCAACAAGGTCGGCGAGAAACACGACCTCTGGAGCCTTATGACTGATCTCTCTTGCCGTGTCAAGTGCCTCTCGGTATGCTTCCTCTGCCTCTGTACTTCTCCCGGTCTGTCTGAGAAGAACTGCAAGATTGTTGAGGCTCCAAGATACAAGGTGGTCGAATCTGTCGGGGGACTTTGCAGAATTCTCCCTGTGAGTCTTAAGAGCCTCGCGCAGTTCTACTTCGGCCTCTGATGCTCTCCCAGTTCGCCTGAGAAGAACTGCGAAGTCATGACGAGTCCAGGCGACTTCCTTCGAAAAGGCGTCAGGTGCCTTTTCGGCAAGTTCTCCATAGATGTCGAATGCCTCTAGATATGCGTCCTCCGCCTCTGAGTAATTACCAGTCTGTGTAAGCGGCACCGCTAGACTGTTGAGAGCGTATGGGACCGTGGGTAAGAACACCTCGCTCTCCTTCTTTGCCAGTCCCCGCCACAACTGAAGTGCCTCTTGGAAAAGATCAATCGCTTCAAGTGGTCTGTGTATGTATCTCAGTAATTCTCCGAGATTGAGAAGACTGACACCGAGATCGCGAACATCAGAGAGACTGTCTGGTTTCTTACTGGCACGCTCCCGGCCGATTCCTAGGACCTCTCGTAGAATCTTTTCCCCTTCTGAAAGCCTGCCTGTGAGAAATAGTGCTGTACTGATGTTTCGCTGGGAGATCATAATCCCTCTCATAGGGTCGTATAGTGGAGTCGGGACTGATTTCTCATAGAGTTGAAGTGCTTCTCGAGATGCTTTCTCACCGTCTTCTAGTCTATTGACTGCCATCAGGAGCCAACCGAGATTGAAGAGTGTCCAGGCCATATCCTGAGGGCGGCGACCCAGTGTTGTTTCGTCCAGCTCCCTATAGATTGCGAGAGCCTCTCGGTAGGATTCCTCGGCCTCTGGCACTCTGTCGGTTCGGTAGAGCAAGAAACCAAGAAAGCTAAGCGTTCGCGCAACGTGCACCAAGATCTCGTCTGGAATCTTCTCTCCAAGCTCTCGAGATATCTCAAGCGCCTCCCTAAGAGCGTGCTCACCGTCGGCCACTCTGAACAAGTGGGTAAATACGGATCCTCTCAGACCCTGCATCACGACATGGCTCTCTTGGGTGTCGATTCTAACAGCATCCAGAAGAGTTAGTGCGTTGGAGAACTCATTCCTCCACATAAGGTCAGAAACAATGGATCCGAGCTCAGCTAATGCGCCTCTTTCTGCGGCCAGGGCGCGGACTGATAGAGCTAGTCCTAGTAGGGAGTAGTCCGACTCTGAGGTCGAGGCCTTCTCTAGAGATTCAGCCATCTCATCTGTCGATTCTTGAAGCCGTTGGCCAAGCTCAGCCACGATGAGATCTCTAGCAAGATCGTGGAGCACCCAAGTTCCGTCCCCCCATTCTCTGATGAAACTCAAACGGATTAACCTGTCCCAGTGATCTGTCCTCATACCGGGTGCAACAATGGTCATTGTTCTCCTATCGAAGAAGGGCATTAGACCAGCCTTCTCGGTCAAGTCTAGAAGGTCGTGTTCTTGACCAAAGAGTCTTCTCCACGTCCTGAGTCGCACCGCCTCAAGGGTGTCTGCACGCAGGTCTTCTACATCACTGAGCGAGAGGCTTTCAGAGTCTGCAAGGTCGCAGATCGCACCTATCACAAAGGGGTTTCCACCGCTCACACTGACGATTCTATCCCGAAGTCCAAGGCCCTCAATCTGACGTTGATTAAGTAACTTGATACAGCTATCTCTATCAAGTTCTGTCAGCTCAGACTCCTCGATTTTGATGTCCTCGATTGTCTGGCTGGGCAAGGCCTGTCTGCTTGCCAAGACTCCGACACAGTTCAAGAGCGAGCTAAGGAACACATACCAGAGCTCGGCCTCGGTAATCTCTTTGCCACGAAAGCGCCATCGGCGTTTCTCATTATCGACGTCTTCGAACTGGTCGAGCAGGAACAGAATAGGCATTCCAGATGTCTTTCGCCTGTTCAGATCTTCAAGTAGAGCATCGAGATACAAGAACTCGGCGTGCCTTGGCTCCTTCCAGAGTATTTCCAATAGTCGCTGGATATAGTCCTTGCCAAGACGTGTCTGTAGCCATTCGCCTAGTTCGCCATACCTTCCTTTGAGCTTCGGACTAACCTTTGCCCCAATGGCACCAATTGCACTACCTATGCTTGCCAGAGAGCCAATGAATGGAATGGCCATCACGACTTCCTTAGCCCATTCTCTGCCCTTCTCTTTTACCGGCTCTACTCCCTCGACAAACCGTTGCCTAATCTGCCAGAGAACATCGAATCTTCGGAGATTCACGCCGAGAAGGACTGCGCCCTTGGCAACCACATTCAGACGGCCATAGAAGGCCGCGTACTGTTCACAGTCAAGACGAATAGTCTCGTGAATTGTGCTCTTCCAATAGTCCAAGAGTGAGCTCTTCCCTATCCCCCCAATCCCACGTAGATGGAGAACGACGCTCTGTTCCTTGCAGCGCTCAAGTGCCTCTGCCATCCAGTTGAGATACTCCTCTCGGTCAACGAAGACTCTCTCAGAGGGCTCGAAGTGTTCGTACATCCTCTGGACCCTACATCACGCGATAGCGGGTAATGGATGGGGTCTCACATAAGCTCGTCGGTACTAGTGATTTTATGGAGTCAAGTTTCTTGAAATAGAGAATGAGTATGATGAATGCTTCCGAATTCATCATACTCTTTTTCCTAATGTGCTAGAAGGGAGCGAATATCCCAGCGAAGACGATCCAAGCAAGCAAGGTCTTGGCTACCAAGCTCAGAACGATGTACATTCTCTCTCCATATAGGTAATCCTTCCACTTGCTGACTTTCTTGTACTGTAGAAGCATATTCAATGCGAAGATGTTGAACAGGAAGAAGTACATGAAGATGATAATGTAGACAAAGGTCGGTGGTTGAGTTTCAGCCACGCTGATTGCTGCAGTGAAATAACCAAATAGCACAAGCCATGGAGTGAAGCCAGATACGCATCCAAGAACGAAGGGACTCCACTTCGTTTTCTCGGTGTATTGATTGACTATCTCCATGAGATAGCCGAACATTATCATCATTGCATTTAGTACAACAATCATGACTAGTGACCACAAGTCCCAGATTCCCAAGAGAAATGTGATAAGGAAAATCATCACAGAACTCGAGACTGAGTACTCATACCATCTGTAGGGATTCATCCCTTTCTTGAGGTTAGCTACGTACTTGTCATTCAGGGGATAGGCAATCAGGAAATGAGCAAGTGCAGACATCAGTGGGAATGATGCAAGAATGACCCCGATGTTGGTCAACGTGAACAACACAGCAGGTGTGGGTTGAACAAGGATCTCGAAGGGATCTAGGCTGATAATCTGAAAATCCAGATAGATTGTATAGACATCCTGTTCCCATTCTAGGGTCAAACCCAGGAACAGCATAAGTATCCCAGTGATTAAATGCAGAATTCCCGCGTAGAGATTGAACCTCTTCAGATATGGAAATGAGATCGGTGAGCCAGAGGATGTTTCCATAGGTTCCGCTTGCGTCATAATAATCGCAGACATTGTTTTAGACCACAATAAGAATCTCGTGGTTAGTTGCTGACTGGAGGGTAGTAAAGATCTGTGAATCGAGTTTCTCAATTCCGAATAGGTCGAGGTTCTATCAAAGCATCACCAGAGACCCTGTGATACAACACATAGAGAATTGCCAACCAAATTGGGTTGATAGGGTCGAGCCCAAGTACTAGGTAATGAAGAATTATACCAAAGAAGAAGAAAGCAATCAAGTTGTTCGACCCTGACCATAGAACATCAAGAGTTCGAGTCGCCTCCTGAGAAATGCTCTGTGAGCCATATAGCTGAAGCATCGATGGACCGAGAAAGGCGTACAGGATTGCCAAGAACAAGAACCATGAATCAGGATAGACCAGAAGAATGAGGAATATCATGTCTGTGAAGTGATGAAGGTACTTCTTCTGTGACTCAGGGGTCTTGATGAATGTTGCGTAACTTCTCAGGAAGATGAATCCACCTAATACTAGGATGATGATGGTCTGAAGCGATTCAATGTCAAGGAAGAAGAGCAGATCCACAATGAGTTGTGCTATGCTTGTGCTGTGATGATGAGAGAGCCTCTCTACAAGATTGACTTGAAAGAATCCATCAAGTGCTGTGGGGTATACAAAGAAGTAGGCGATGTTAGGAAGCATTGATAGAAACAGTCCTAGGACTACACCGGAGAGTTGTCTAAGTGACACACTAATGCCGAATCGACCCGACAAAGTCACTGGAGCCAGAAATGGTATCAGAACAAGAAAGAATGGTTTGAGCGTTGATGCAATTCCAACGAGGAACCCCACAATAACGGACTGAGCAAGCGGAGGTTTGGACGAGGACTGCAGAAGAAACAGCGCAATCATCACAAGAAGAATCGAGAGTTGTGTGATTTGGCCAAGCATGATATTCACTATGTGTTGAGGTGCGACGAAGAGTATAGTCAGTGTTTTCTCGAAGTTCTTTGTTGATGGGGTGACACCCACCTGTAGACTCACTTGATACGCAGAATAGACTATGCCGATGTTCAGGATCATCATCAATGTGATATTGACCGTATAGAGAATGGGCATTGGCACTGCAACTAGTGGAGCCATAATGACGGCAAAGACCGGAAGATACCTGTACGGCAAGCCGTTAGGAGCTACCGTGTAGATGTCAACAGGTGAAGTAAGAAACATCTGACCGGCTTCGTAGAAGACTTGAAAGTCCAAGGTATAGATTGTTCCTGAAAGCCCATCTTGGAGAATGAAGAAGGCGAAACCAAGCATTATGCAGAGATAGTAGAAGAGGTTGAAGACCAAGCCCGCTTTGAGCAATCGAGACTTCTTGAAGTAGCTGAAGAAAGACTCGTTTGAACCGCCCGTCTCATCTACCAAAGTGGAACACCCCAAAGAAACGCTTCGGCAAGCAGAAGCGACGTTCCGGATGCGACTACCAGCCCTATTACGATCAAGGCCTCGGGCCATTTGTAGCGTCGCGTCCATCTCTCGTCTAGGAGGAAGAACGGAACAAAGAGAATGACAACGGTCACAACAATAGTGATCAGATTAGGAGGTTGGATGTAGTTCCTGGCATCATTGAGAATCATGAATATGGCCACGACAACTACGGGTGGATGCAGGGTCAGTCTTTCAACCACAGCCCAACGTCGTTTCTCTACCCAATAAGGCTGGGATTTGACCCTTCGATAGAAGTTGACGTCCCACATAGACGTCACAATCAGAATTGGGAAGGCAACTATCACCATTATGTTGAACGGATATGCAGTAAGGCCGAAGGCGAGAGCCAGACCAGTGTAGTAGGTGAAGAAACGGCTGAAGTATCTACGTCGAAACTGGAGTCCATCTGACAGCTTGAACTCAACTAGCCAGATTCGGAAGAGGAGGAATGAAACACCCAGAACAATGGTAATCTCAAGGTATCCCATCTTTCCAACCTTCCATCCGCAGACCACAAAGATGAGATATTGTTTTCCTCAGCTGCAGAATCAGACAAGAACTGGATGAATGTGTTGAGTCAGATGTGTTAGATACGCTCAATGGAACAGATTTCGCAATGAGGCCAATTCGAAAGCTTGTGAAAGTCCAGATTGGCCGTGCATTGCACTGTGAGAAACACCTGTCCAGCTGACACAATCTGCTACCACTTGTTCTAACACTCTGAAACGGCGGAGAACTCAATGTCTTTACTAATAAGGAAACATAGACATGGTATGCTAGGTGTCGCGAGGAAGAAAGAGAGCAGCACGACTTTGCCTTCTAGCACTTGGACTTGCATGAACTACCTCGACCGCGTTCTTCCCAGCAGAGGAGAGAGTGTACATGCCCAAGATGAATGGTGCCCTCTTGGTTGTGGTATCGTTGGCTCTAATCTTGATTCTCTCAGGTGCAGTGCCACATATCGAACGAGCAACAAGCAATGACTATCTACCTAGGATACAGCCTGTGAATAGTCCTGAGGTAGAGAAGAGAAGTGTCAGTTCGGGAACTCCTCACGGTCCGATTGTCATAACGAGCGACGCGAACTTTGCTGCAACGGCCCTAGCCGAAACCTGGCCTGGTAATGGTTCCTCTTCTAACCCGTACATAATTGACGGTTTGGACATTGATCGCGGCGGTGCAGCCGGTCACTGTATTAGCATCAGCAACACAGCAGTCTACTTCATTATTAGCAATTGCAGTTTCACGGGTGCCAATGCAACTGCGGGAGCTGGAATCTATTTGGCTCATGTCGCCAACGGAGGGATCGACAACAACATCATATACAACAATCAGTTTGGCATCCACTTCCTTTGGGGGACCCTTAGTACAGTGTTCAGGAACAACTGCAGTGCTAACGGCGAAGGGATCTACTTGAACGATTCCGATGACAATCTTGTGGCCAATAACACATGCAACGATAACAGCGTTGGCATCCACATTGAAGACTCTGCTTCCGTTATTGCGGTCAACAACACGTGTATCAACAACACCGGTATTGGCATTCGTCTCGACTGGGCGGCCTATACTGCAACCGTGTCTAACAATACCTGCAATGGCAACTCTCATGGCATCTACATCGATAGTGACACCTATGGTGACCACACCGTTCTGTGGAATGCCTTTGCGAACAACTCCATTGCGAATGCCGCAGATTATGATGGCAGTACTGTCTTCGACTACAACTACTGGTCGGACTATGCAGGTGTTGATGTCAATCGTGATTGCATTGGTGACACGTCCCATGGATTCCCAGGAGGCACAGACCCACATCCACTGATGCTCCCGCCTAACCGGCCCATGTTAGCTTGGGACGAGTCATTTCAGACCATAGCGACTGAGATAGGTGAGCCTTTCAGATATGATCTCAATGCTACGATATACGGAGGGGCGGATCACTGGTGGCTTACCAGCACAGTCAACTTCGACATTGACCAAGAAGGAGTTATCACGAACGCCACGGTCTTGCCACTAGGGCCGGTCGGCGTAACGGTCCACGTGAATGATACATTCGGTCATGTCCTCTCGGGAATCTTCACTGTTGTAGTGGAGGACTTGGTTTCTCCGACCTGGTCAGAATCAGCCACGGACCAGAGCATTGAGTGCGGAGAGAGCCTTCATTATGACATGAACGCCACGG
>Ga0209427_10008802_pt1 | contig 11319 bp, 8 predicted proteins | sample DeeMarSWOR136_30_FD_187465 | JGI IMG/M metagenome (GOLD analysis project Ga0209427, IMG submission 187465) | Marine sediment microbial communities from White Oak River estuary, North Carolina - WOR-1-36_30 (SPAdes) (version 2) | ecosystem: Environmental > Aquatic > Marine > Intertidal zone >... | reverse complement strand
ATTAGGTCTGTTGATGAATATGCATTGTAAAAAGATCTGCCGAAAAAGAGTCAGGCCTCCTTCCTGCGAAATGAGAAAATGCTGCCTTGAGAAAAACATCCAAGGCTGCTGGGAATGCGAAGAATTCGAAACGTGCGAAAAGTCGGACTGGATAAAACCTATCCACGGCGATGCACACATAAAAAACCTGAGAAGAATCAAGAGGCATGGAATGGATGGTTTTCTCAAGGGAAAAAGAGACTGGTAATGGATGAACAAGGCGGGGAAAAAACGTCTGAATTAAGAATTATATTGCCATAAAGTAATCCGTGAATAATTCTCCTCCTTCTCTGGATTCATCCGGTTCATGTTCAAGAGGAATTAGACATTCCTGGAGGAGAAACTGAGTTGAATCAGATAGCTCTGATGATTTCCTCTGTTAACTGAGAATAAACATCCTTCTCTCTCATATCAAATACCTTGGCATCAGTTTCTCCCAAGATCCTTAAAAAGTCTTCGAGGATGCTCTTTCTCAGGGTAATAAGGAAAGTCGTCAAAGGCGGGAAGAGGATGGGCTTCAGCGCTGGCCAAAAGCCCTTGCCGGACAGTTCCAGCGGACCGAACTCATCCACAACACAGATATCAGAATTTTTACTGCGTGAGATAATTCTCTGCGCTTCCTCAAGACCGGAAGGGATAAAAAAATAAGAGCCGACTCTCTCCCAGTCCTTATTCCCTTCTCTTTGGATGAGAGGAATGGACTTTTTCCCCTTCAGTTCGAACAAATCGTATCCGGTCCTCTCCTGGCCTTTGAAGACCGCCACACTCAGGAAGCCGCCGATATCGAGTTTTGCCTTTTCAAATTTCTGAACAGCTCTTTTCAGGGTTGTCGTTTTTCCGGAATGAACGGGACCGGTCAGTATAAAAATCATGGATTAAAGATATGAAATAACGCGGTCCAAGTCAAAATTCTTTTAATTATTCGGCACTCGCCAACGGGAGTAATCTCATTGGAAGAGAACCATTTAAAATACAATAGTCATTCCCATTGAATGCTGTAAACCTTTAGGGTTTGAAATCCATCTTCATCCTCCTCAACCGCATACAGCTTCTTGGCTTTCCAGACTCTCGGCTCTCCCTTAAGAGGGATCTTGGCTATGTATCTTCCCTCAACATCGAACACATCCAAGAAAAACTCTCCTTCTTCTTTTCCTTTCTCGAAGGTCCTGACGAATAATCTCATCTCCTCCTCATCAAGAGTAAAATTCTGATAAGGAGGATACACTTTCGGAAACTCTATCCTATCTTTTACTGGGGCGGGTACCTCCCCCAGCCTTTCAAAAAATTCTTCTTTGTCCTTGTCAGTCACCTCGACAGGATCATAGTCTTTCAAAATCCTTTTCACCAGTTTTCCATCCGTGTTTAAGACCTTGATCTCATACTCATTCGGATTGCTGCAGTAAATGTCATTGTCTTTTCCCAATTGATAAAAAAAGACGAGTTCGAAAGGATTGATCTTTCCCTGGACAATACTTGTGATATCGATTGAGGTGATGGTGAAGAGTGAATTCAATTCGCTGTCATATTTCCTGACTTCCCGCATAATCTGGCTCTCCTCGGTTACTACAACCTGCTGACCTATTATATCTCCCTGCGAATCAAACAGAGGGAGAACTAGAGATTGAGCTTTTAAGGCTGTAGACACCTCTCTCAGGAACTCTCCTTCAAGAGAAAAAAACATTAATCTCTGATTAGCCGCATCCCCGATGACCATTTCATTGTTATGCGTTACCTGAATGGAAATGGGTAGGTACATTTCTCCTGGTCCCTGGCCTTCTTCTCCGAATTTCTTCACAAATTTTCCTGCGCTGTCAAAAATCTTTACCTTTTTATCCTTGCGGTCCAGAATATATATATTCCCATCACCATCCACATCCAAGGAAGTCAACTCCGCAAACATATCCTCATCAAATTCGCCTTCTCCGATAGAGAATTCCTCCTTAAGAGTCATCTTGCTCAGCGTGCCTTTAGGGGGAGCCGGTTTTTTTGGGTTTTCTATGACTTGGACTCCATCGACGGTTTTGATTTTTGTCTGATCAGCCTTGACCTGGATGGATATGAAGAAAACCAGCATGAATGCCAGAAATCCTAAAAATAGTTTTTTCATCTGTACTCTCCTCTATTTTTTCTGTCTTAACCTTTCGTCCTTTTTTGTTCTCTCACCAAGTACTCATTCAACCGCCTATCAGTCCCCATCATTTAAATAATACTCGAATCAATTGAATTTGTTACATCAGCCAACGCTTTCGAAACACGATATGTAATTTTACTATATCTATGAATACTTCTCTACATTTCGGGAGTCAACACACCGCAAAGCCAGCCAGAAAGATAATCCAGTAATTTCTGGCTGACTCTCTGCTCTTCCATGGAGATCCTGGCGTATTCGGCGTACGCGCCTGTCTCTGCAGGAGTGAGCAAGTGGTTCAAATCCGGAAATATTTTAAGGGTGGATGTCTTTTTGAGTTTCTTCAGTCTCTTGTGGAGCATTTTAGCATGCTCAGGAAACACCTGTTTGTCCTTGCCACCATTGATGATTAAAACGGCTGTATCTATCTTATCGAGAACAGAAAGAGGGTCATGATTGACAAAAGACTGCAGCCATTTCAACTGCGGTTCAATTTGAGGCTTGAGCTTCTCTTCAGCCTCCTTGTCCACGGGTTCTTCTTTGATGATTTTCATCATATTTTCATACCGTACCAGAACTTTTTCCCTTTTTCCTTTAGGGAACTCCATGGAGTCCAGGACAAAATTAAACTGCTCTCTGAGGACTTCATCCCCAGTCTTTGCTGTGCCAGCCAGAAGAACGATGGCTCTTATCGTCGGGTCTTCCGCGGCTATCCGGGGAGCAATGATCGCGCCCTCTGAATGACCGACAAGAGCGATCCTGTCGGGCAAGATATCATCCCGCGTCCTTAAATAGGAAACCGCGGCTTCGGCATCCTGGACAAGGTCTTCTTGAGCGGCTTCGGCAAAGCTGCCCTGGCTTTCTCCGGTTCCCCGGTCGTCATACCTCAGAACCGCAACTCCGTTTTCGCTCAAAACATGCGCGATCTGCTTGAAAATTCCCAGTTTGAGTCCACCAGGTCCGACCGTATCTTCATTCCTATCCTGGGGACCTGAGCCAGAAATCAGGACTGCAGCGGGATGCTTGTCCTGGCCGTCGTCAGGAATCGTCAGAGTCCCCGCCATTTTTACCTCTCTCGAAGAATACGTCACATCTTCGGAGATGTACTTGTCTGAAGTGATATTCGGTGAAACAATCCTTTTAGTTTTCAGGTTGACAAAATCCTGGTGATAGATATCCGTCGCATTAAATGGAAAGGATATTTTCATTATTCTGTCTTTATCCGCCCAGATATACCCGCCGTTGGTCCCCGCAAAATTCACAAAGTATTTTTCTGTTTTCAATTCTTTTCCCTCCCACTCGAGAATCTCTTCTCCATCGTTATACAGTGTCGCTGGCACTAAAAACGGCTCCTCAAAGTAATACGCTCCCCAGGCCATCGAAAGAGTATAAATCTTTTTTCTGGGCTGATTGTGTCCTTTCTTGATCAAAAGAAGATTATCCACGAACGGATTTTCAGTGGCAAAAACAATATCCGGGCTGAAAGGAAACTGTGTTTCTGATGTCTTATCTCCTTCTCTGAGATAAACATCGATCATCTTACCCACGACTTTTGCCTTCAATTCGACTTCCTCGTCGTTGACTTTCCCTATCAAAGCCGCTTCTTTTAAATCCCAGTCCTGTGATAACTTTTCCTCGAACTGGAATTGGAGGCTTGTCTGCCCTAGCGTTTGCTGCGTTTCCCCCTGAATCAATGTATCTTTTCCTTCCTGAATGATAGTGTAAAAGCCTCTTCCCGATTTTCTTCCTTGAATGTACCACTCTTGTTTTATCCCTTCTTCTTCCTCGACTAGCTCTTCTTTTTTAATCTTCTCTGCACGCGCCTCCATCATCTGCGAAGGGATGGAAAGCAAACTGACATATCCTTCCTCATCCGTCATCAACTCCATCTTGACTCCGACAAAGTTGATGTGGAAAAGATTAGCGTTCTCGCTGTCCGGCTCGACATTAATATTCAATTCCATCTGAGGCACAACATAGGCCTTAAAGGTCATTTTTTCTTTTAATCCCTTTGCTTTCTTCGTTAAAATCAAGTACGGAGAAAAAAAACTGTTCGGCAGGATGAGGGCATCAGAAGAAATCTTGGATGTCGTCTCCATCGTCTTTTCCCCGGCTCGGCCTGTGTTCTTCACCATTCCCTGGCTCACTGTGCTCTCAATTTCTTGAACCACACCTTGCACATTTCCCTTAAAAACAAACCGCAGAGGCCTGAATTCTTTGTCCACTTCGATCATCATCAGTTCAGTAATGATTGAAACCGGCTTGGTCATTTCACCTTTCGCTCGAAGGACATATTTATCTTCATACTCGATCCATTCGCATTCTTCATAGCCGGCTTCCTCTCCCATGAAGTAGAGGTACAATTTTTTCTGACTGTTTGTTTGAGGCGGATCTTCTGGTTCCTGACAGAGAAGGAAAGTGAAGAGGAGAAAGATAATAACGAGAATCAGGATGACTTTCTTGCACACTTTATCCTCCGGTATTAAGTTTTTAACATGTTCCATCTTTCTATACTTCTTCCTTTTCAAATTTATTCAAAAATAATCATGGCTCCACACAATTGAGCCCAGTAAAGACAATTATACGGTTTTGTGAGTCCAAAGATACAGCTCTAACCATTGTATGTTAGGGGGAAAACAGAAAAAGGCTGAAGGAGAATAGGAAAAAAGATTAAGTTGAGCATCTTCCGTATTAGTAACTATAAATTGTTTCTAGATTTATCTCTCATTGGTTGGGAAAAATAAAGGAAGCAGAAAAAAGGATGGAATCACAAAAGCTTTAATGGGATGAGTTGATCTCGATGATTCTTCCTTCGATTTTGTAATCAAGGAGCTTATGTTTTACTAGCCATTCCATCATGGCTTTATCCAAAGGCTGACCAGTATTGTGTGAGCCATTCACAGGGAAACCGAAATATTTGTCCTTCGCGTGTCCAACCAGATAATCATTGCTGACAACAGTATAGACTTTTTCCGGCTCAAGGATTTTACCGTCTTTCTCTATGACTTCTCCGCCGATTTCCATGTAGACAACTCTCTCTCCAAAAGGCCGGACATTTTTTGAATAATATTTATATTTTATTCCCGAAACCTGAAATCTGTCCCATCCACGCTCCACATCAATCTCAAGTGCGTCTTTTATCTGTTTAGCGGTCAGCTTGAATACGACAAGAGTATTCCGAAAAGGAGCCACATCAAAGATATCACCCTTGGTGACATGCCCAGCTTTTATATCCGCTCTGATTGCACCGCTGTTATGCAGCCCGACCTGAGCTCCGGTCTTCCATCTCATGACATCAGTGATCCAGTTCCCCAGAGAACTTTCCGGTTGTGAGCTTTCTCTGGGATAATACCTAAAGCTCAGATCGACTTTGGCTTCTCCTATCACTTTTTCGTATTCTTTCCCGATAGATGCTTCGACTTTTCTGACCAAAGCCGAAACCTGGGCAGATGGATTCAAGTCCACATCTGCCCACAGCCAGATCAATCGCTGTTCATAGTTCGCGATTCTGTCGTTTTTTACCTCCGCCTTGATATACCCAAGTGTTTTTTGATGTCCCCTAATCGACTGGACCAAGACTCCATTGACATCCTCAAATTTTCCATCTTCCGCGGCCGCCAAAACGATATCGATTCCCGGAACATTTCTGGCTATTCTCACTCCTTCTTCAAACCAGCCGTGAGATACGACGACAATCAAATCGGTTTGTTTGTCCAATTCAGGGATATAAGAGTTGAGAGTCGGAACGATTGGCAGCACATCCAAACCTTCGACTCTGTCCTTTTGCACTTCTGTTAAAAAATTCTCCTCCATAACAGCTATGACTCCAATCTTTAATCCCCCTATTCTAAAGATGTGATAAGGCTTGACCGGAAAGAGCTCGCCGCTTTCTTTATAAACAATATTGGCCATGACTGTAGGAAAATTGGCCATCTTAGAAAGGGAGAGAGTATTCTTCTGTCCTTTATCAAAATCATGATTCCCAAAACACCATATATCGTAATTTAATCTGTTCAAGAACTCCATCATCATTCCGCCGACAACACCTTTATACTCCAATTCTGCGGCAAGAGTTCCAGTCAACAGGTCTCCCTTTTCGATGACTAGAACATTTTTCTCTTCGGTTTTGATCTTGTTTAGGTAATGACTGACTGCCTCCATCCCCCCCACTAATCTATCTTCGCCGTTGATATTATATTCATAAGGCTTAAAAGTACCGTGAGTATCGTTCGAGTGTATCAGAATTATTTTTTCTGTTGACGAAATTTTTTCTGATGACGACTGACAGGCTGCACTCCATGTAAAAGCCAAGATCAAAACAAGAGGAAAAACTTTTTTTATTGAAAATAAATTCATTCTTTTTATCCGTATCTTCTCGTATTCAAGAACAGTTTTTTCAGTCAAACACCCTCCCCATGGTTATCTTGTTATCGGCGAAAGTTACGCAGGCTTAAACTTCCATAGGTCTGCTTTGCGCCTAAACGCAGCGCTCATTCTTTCTACTAAAAAAAGCTTATAGCACAGCAAATCGCTATTGTCAAAAACTATGAGTTATGGATTTATGAACTAAGGCAGAATGGCGAAAACTCGAGCTGGCGCGCCTGTGCCATCTTTTATCATCATCGGGATGACATATGAAAGAAATCTGGGAACATAACTGCACCTTTAGCCTAATTCTCGCTCTTTCTTAAGTCAAGACGAATCGCTTTATTTTCAATCCGTAAATTTGCTATAATAGCCGAACAAAAATGCAAAGCGAAAGGCGGAAAGGGAGAATCCATGGCAAACCATAATATCGCTATTATCGGAGCCGGTCCCATAGGAAGTATTATGGCGGCCTATCTTGCCAGAAATAAAGAAAATGTTTTTCTTATTGATATAAAAGAAGATCTCATATCAGCCATAGAAAAAAACGGAATCACTGTCACGGGTGTGGGTGACAACTTCACAGCCCCGGTCAAAGGCACAGGATATTCGACAGCCAATCTCAGCCAGCTTGACGTGGATCTTATCTTTATCGCTGTCAAATTGAATTATCTTGAATCTCTCATGGAAGAAATCAAACCGATATTTAAGGTTGGTCAAAAAATCCTCCTGATTCAGAATGGAATCGATAACGAAGACAGAGCCGCTGAAAAACTCAGTCAAGATGACATTCTCAGATTCGTCATCAACTATGCAGGGATGTTCGAAAAACCAGGATTCTTTAAAATGTCCTTTTTCAATCCGCCCAATTTTATTGGCGCTCTTTCCCCTGAAAATGAACTCCTCGCCAAAGAGATTGCCGATTTCATCACCGAAGCCGGCCTGGAGACTCAATTCTCCTCGGATATAAAGAAATATGAATGGAAGAAGACAATTCTTAACGCTTCTCTCATGCCCGTTTGCGCCACCACAGGCACGACTATGAAAGAAGCCATGGACGGAGAAGACACACGGTTCCTCTGCGAACAGATCCTCAAAGAATGTATCCTGGTGGCCAGGCAAGTGGGATACGATTTTGGAGAGGATTTTTTTGAAAAAGGCGTGTCCTATTTATCCAATGCTGGCGACCACAAGCCTTCGACTTCAATGGACCTTGAAGCGGGGAATCCTATCGAATACGTCTTCCAGCCCATCATCGATTACGGGAAAAAAACCGGAATTCCCACACCTTATCTGGATTCACTCACAAAAGTCATGCGCACACTGGAGAAGAAAAAGAGAGAAATGAAATCCTAAAAAGACTCTATTTTTTCATCAACCTGGAGACAATCCCCTGAATCACTTCCGCGTCAGTGACTGAAGTTTCATATTCTGAAACCTCTAAGGGAGCTTTCATGAAAGTTTCTCGATTCCTGAATTTCATCGGGCTTTCGACGCGCTTCATGGCGAAAACATGGAATTCCTTGGCTCCGGTCTCTTCTGCTAATCTTTCTATGTTCTCCGGAGTGATTCCGCAGCCGGGCATGACAGTCACCTTGTCTCCTGCCTCTTTGACCAAGGCAGAGATAAGTTCGATGCCTTCTACGGCAGCATTCTTCTGGCCGGATGTGAGTATTCGGTCAACTTTTAATTCAATAAGATCGTGGAGGGCTTGAAAAGGATCGGATGTCATATCAAAAGCCCTGTGGAAAGTGACACTCAGAGGTTTGGCCAAATCAATCAGCACCTGGGTTCTCTTCTTGTCGACTCGTCCATCCACGTCCAGTATCCCAATCACCACACCATCCGCGCCTAGTTCCTTGGCGGTTAAGATATCGCTCTTCATGATCTCAAACTCCACATCGGAATAGCAAAAATCCCCACCTCGCGGACGGATGATTACATTCAAGTCGACGGAAAGGCACTGACTGGCCAGTTGAATACTAGCTGCACTGGGAGTCGTTCCCCCCTCCAGTAGGTTATCACACAGTTCCACTCTGTGGGCTCCGCCTTTATCGGCCTCTATGGCTGACACCACGGAGTTCACACAGGCTTCGATTATAAAATCTTTATTCCGCATAGTATTTCATTCCAATTGTACCAACAGGCCTCAAGATTCTCAAATGCTATTCATCATTCACGGTGGAAAAGGGGCCTGTTGAACACGCTCAGTAATTTGGCAGCACTTTTTGGATGTCATTGCGAGCGAAGCGTGGCAATCTCGTTGAGAGAAATTATGTTATTACGGGAATGAAAATATCATTTTTATGAGATTGCCACGCTTCGCCCGCAATGACACTTTTATCCTCAGCATCATAACCAAAAGTGTTACTTAATTACTGAGTATAACCACCCGCCTCCTGTTTTCCATTTTTTCTGTTGGTTTGACCCCTGACTATGCAAGGTGCTAAGATTTTAATATGGGAATAAAATTGATCCGAATCTTCTTTCTGGCCGTCCTTGTACTGTTCGCCCACTCACACACATTCGCTCATCCCCTGCAAGACATTCAAAAAGATGAAATTATCGATAAGATCATCTGCCAAGACAAGCCGGAGCAAAGCTATGCCCTCTATCTTCCTCCTGACTACACGCCAGAAAAGACATGGCCAATACTGATTGCCTTTGACCCAGGGGCAAGAGGCAGGATTCCCCTTGACCACTTTATAGAAGCGGCACAAAAATACGGTTATATCATTGCGGGTTCAAACAATTCAAAGAACGGTCCCTGGTTACCGGTGATGGAAGCAGCGATGGCAGTCTGGGCCGATACCAATAAACGATTTTCTATAGATAAAAAAAGAGTGTACGCCACAGGTTTCTCCGGAGGTTCTCGGGCCGCGGCCGTTTTCTCAAAATTCGTCAATCATCCTGTCGAAGGAATCATAGGCATCGGTGCAGGACTCCCCCAGCAATTGAAACCCGCACAAATCCAACCATCTGCCTATTTTGGAATCATTGGTATCGGAGATTTCAATTATCAGCCGATGATGAGACTCGATAAAGAATTTGACAAGTGGAATGTCCCGCACAGGTTCCTTGTTTATGATGGAGAGCATAACTGGCCTCCTCCAGAAATCTGCACACGAGCCGTCGAATGGATGGAAGTTTTGGCGATGAAACGAAAGTTAAGACCTCTGGATAACGGCTTGATCGAAAAAATATACGCAGAGGAACTGGAAAAGGCACAGCGACTGGAAGAGGAAGGTCAAGTTTACCGCGCTGTCTTTGAGTATGAAGCGATCGTCTTTACTTTTCAGGAATGGAAGGATACCAAAGACATTTCAGATAGGATAAGCCATCTCAAGCAGAGTGAAGAATACAGGCAATTCATGAACGCTGAAAAGGAAATAAATGAACGAGAGGATCTCCATCGCCAAAGGTTTATTAAAATGTTTGCCCGAATCATGAAATACCCAGAAACGGTTATGAATCTCGCCGACATATACTCTGAGCTTGGGATCAGCCAATTAATGTATAAAATCAAAAACAAAAAGAATATCAACGAACACTATCTCGCTTCCCGCTTGCTGACAGAATTATTCATTCATTCTGTTGAAGAAGGAGGGAGGTATTACGAAAAAGGGAATTACAAAATGGCCATTGTGTTCTACGAAATCGCAGCCAAATCCAGCGAATATAAGCCTTCCCGTCTTTCGTACGTCCATTATACACTCGCCTGCTTTTATGCCTTGAATAACCAGAAGAAGAAGGCGTTAAAAATGCTCGAGCGCGCTGTCGAGAACGGCTTTGACAATATCGAAGCATTAGAAAATCAGGAAGACCTGACATCTATCAGAAGTACGCCCGAATTCCAGAAAATCATCAAGAAATTAAAGGATAAGAAAAAACAAAAACCTCAATCATAAATCCGCTCTATCAGAACTAGAGAAAGGATAGCTCAAGGGAATCGCCTGGGTCCAAATAATCAAAATTTTTAAAAAGTGTGTATCTTTAAATGACTGTGGCTAAAATAGGTCGTCAACTTCTTCATTCCCTGGAGGAAGATGGCCGTGCTGCTGCAGAAACTGCTGGATGAGCTCACTCTCACGCTTGGTGTACATCGGGTCCTCTTCATAGTCAAAATACTTTGCTTCTGGTTGGGATGAGAGCTGCTCTTCAAGGGTTTGCCTCAGATTTTTGGCACCGGCAATATAGATGATGTTTTTTTCCTCATCCAGGAGCCGGAAAGCGCCCTCTGTTTCAGGAACCTAGCTCACAGTCTCAGTGATGATTGATCCGGATAGGAATCGTTCTATATTTTTTAGCTCGATGTGAAGCCGCAAATCACCAGGAATGGGAAATGGCTCCCGGACTGCAGGCTTCCCTACACGGCAGAGGTTTCCTCCCGGATGCAGGTTTGCAGGGTGCACAACTGTATTTGATCTTCTTTCGGTGCTCTTCGGTCACTCTGGCAACAGGCTCTTCCCGGAAAGGATCATTCTCGTCCTCTCCGACTTCAAGGACACCATACGGGCAGGCTGTCACACATTCTTCACAACCATCGCATTTGTCTGTGTCGATGACGATAAAGTACTCGCCGGAGCCGTCCTTATAACCGTAATGGGCAAGCATCTTATCTCAATCCTCTTTCTTTTTCGACAAGCGCCTTGGCGAACAGAGCGCCTCCCAAGGCTCCGGCGATCTGTGTGTCATGCTTGGGCTCGAGCGCCTTTATGTTTAACTCCGCTTCTATCCTTTTCACGACTCCCTCATTCTTAGCAATCCCTCCTGTGATGGCAAAGTCT
>Ga0209427_10008801_pt1 | contig 11319 bp, 7 predicted proteins | sample DeeMarSWOR136_30_FD_187465 | JGI IMG/M metagenome (GOLD analysis project Ga0209427, IMG submission 187465) | Marine sediment microbial communities from White Oak River estuary, North Carolina - WOR-1-36_30 (SPAdes) (version 2) | ecosystem: Environmental > Aquatic > Marine > Intertidal zone >... | reverse complement strand
ATACCTAAATCACCTGAAGAAAGCAGTCTTCTCTCAGCTAAATTATGGGTAAGCAAGGAAGATTTCAGTGTCTTGAAAATAGAGTGGACTCAAACATCACTAGGTGGTTTTGAAGGAGTTGTCAAGACGGCTGAGGGGCTTGAGGTAAAGCCCCGCATCATGTTTATTTCGGAATATGCCATCGAGAAAAACGGAATCCGGTTTCCGAGTAAATATTTCACTAGAGAAACCTATATCAGGCCCGACCAGAAAAGATACATCCGGTCAGAAACACAAATTCGCTATGATAACCATAGCTTTATCACCGTTAAAACCCAAATCAACAATTAGAGCTTGTCCCCAAGCTAAGGGATCATCTGATATTGCGGACAGGAAAGAGCAATCTCCTGTTGGGGAGATGAACTGATGGGATTCTACTCAGCTCTCTGAATCTTGAATTGAATCTTGCCTGAGGCTTCTAGGGTCCCTTTGGAAGAAAAAGCCTTTACCTCACAGGAGTATTTTTTATCCACTATCATGCGACTTCTGACTTCTTCTGGCAGGACTATAAAATTTTCTTTTGTTGTGGAAGACCACAACTGATTCCCATTATCGAAAATGTAGATTTTGTAATCTCCATCTTCAACTAATCTTGACCATTCAAATTTTGAGGGAATTGATTTTATATCCACAGGTGGAACAAGTTTTATTATTATTTCTCCCCCCCTTGTTTTATCATGAACTATGGAACGAAATGAATACGGAGTTATCCTTGAATAGGGGATAACAATAAAAACGAGTCCGAAGATGATGAGGAGCAAACAAGCAGATACTGCCATCGCTGCCCACTGTTTGGGAGTAAGGAGAGAAACGATTCTCTCAAACCAGGTCAATCCTTTTACCTCATCCTCCTTACCTTCATCTAGGAAGATCTCATTCCCTTTAAGCTTAATGATGGAAATAAGCTCATTTCTTTCTGCTATTTTCTCAAAGCAGGAAGGGCAGTTAAAGTAATGCTCCTCGATTTCCTTATTTTTATCCTCATCTAGTCTGTTCAATAAATAATTATCGAAAAGATCTTCGTACTTGCATCTTTTCATAGTATTCCCCTTTAAAGAAATATTTAGTCGAAGCAGAAACAGGAAAATTGAGATATTTTTACTTGAAATTTGAATGGTCAAAAAAGCAAAATCTACTCCCCGCTGAGGACAAAAAAGAGGAAATTCCTCATTGGCGGCGGTACCAGCTAATGCGCCAAAAAAAGCTGTTAAATGAGAGCAGGTTAGTGCTCTGACTCAAACAAGCGAAGATACTTTTTCCCTTCTTTGAAAGGGTCTAAAGAGTCCTCGATCCTTATTTCTTTCTTTCTTTGCGCCAAATCTATGAATTCTTTTTTTTCTTCAGGCGAGATGACTTCAACCTTGGGACTGAATATATCGTTTTCGTTCTGCTCTCTAACTATAGCGATTCTTCCATCACTTAAAGTGACAATAGTTTTCACTGGCCAGACTCCGATTATTCTGAAAAACTCATCTAACAGTTTGGGATCAAAAGACTTGCCTTTTCCCATCATCATCAGCTCATAGATTTTAAAGGGAGGAAAACTTTTCTTGTAAGGTCTTTTCTGCGCAAGCGCATCATAGACATCGCACTGGGAGACGATCAGGGAGGCGGGATGAGCTTTTCGAGGAAAAGGCAGCTTGGGATAACCCTTCTGATCGTACCTGAGGTGGTGCTCGAACGCGACCACGGCAGGCAGTGTTCCCAGGGTATCTACGTATTTAAGAAGAATCTCAGCTCCTAAATCTGTGTGATGTTCCATAACCGAGAATTCTTTTTCCTTCAATTTGCCTCTTTTTTGGAGCAATCCGCGGGATATGGAGAGCTTTCCGATATCATGGAATAAAGCCGCTATCCCCAAATCCTGGACTTCATCCTTCGAGAATCCAATTTTGGAAGAAACATACATGGAAAGAACAGTTACGTTTAAGAGATGAATGAATGTCGTCAGGTCTTTGCTTTTGACCAAGGTTAAGTCCAAAAACTCTTGATACATGCCCAACAAATTTTCTAGAAAATTGACAATATGAAAACGCAACTCCAGGTTGTCAAACTCTTCCTCTTGGAGCACTGCATCCGTATATTTATCCACGATGCCTAACGAATACTGATACTTCTCCATAAAACTCATCGCTTTGTCCCTCAGTTCGGGGGAGATTGCCGTCGTCTCCGCTGCCTTTATCTTGCCTGCCTTGATATTTTTTATTCCCATGAGATGCAGGGATTCCTCGATATCTTGCTTGCCGTTTTCCTGAGGGGCGGTCAGAAAAGATAGAAAACTCATCAATTCCTCTCTCTTCAGGGTGCGATGAAAGGCGATCCTATCGATTCCTCTCTCATGAAGATAGGTGATCAACGGTTTTAATTTCTGACTCAGGTCAAAAAATATGTCACGCCCGACGGATAATTCTCCTTCGACAATGCCTATGATGAGTTCTGTTCTCGCTTTGAGTAAATCGACCAAGCTCGAATAGGCTTTATCGATAAAATCTTCAAATTTTGGATGTTCTGTCGAATAGATCTTTGCCGCCTGAATGGCCGACATTAAATGAGATAAGGAATCTTTAATTTGCTCTTGCATCCCACTCTTTTAAGACCTCAACGGCCTCTCCTTTGAGTCTTTTATTCCAGACAGACTTCCATCCGCTGAGAACAGCCAATTTATCTCTTGCCCCTTCCAAATCCATTTCTTTGGCAACTTTTACATTCTCCTGAAGAATCCTGTTTTTTATCCCCAACGGAGAAAGAATCGAGAAAAGCTCTTCAATCGCTCTTTTTTCTGTCTCTTCATTCCTCATCAAGATTTGAAGAGCTTTTTTCTTTAAAGTCACGCCTCTTTTTTTCAAGACATCGAACAGGAAATCCTCGTCTTGGATGGATAACTTCTCTATGGATTCCAATGCTTTTATTTTTATTGGATCATTTCCAACAGAAAATATGCACTTTAAGGATTCAAGCGATGCCGGTGAATCGACTTTTCCTAAATTCTTTGCCATTTCTTCAAGGAAATCCATATCAGACGATTTCTTCATCAGGTTCTTTTTAAACAGGAAGAAGTTTTCTAAATTGATCTGGAAAAATAATCGTAAGATGACAGGACCCACTTTATTGGCTTTGAACATTTTATCGATAAAAGCTTTAATGCCGAGAAATGTTTCACTTAAGTAATCCGTTATTTCATCAAAATAGGAAGGAATATCGTCCTCTAAAACTTTGTACTCCGCCAGAAAGTATAATATTTGTTTATTCACTTTCATAAAAATGGGATCATAGGATAAATCACTTCTTTTCCTATCGAGAACAGCCACAAGGCATCTCACAAATTCCAGGTCTCTCAAGTCGACAATGCTCTCCCATCCACCCAGGACTTCATCTAAAATTTGAACCGCCCGTTCTGAATCTTTTTCTTTATTTAGCAAATAGAGAAGCAGAAAGCGGTAATTTCCCTGGAGGAGATTGTGGTCAAAAGCCAATTCTCCCTCGTAGGATATATCGTTGAGGATAGAAGCGAGGGTGCTTTGATAGCATTCTGAAATAACGGCACTGAAAGAGCCGGTCAGCAATTCTTTGATTCTTTTTCTGATTTGAGGGGAGCGACTTACAGGCCTTTGCTCCTGAGAAATCTTCTCCAGAGAATTGGAGATGCTTTCCTGGTCTCTTTTTTCGGTCAGGTGGGAAAATATTTGAAGATTCAAAGGATTAAAATTATCATCCATTGAAATCTCTTCCCACAGCACAGAAGCGAAGTCGTCATTGTGTAAATCTTTAAAAAGTATCTGCACATCCTCGGATTCGATTTTCTGGGATATAGAATCGCTTTTAATGATCGACTTAAGCAAGTCTTTTGAACACTTGCGAAATTTATCTTCCTCCTTGCTTTTAAGATGAGTGAAAAATTTGTGAATGTTGACTTTGAGCTCGTCATTTTCAACCAGGTCTTCGGTATCCGTATTTTGTAAAAAGCTCTCGAAATTGTCGGCAAATCTTATCATCATTTGAAGGTTTTCCCGATGGACTGCATCCTGTAACAAATATGGCCAGACGTTCTCGATTTCCTCTCCTTCACCCCTAAGGAGCTGGGAGTAGTCCAGCTCTTCTACTGCCAGATGGGAAATTTTTTCTTCCTTTAAAATGTTGTTTAGCCCCCCCTCTTTGAGAATGGCTTCAGGGGAGAGGGAGACAATACTCAGAAATGTCAACAGCTCTTCAATGGTTATTCCTTTCCGGACCTCTATGCTCTGTATTTTCCGGAAATGGAAAATACGGGCGAGCTCCTCAAATGTTTTTTCTTTCTCGAAATATTTATCTTCTGCTAGCAAAGATTTAGAGGTAAAAGACACTTTTAAGGAAGAAATCTTATCAAAAACAGTATCGATTTTTCTCTTAACATCCCTGACTGACCTGATGAAGGAAGGATGATCCTTAAAATAGAGAGAAGCATATTTAAGGGATATGCTTAGGCTTCTGAAGAAATCCTCTAAAGCTATTTCGTTATTCATGTCTTGTCTTTAGGGGAAAATATGAAAAGAATGGATTTATCTGCCGCCTGGACTTCGGACATCCCTTGATCCTGGCGATAATTCTCTAACGCCTTATTCCAGTATGAAGAGCTGTTCCCTGGAGTCGAGTGATAAAAGAAATGAGAAATATGCCTCAAATTTGTAGGCATTTTTGTGTCCCCGCTTAACCTTGCGAAAAAATATTAACGAATTTTTTTTACAAAATCAAGTAAAAATTAAAAAATTTTTAACAATTGCAAAAAGCCTTGTATATAATATATTCCTCTTCTAAACTTGTTTTTCATTTATTTTTGTTTTTTGGGGCAAAACAATCTATTCCTGGCTAAGGATTTTTTTTTCTAATTCAATTATTCTTTTCAATTTTTCCGATCTATTGTGATCTCTTTTTTCTCCAAAAGGATTAAATTGGACTCCTACCTGATATTTATAATTTACCATCGGGTTTAAGGATATCCATTTTATCCGACCTTTAAGGTTCAGGTAAGATCTTTCTCCGGGAATGTATATTTGCAATGATATTTTTCTTATGCTGGGGGAGAGAAGCTTCCGACACAGAAAACGAACTCCACCACGGCTGAGATCGACAACAGGACAGAATTCTTCAGAATATTTCTTTCTATAGAATAAAAAGTGCTTCTGAATGATATTGACTCTTGCTCTTGGGATCTTGAGCCGCTTAAATCTCTTTCTTTCTATCCCGTCGTATTCCATGACTTCCTTTTTTGAGCTAGCATGCAAACCCCAATTCAGCCCTTGTAAAAATCTTCATATCAAATGAGACCAAGGCTCGATTCAAGACGTAATTTATCAGCAGATGCGATTTGAGAAATTGTGAATTTTCCTGAGCAAACAAGAAAGGAATCCCGGCTGTCGAAAGAAATATATTGTAATGCGTTAGAGTTAAGGAGTTTGAGGTTTCCCATCTGTACCTATCCCTTTATTTTGGACAAAAGAATATCAATTATTGAAAGAGGTGTCAATCGAGAGATTGTAAAAAAATTGTGTAAGTTTTTAAAGTTGATTCAGGCTCACTCATGTTGTATTCTTTCTGTGGCTTACAAGAAACAAAAAAATGAATCTTGTAGCCGGGCTTAGAAATTTAGATTTTCATAATTATTAAAGAGCCGCATGCAACGCTTTTCTCCCATTGATGGTTTTATTTACAAGAGATTAAAAAGGAGGAAGACAAAATGAAAAAGCTTTATCAGCTGAATGCCTACCTAATCAGCCTATTGCTCGTGTTCTTCGCATTCCTCTCCGCTCAAAAAGTCGAAACAGTGGACGGAGTTCGCGTTGTCCATAATGAAAAAACCGGAAAGTGGGGGAAGAATCCCAGAATCTATTTAGAGTTTGTCAGGAGAATTGGCGAACTGGAGACCGAAGACGAGAACATCGCCTTTCACATGCCTGCGGACATCGCCATCGACGACCAGAGCAATATCTATGTTCTGGATGCCGGCAATCACCGCATCCAGAAATTTGATCCCGACGGCAAATATCTGGCCACTTTCGGGAGAAGGGGACAGGGGCCGGCCGAATTCTATTTGCCTTCATCGCTCGACCTCGATTATCAGGGATACATGTATGTTTCCGATCCTCAGAATCAGAGGGTGCAAATCCTTAAGCCGGATGGAACAGAGCACAAAACCATTTCTTTCCACCAGATCCGTGCGGGGATTGTCAGAGTCAACGAATCAGGCGAGCTGATCATGGGGAAAGGTGGCCTCATGATTGGCTTTGGAATAGGTGGAAGCGATTCCCAGGAACTGCCAAAGATCATAAAAGTGCTCGATATGGAAGGGAATGTCCAGAGAGAGTTCGGAGAAGCGAAAAAATTCAAGGACGAACAAATCAGCGATAGAGGCAACGCTTTTCATTTTGCCCTCGATAAGGATAACAACGTTTATGTCGCCTTCGATTTTCAGAACCGCATAGAGAAATATTCTCCTGATGGACAATTACTCTGGAGTTCAGATAGGGATCTCAGCTACAGCACAGACCTTTCCAAGGCCAAAGCTGATGTGAAAAGAAGCGGAGGCGGCGTCTCGGTCCGGATGCCGGAGATGAATCAGTGTTCCAATGGCATAGCTGTCGATGGCGAAGGCAGAGTCTGGGTTGTCAATTTGAAAAGACAGACGAAAGAAGAGGAAAAAGTGGGCACCAGGCTGGGTGTGACAATGTCAGGCGGACAGAGATCAGTATCCCTGTCGTTTGAAGGAGCCACTGACCTCAGAGAGACGGATATGTATCAACTGGAGGTCTATGACCAGGAGGGGATTTTGCTGGGGACCATTCCTCTGACTCACTTCGTGGATGATATCTGGATAATAAAGGACAGGATCTTTATGTTAGATAAGATGAGAGGAGCCCAATTCTACGAATACAGGATTATCGAAAAATAAAATTGGGGACTGTCACCAATTTTTGGGGATTATTTCTTTTGGGCTCTGCGGATAAGGTCGTCGAGTCTTTTCTTTTCCGCTGCGGATAATCTGTCATAATACACTTCTTTATACCTTTCAAAATATCCCAGAGCTTGAGTTTTGCTGCCTTTTGCCAGATAGGATAAACCCAGGTTATACAGAGGATAAGCAAAGTCGGGCTTGAGCTCAACAGCCTTTTCCCAGCAGAAAATCGCAGCATCCAGATCCCCCGCCTGTCCGTAGGCGCTTCCCAGGCCGTTATATGCTGATGCGTAGTTCGGGTCGAGCTCAATGGCTTTCTTGAAATTATCAAGCGCGTCCTGAAAATCAGCAGAGCTTTTGGATTGATTGAACCGGGAAAGATACAGGGATCCGAGGTTGTTGAAGACTATCGAATAGTTGTTATCCAGGGCCAGGGCTTTTTGATACGCATCCAGGGCTTTGGCATAATCACCCTTGCTCCAGTAAGCCACACCCAGATAATTCCAGAGCTCCGGGTCATAGTCTATCATCGCCAGACCCTGGCCGATGATCTCAACGGCTGCATCGTATTGTCCGGCTTCGACCAGGAGAATGCCGTAGGTGCTGATGATCTTGTAGCTGGACGGATTGTGCTCAAGACCCTCTCTGAGGACGTTAACGGCTTCCCTTATTCTTCTCTGTTCTTTAAGGACAGTTGCCAGGTAGGAGTAAGCGTGGTCAAAATCCTTCCTGTCCGCGATGATCTCCTGGAAAAGCTGGATTCCCTCGTCAATACGGCCGTGGTGATAAGCGCCCATGGCCTGGGTTAACTTGCTCTGAAAGGGGAGGAGGGTTTTCAAATCATCATCGGGCGTGAATTTAGTCTTTCTTGAAGCCTGAATGCTGGATACATAGCCCAGACTTCTCAGCTTCTGAAGTGCCTCCCGGTCAACCTTCTGGCTGCCTGTCATTTTATCCGCATAGGACTGCTCTTCCATGAGCCTGTCGAGCTGGGATTTGTATTTGCTCAGATTTTCCTTGGGCGCGAGGTTTTCCAGTTCGTCGAAATCTTTTTCCAGGTCGTAAAACTCCGGGATAGGAGAGTCGATATATTTCTGCCCGTCCTCGATATAGCCTCTGAGAGGAGCCCAGCCCCGGCTGTAATAAGGGTACAGGGACTCAAAATAGATCGAACGCCTGGACACCCTTCTGCCTTTTAAGGCTGAAGAGAGGGAAACACCCTGGAGAAAGGGTGGTTTCTCTACATTCAGGATATCGCAGACCGTAGGAAAGATATCCACATGGCAGACTTCCTGGTCTGATGTTCCTGGCTTCAAACCAGGAGAGGAAATGATCAGAGGAACCCAGATGGTCGAGTTATAGGCAAAATAGCCATGGGTCGATTCCCCATGCTGTCCGAGCGACTCACCATGGTCGCCGGTGAAGACGATAAGCGTTTTATCCGATAGATCATTCTTTTCCAGGTAATCGAACAGTTTCCCAAGGGCAAAATCGACGTAGGCGACCTCTCCGTCATAAGGATTATTTTTGTACTGAGTTTTATAAGGCTCGGGCGGTTCGTAGCGCTGATGGGGGTCGAAGCAGTGAATCCAGAGAAACCAGGGATCTCCATGAACGTTTTTAAGCCAGTTCATGGCTTTATCGACAACGACCTCAGCTTTTCTTTCCACAAAAGCGAAGACCTGAGAGACATCGCTCCCGTAGTTGTCATCATAGACATCAAAGCCCTGGGTCAGACCGAACCTCGAATCCAGGGGAAAGGCACCCACAAAAGCTCCGGTGGCATAGCCATGGCCTTTCAAATGCTCGGCTAAAGTCAAAAATTCATCGCTGACGATGAAGTTTGAGTTGTCGTGAACGCCGTGGTAAAGAGGTATGGTGCCGAGAAGAATGTTCGTATGGGAAGGCAGGGTGGTAGGTGTGTGGGCGTAAGCTTTGGTGAACAGGACACCTTTTTCTGCCAGGCTGTCTATGTGAGGTGTCTGGAGATGCTCGCTGCTGTAGCAGCTCAGCCTGTCCGGACGGAGCGTATCGATGGTGATGAGCAGCAGATTGTAGGAGGATTCTTGAGAGGGTGATTTAGGGGATAAGGGCGAGATGGCAAATAGAGCTGTTAGAAAAATGCCCAGAAATACGGAATTATATTTTCTTCTCATTTTGTCTTCGTGATTGAACTCCAAGGAATGACCGCGCTTGGCTCGCCATGACAATTTTGAAGTGTCCTTTTAATTTTCAATTTTTTAAACCAGGTCGATCGAAATAAGCTCCATTCAATGCTCCTTGGCCCAATTTATATTTTAACGCCTGCAGCAAAAAAAAGAAGCCCCTTCCGAAGAATCCGGAAGGGGCTTCGAACGTGTACTCTCTGCTTGGATTAGAAGTTGAACCTGATTCCGAACCTGAAGACTCTGGGATTGAGGATTCTCAGATCCTGGTCGAAGTCGGGCGATACAATGCTTGTCTCTTTCTTGAGCGAGTGAGCTGAGTTGGTGATGTTGAAAGCATCTGCAGCCAGGACTACTCTGGTTCCTTCAGAGATTTCAAAGACCTTTTCCAGCCTGAAATTAAGAACCCAGAAAGCGGGAAGACGCTCGTCTCCGAACTTGCCTCCGCCTTCAGGGCTTCCGTAGAGCTCGTTGATTCCCAGTTCCTGCATATCCACAAGAACATAGGTTGGCTTGACAAATCCTTCCCGAGCCATGAACACTCCGCTGAAGGTTATGCCGTAAGGCAGCTGGTAAAGCCCGGAGAGCTTGAACTGCCATCTGGAATTGACGAAAATACCCTCAACTCCTGATCCTCCGCTTTCATAAGCAGCGACTCCGCCTTCAAAGTATTCCTCATTGTTGATGCCGTTCTTGACATCGTCGGCAAAGACGTCATCGATCAGTCCCAGGTACTCTCCCTTGTAGTATCTCTTCCAGTCAGAATAGGTGAATGAGCCGGTCATCATCCATTTGTTGGACAGTCTCTTTGTCCAGACGAGTTGAAAACCGAGGTAGCGGTCAAAAGCGTCTTCATGGTTGGTTCGGTACTGGTAGGGGAAGGATACGGTGCGGCCGTAATAGTCGTAGTCGACCGTGTTATCATGGCCAGCCACATAGTAGTTGTTCTCTGTCTCCAGGTCTCCATTGGTATCCATGAACCGAGTCCAGGTCTGCCGGTGGTATCTTTTGTAGAAGAGTTCCAGTCTGCCTGCAAAATCAGTGAAGAGCTCCTTCTCGTAAGAGAGGCTGATTTCATCCAGGAGCGGGGAATTGTAGTTGGGATCAAATTCGTTCACCGCTTCAACAGTACCGGGGGAAGTCACATTGACATTCGAGCTCCACAGCCAGTAGTTAGGGTCAGTCCGATCCTGGAGAACTCCTGCTCCGTCAAGACCATAAAGCTCGGACTCCTGGACTCTTCCGTCCTGGACTCCGGTGTTGACAAAATCCTGGTAGCCATCCTGCCAGACCAGGTCGATCTCTGTCCAGCCTAAGGGGTTGATGAAGTCTGCCAGGTAAAATCCGGATTGAGAGCCATAGCGTGCGATCGAGAATTTGATGACATCCTTCCCGTTTCCAAAGAGGTCATAGGCCAGGCTCAAGCGGGGAGAGAATGTCTTCCAGGCGACTCCGGGGTCAAATTCATCGATTTGGAGCGCGGGCATGTAGTAGGCGAGCCAGGGAGAGGCAGGGATGTCCGCATTTTTGACAAGAGATTTCTCATAGTCATACCTGATGCCGAGATTGACAGCCAATCTGCCGATGGTCATGGTATCCTGCAAGTATGCAGAATACCGGTCGAACGAATAATTCACGATATAGTCTCTGTAGAGCCATGCTTCCCAGTATTCGCCGGTGGGCATTGTCGCATCAGGGCCCCAATAGTTCAGGACCAGATCGCCTTCATAAAGGTCATAGGTGGTAACCGTGGCGTTCACATAGTCCACTCCGAATTTGAATTCGTGATCTCCGCCCAGGACTCCCTCAACAAAATAGTTACCGCTGAGGGTGACATTCAGCTGGTTTCTGTCGGTTCCATAGTCATCGGTGTTTCCCTGCATGTAGAAATCCGGCCATTCGATGTGCACCATGTAATCTCCGGAACCATCCGCAGTGTGCTCTTTTGTCGGATGGAGGTAGAATCCTCCGTCAGCGTAGATGACTTTAGCGTTGAGGTAGAAGTTCCCGAACATCTGCTCCAGCTCACCCTTGTAGAAGTAGCCGGGTCCATCCTGGTTCCAGACCGTGTCAGCCGCCTGCTGAGTGGCGTCATACCAGTATCTTCCCCACTTCTGCTTGTTATCATACTCGATAAAAGCGTTAACCCTTGTGGAAGATGTCAGGTGGTAATCCAGCCTTAAGTATCCT
>Ga0209427_10008800_pt1 | contig 11320 bp, 9 predicted proteins | sample DeeMarSWOR136_30_FD_187465 | JGI IMG/M metagenome (GOLD analysis project Ga0209427, IMG submission 187465) | Marine sediment microbial communities from White Oak River estuary, North Carolina - WOR-1-36_30 (SPAdes) (version 2) | ecosystem: Environmental > Aquatic > Marine > Intertidal zone >... | reverse complement strand
TACCTCTTGGGGCGGAGGAGGGATGTCAAACTGCTCAGGCAGATCAACGGCTTCGAAATACTCTTCCCGGAGTACATACGGTTTGAACTCAAATTGTGGCGTAAAGTAGAAAAGGAGGAAATGAATGACTATTGCGCCCCACAGGGAGTTTCGTAAATATTTCGTGTATCCCTTTTTAAACTTTACATTTTCTACCGCTACGAGAGCCACGCTACTCTTCCTCTTTTTATTTAAGGACCCTCTTCATACATCGATGTAAACGAAACGTTAACGGCATTTGCTTCTTTTAGCTGTTCGATAATATCATTAACGAGGCCATACCTGGTTCGGTGATCAACGTTGAAAGCAACTATCAGTGACCTGTTCTCTTCAAGCCGCGATGCAATAATCGCCTGGATGTTGCTTACCCGGACCAGTTTATCGTTAATACTTATCCTGCTGAAGCGGTCCGCCCAGACATGTACCAACCTCTCTCTTTCCTGATCGGCACCCGATTTCGCTCTCGGAAGCGTGATCGGGAGGCCTTCCTCCATTTTAAATATAGTGGTTACCATGAAGAAGATCAAAAGGAGAAAGATGATGTCAGCCATCGAGGCTGTGGGAATATAGTTTTTGACTCCTTGTCTTCGTTCAAATATCAACTCACCATCTCCTTATGATGAAGCCCTCAGTGTTCTCAAAGAGATCCGTGTCGCTTTCGCCAGTCGGAGCTCATCGAGTATATCGACCATCACACCGTAATCAGCGTCGGCTTCTGTCTCGATAACAATGACGAGCTTTGGATTGGCGACCAGCTTCTGCTCGATAACCGGCTTGATCTCCTTCACGGTGACGGGACCAGTTCCACGGATCACGATTGATCCATTCGCAAATGCTTGAATGTTGAGAACGTTTTCACGCTTCAGCTTCACCGTCTTTGATCCCTTGCCGGGAAGGGCCATGGGAAGACCTTTCTCAACGGCGAACATGGTACTTACCAGGAAGAAGATCAGCAGGAGAAAGTTGATGTCCGACATTGAAGCCATGTTAAATTGAGCAGTTACTTTACTTTTTTTCTTGATCATCTCTTATCTCCGTACTACGCACCACGCCTCGCTACATCCAGTTCAATGAGCTCGTTCACCAGCTCCGCTGAAGATTCCTCCATCTCGAGGACGAAACGGTCAATTTGGGATACGAAGAACGAATGTGCAATACTCGCAGGAATCGCGATCATGAGCCCAGTCGCCGTCGTAATGAGAGCCTCTTCGATACCGGAGGCGACGACTTTTGCACTGACCTGCTCGGCAGCGGCAATCGCCGCAAAAGCGCTAATCATCCCCGACACCGTTCCAAGGAACCCGAGAAGTGGCGCGACGTTGGCAACGGTGGCAATGGCGACGAGACCACGTTCGAGGAATGAGGTCTCAATACTTCCTGCTGTTTCAATAGCCTCCTTTACCGCTTCGGGACCGCGACCGGCTCGGAGAAGGCCAGAGTGTAGAATTGCTGAAATTGGTCCCCTCGTCCTCTCACACACCTTCAGAGCCGCATCAACCCCCTCTGCGTGCATCGTTTTGATGATATCTCCCATGAGATGTCTCACGTTCACACGTGCTCTGAAGAGAGTGAAGAGTCTCTCGATGATGAATACGACACCAACGATAGAGGCGAGAAGAAGGCCATGCATGAAGTTTCCACCCTGGGTGTACTTCTCGCCGATACCACTGTGTTTCAGGTTGTATAACCATCCCAGCCTCGCGCGTTCGACCATATCCTCGATCTTCCTCACAGCAGTAATGGAATCGCCCCTTGCCATAGCGAGAGAATCGAGCTTCGACTGGACGGTCCATTCCGGCTCGGCTTGTATCGCCTCTTCTTCCTGGGCAAGAAGAACAACAGGTGAGAAACAGACAATAACGAGGATCAATGCAAAGAGAGTGGCTATTCTCATTGGGTTTTTCACTACCATACTACGCACTCCTTCTTCAATGAATGGATTGATTGACTGTGTTGCCTGTTTTAAAAGAGCGGATCACCGACCGTCGGTTTCACATGCACAGCCGGTTCTCATCGGATGACCCGTAACGCTTAACACGTTGAAAGACAACTCGTTCACATTTTTTAACCTCAATAAAATACTTTATGTACACCCCCTTGTCAACCAAAAATTCCCACTCCTGCACGTTGAAAATCATGTTAGGGCCCTATTGCATCCATTCCTCTTCCCATGAACTCCTCAGAGGTTCCGATGAGTTGATACTCTCCTATCCCATCTTTATCGACGAAGAGGAACCTGAGCCCCGCATGAATCGTCATCAGCTTGTCCCGTTCGAGGATCGGATCACCTTTGAGATTATAGATCCAGAGCTCGTAGGCGCCCGTGTCATGCCCTTCACCGCGGAAGGGTCGCTGCCCCCCCTCTCTCAGATCCAAGATACGAACGGATTTAGTACCCAACTGATCTTTCATGGTGCTGTGTATGACAACCTGGTACTGATCCCTGAGCTTATCGATCGCTTCAACCACATCGGCCCTCGTATGTGGCACGCTCTGTTGCACCATCTCGTTCGGGGGACCAAAGCGTATATACATTTGACCACGGTCGGTTAATGCACCTCTCTTAAAACCTTTGAAATGCCTGTCCGCATAGCCAACTCGCGCCATGAATCTTTCAAATACCTCGTTTACAGCGGTACTTGGCGTCGGATCGAGCTTTTTCCAGAATTCATTGAGAATTCTTTCTTGCTCGCCGAGGCTCGACAACTGAAAGTTCTCGAAGTTCTTGTCTGATAAAAGAATCCTTGCTTCAACGAGTAAATCACGTCTCGGTTTCTGCCAGTTCACGAGCTGCCAGGCGACACTGAAATCCTTGCCGTTCGAAGCATAGAGGTCACCCCGGAACGCCACCACATTGAGCCGATACAATCCGGCGGGGAAGGTATTGAGATCGAAAGCATCAAAGATGCCCGATCGCCGGTCCTTCACGGGAGTAATCAAATGCTTCTCGTACACGAGTTCATTGCTCTGGTCCATCACAGTGATGTAAAAACGAATCGAGTCGGCTTGTGAGTACTGAGGTACGAGAGAGCTCACGAAAAATGAGAGTGTGTCGTTCCTGAGCCCGTATATTTGCATCGGATTCGGAATAAACCGTTCTTGCTCTCTTCTCCATATGAGTACCGGCTCACTCAATGCGAGCTTGTCAGGAGTATAAGAGGGTACTTCGATAACGGTATCTTTCAATTCAGAGAAGAGGTGGATCTTTCTCAAAACGCCGAGAAGGGTTTTCTTCTGGCGTTTCATATCTTCGATCTTGATACTGAGATGGTACGCTCCCGGTTTCACATAACAGGAGTCAGCCATATATACGAAACCGGATAGATCTTTCGCCGTGGGAATAGCAGATCTTTTATCCAAGACCATGTAAGATTTCTCCAGCACCGTCGCCGTTTCACTGACAAAGGTGATGTGGATCCGTACCGCGGCCTCAAATTCTCCGTTTTCCTCCTTGTACAGGATCTCTTTTGTAGGAACAGCGATTTGGATAAGTTCGAGGATCTTCGCACCTTGACCGGGGAGGCTGGCTATGTCGACATAGAACTCGAAATCCCCCTCACCCCTCATGGCAGTACCAACACTCGTCCCCGGTACGCCAGGCACGAGAAAAACCATCAAGAGAGGAAGAAGGAAAAGTTTCTTCATGTAGAATCAGGGGCTCGTTACACCCTCGCTCCTCAGTAGCTGAAGTTCAGGGTGATACGGTGAGCATGCCCCAGGAATCCAAGGTCTTCCCACGCGTAGTTCAGTCCGATATCCGAGGTTTGGCTGGTATCAAGCCTGAATCCAGTGCCCCATGCCAGTCCCTGAGTATCGTATCCGATGTTGTAACCAGAACGCAGATAGAAGAATTGGTTGAAAGCGTACTCCATACCGACATTCATTCTCTCCTTGTTGTCTGAAGGGTGGGAAAACTCTCCCGCCGCCATCAGCGCATGAGCTCCTCTCCTGTAGGCGTCGACGCTCAGACCAACTTTAAAGAGAGTCGGCATTTTCGATGCGCGATCATCGAAGTTCACTTCTCCACCGAGACTTTGGATCATCATCCCCAGCTTCATCCCCTGGATTCCGATGCGGTAAATCAATCCGAAGTCTACTGCAATGGTCTCTACGCTCTTATCCGCCAATCCCATATGGATGAAATGGGTCGTAATACCTGCCGAGAACCGGTCGGTAAAGTACATCGCGTACGAAAGACCGAAGGACATATCGCCTGCATCGAAAAAGCGCTTTGTCCCCTCGGGCATGTATATCGTTCTCTCCTCCTGAGGATCCATGGTCAGAGCCCTGGCGCTGATTCCGAAGGTTCCAGGAAAGTACGGAGTCGTAAACACGGCACCGGCAAAGTAGATATCGATATCTGCAGGCCACACGACTGAGTTGAGCGTTACCTGGGTACGGGTAAGCTCTACCATTCCAGCTGGATTCCAGTAAATAGATGTCGCATCGTTAGCGACTGCGGTATATGCGTTTCCCATGCCAGCAGCACGCGCAGAGACTCCAATCTTTAAGAATTGCGCTGCAAAGGTCCCCACCTTCTCGAAGGGCTTGGTACTACCGAAGGCGAAACTGGGGATCAGCAATAGGAGAACAACTCCCACGATTGCCTTGCGCTTCATTACCGAACCTCCTCGGAGAGAATGTTTCAATTATTCCCTTCTATTATTCCCTTTTATTATTTCCTTTTATCTAATTACGACAAATTTTCCTACTGCCCTCGTAAACCTGTCGTCCTCCGGCTCCACGGAGAACAGGTACACCCCGCTGGTGATATCCTGCCCGTTGCGGGAGACCAGATCCCACGGTAGTGTCCCGTATCCATCACTGCCATCATGATACAGCTCCTCAACCAGATCCCCCGACACCGTGTATATCCTCACCGTGCTCCGACACCGCGGCAGGTTCCTGAACTCCACCTTGATCCCTGTCGGATCATCCTGGTTCGGCTCCAACTGCCACGGCTCTACCGACTCCCCCGTCGCCGGGTTCGGCACCACGTACACTTCCTTCTCGTCGTAGGACACAGCCTCCTGCGCCCCTGAGAGCGGTGTCACGTAGTGAAAGTTCGCGGATGGATCACCATAGTTGTTCACCCTCACCGGTACCCCTCCCGTCAAAGTGTGATCGTACGCCGTCACACTGTAAAAGTAATGCATCCCGTTGTGCACTTCCTCATCCACGTACTTGTAGTACTGCAGCCCACCTTCAAAACCAAGGTTATACCTCGCCAGCGCCTCCAGCGTGTCGCACTCCAGATTCGTCAGCCCCGGCGGACACGGCACCGTATCCAGCGGAAAGTACCACACACTCTCCTCAAACATCTCGATGATCTTGTCTTTGTCAGGCAAACCCAACAGCGGCTCATACTGCCACCCACCCTCAGAGAACAGCCGCTTGAAAGCAATATCCGGCGCCACCCCGTTCACCAAATCCCGCTCCTCCAACAACTGCCAGAGATCCCTCCCCGGCCCACTCATCACCGACGTCCCCAACGGCCGCTCCCAGCCATCAGCCCGCCAGATCCGATACCCCTCAAAATCAAACTCCAGCGTACTCACATCAGGGGTCACCTCACTGAAGTTGTCCCACAGGAGCGTTATCTGGTGATCACCCGGTATGATCCTCGTATTCGGCGGTGGCGGCGCAGAGCCCACCAGCCAGTTGATGCGCGTCTCCTTCCCATCTACTCCCGTCATAAAATCATCTATCACCGCATCACCCTTCGGACAACTCACATCCTCCCATAACTCCATCTCCTTGCGACAGTCGTTGTTGATCCAGATAATCTCACCCCTCGCAGCCGACAGGACCTCCATGTCATCATCACACGAATCAGGCTCCACGTTGCTCACCGGCCCGTACAGCGGCGTCTCCCGTCCATCCACCCCAGTCTGAGGATTCCCGTCTATGTCAAACCAGCTGCCCTCGTAGGCCAACGCAGCACTCGCCGCACTCTGCTTCATCCCCTCAATCCCCTCTCCAATGCAGAACGCCACCTGCATGATCATCGTACTGTCAGGCGGCAGTGTCCTGAACGGACCCACCGCCAGCAACATCCGGTAGTCCCTCGGCACCTCCCCATCCCGATCCTTCCCACCCTTGCTCATCAACTCGTAGCGCTGAAAATCGTTCGTGGGATCCCCCCCGCTCTCGTACGGCTGACCCCCAGAGAAGTTCTGATAGGAGGTGATCCCCACCTGCTTCGGCGCCTCATCACCCAGCGGATCGATGTCGTGCCCCAGAAAGAGCACTCCCAGAACACCTGTGGTCAGCCCATCGTCACCGTCGTCGTCCTTAAACCAAGCGGCACTGAGCCTGATCGGTACCAGGTTATCACCCCGCCGCGCACATACGATCCCTTCCCACAGCCCCGTCTGATCGTCCATCCAGTACTGCTCCCGACCCCTCGGTCCCGCATCACCGTCGGCAAAGAAACCGATGTAGAGATCCTCGATCAACTCCAGGCTGTAGTTCTTGATCTTGTACTCGATCCCCACAAAGTTGTAGAACTTCTCCTCCTCCCACTGGTAGCTCTCCTGTCGAACCATGAGACCGAGCGGCGTGTGCTCCGGGTAGATCTGCAGCGCATACGGCTGATCGTCCGTAAACCAGCAGGAGAACATCTGCTTGCTGATAGCAGCAAAATCCTCGTCGATCTGCCCGTCTCCGTCGTCATCGCGCCCGTTCAACCAGTCCTCGTCATACATCCCGTCCTTGTCGTCGTCAGGCGGGCTGGGGTGACGGGCACCACCAGAGGCCCCTTCAAAGGATCTGTATATGATATCTACTTCCTCCATCGTCGGCCTGAATTCCCATTGAGGCGCAGCGGTTGAAACCACCGGGATACCGCCCCTCTTCGCTCCTACCCACAAACCGGCAACGTAGAGATACTCCACACCCGAATTGGCCGGCCACTGGGCAGAGGGCGATTCACCAGGCGCCCACCCGGGGTAATCCGGATACGATCCGAAAGCCCCCCAGTTGAACACGTTCATATGCAGGTTCCCGACGTTGTGCACGGCACTCCCGTCGATCACCATAATCCTCTCCAACTGCCTGAGCTTCTTGAGATTTTCCAGGTTGTTGTCCCTCGCCGATACAGACACATGGAGAAAAAGAATCCCCACCATCACCACCATGAACAATGTCCAACGATATCGAGGCACTGGAGAACCCTCCTTCCTGAAAAAAGAATGACCGTATGTGGTTGAAATAGAATTCGGTGATGATCGAGTTATGCCTATATTCTTACCGTGATAGGATACATCTACACCGGGGCACATATTTTTCCCCACAACTCGAGAACGGATCGGAGGAAAGAGTACGTGTGGGGTCTCTCACATCCCTGGAAATTCGCACCGCTTCTTTTTACAATATAAAGATCTTTTTCATATACGTCAATGGGGTTATACCATGAAAAAGGCTCCTCCGAACTCGTGCGGGGAGCCTACCGATTACTTACACTTTTCGGCCTTTACGCTCCAGCTTCGCGCTGCTCCACCATCGCTTTGACCTTCATGAGCCGTGTCTGGTTGCCCCTCTCGTACTCGCTCAGTTTATCCTCAATACTTCTGATTACCTCTTCCAGGTCGGGAATGAGAACATACTCGAGTGCGTTCACCCTGCGCCTCGTCTTTTCCAGCTCCTCCGACATGTGAAAGAGTAAGTTTTCTCTCTCCACCAATTTTATGAGGTCACCAAAATGTTCGAACAGCTTCTCGAATGCGACGTCAAGCTCTGGGGAGGTGGTTGCGAGCTTGTACGGCGGGTCAGCTTCGGGAATCGTGAACGTAAAGACCGGTATCCGGATGTTCATCTCGACCTTATGGTCGTACGTCAGCTTACCCCGCTTCGTGCTGAGCTCGAGAGTGTCTTCAAGTGACTGACGATCAGTTGACGCCCTGCCTTCCAGATAGTGCCCGCTGATTTCCATGAAGATCTCTTCCATCTTGCGGCGCAGTTCGGTCGTTTCCTTGACCAGGATGAAAAAATTTTGCATCAATTTTTCCTGCTTGTTCTTGAGCAATCGATGGCCCCGTTGGGCGAGTTCGAGGCGACGCCGCATGCGAAGCAGTATCATTCGATTGGGATTGACCTTCCTTCTCACCTTTTCTCCTTCATTCGTGACAGCGAGCTACACGTTCGTCTCATAACAACACGAATGTGAAACGTCAGGCCCCCGTGGAATCACCTGATCCAGGCTCTGCGTCCTCCCTCGGCAGGTACTTTTCGACAAACTCGTCACGGATACGCTTTATCTCCGTTCTCGGTATCATGGTGAGGAGATTCCATCCAACGTTCAGTGTCTGTTCGATGGATCGATTATCATTGAGCGCCTGCTGGACAAATGTACGCTCGAACCTCTCCCCAAAGGCCATGAATGCGCGGTCGGTTTCGGTGAGAGCGGCTTCACCGAGAACGACAGCCAACTCTTCGACCTCTTTGCTCCTGGCATAGGATGAGAACAGCTGGTTTGCCACCTGTGCGTGGTCCTCCCTCGTTCTCCCTTCCCCGATTCCCTTATCTCTCAACCGGGAGAGGCTCGGTAGGACATTGATCGGTGGATATATGCCTTTGTGGTGAAGCACCCTGTCGAGAATGATCTGCCCCTCGGTGATATATCCCGTGAGGTCCGGAATGGGATGCGTCTTGTCGTCATCTGGCATGGAAAGTACCGGTATCTGCGTGATCGACCCTTCCCGCACCTCGCCTTTCTTCTCACCTTTGAGCAGACCGGCCCGCTCGTAGATCGTTGCGAGGTCTGTATAGAGATAGCCCGGATACCCCCGCCGGCCGGGGATCTCTTTCCGGGCAACAGAAACCTCACGAAGCGCCTCGCAGTAGTTCGTCATATCAGTCAGGATCACCAGCACGTGCATGCCGCGCTCGAAGGCGAGGTACTCGGCCGCCGTGAGTGCGGCACGCGGTGTTGCGATTCGCTCAATGGTGGGGTCATTTGCCAGGTTGATAAAGAGAACCACCCGCTCCATGGCGCCCGTTTCCTGAAAATCCTGGATGAAGTAGTTTGCCTCTTCAAACGTGATCCCCATTGCCGCAAAGACGATAGCGAAAGCCGCTTCTGCACTGGGAACCGTTGCCTGCCGGGCGATCTGAGCCGCAAGCTCTGAGTGCGGCAGGCCGAAGCCGGAAAAAATCGGAAGCTTCTGTCCTCGTACGAGTGTATTGAGGCCGTCTATTGCCGAGATTCCCGTCTGGATAAACTTCTGGGGGTATATTCGGGCATAGGGATTTATCGGTGTTCCGTTAATATCGAGCCTCTTCTCCGGAATGATCTTCGGCCCGTCGTCGATCGGGATCCCGAGCCCGTTAAAGATCCTTCCGAGAATGTCCAGAGAGACGGACAGCTCCAATCCCCTCCCCAGGAAACGCACCTTCGTTTTCGCAATATCAACGCCCCTCGTACCCTCGAACAGCTGTACCAGTACATTCGTATGGTCAACCTCGAGGACCTTACCCCGGCGAAGCTCCCCATCGGGGAGCTCTACCTCGACGAGCTCCTCAAACGTCGCATGGTCAACACTATGCAGAAGGATAAGGGGACCGGCAATATCCCCGATTGTTGAATACTCGGTAACCATGAAAATCCTTTCTTCTCGACGTTGTCCCTTCGAGCCTCGTTCGCGACCGATATCGTCTCTACTCCTCCTCCGCGCGATCCTCCCTTGAGCGATCGGCAACCTGGGAATTGATTTCCTCAATCATCGCATCGAACTGCCCAAGTCCATCTTCGGGCACGTGTCGCATCCTCGAGATCCTCTCCCGAACAGGAAGATCCAGGAGCTGTCGCAGGGGAACACGCCGCTCTACAGCCTTCAGGCATGCCCGGTGGAGTTCCAGTATGACGTGAAGCATCCTGAACTGTTTTGACAGCCGCGTGTAAGCGTCATCCCGGTCGAAGGCAGACTGATGAAGGAAATCCTCCCTGATCGACTTGGTAGTCTCGAGAATCAGGCGGTCCTGGGGAGAGAGTGAATCGACACCGACCAGGCGAACGAGCTCTTTGAGCTCAGCCTCCTTCTGGAGAAGCTCCATCGATTCCGCTCGGATCCCTTCCCACCGCTCTGCCACCTCGTTCCTGAAGTAGTCCTTGAGGTTATCGTGGTAAAGGGAGTAGCTTGACAACCAGCCGATCGCAGGGAAGTGACGTTCGAATGCGAGCTGATCTTCCAGGCTCCAGAATACCTTGACCACCTTGAGGGTCGCCTGTACGACCGGATCGGAGAGGTCGCCACCCGGAGGTGATACGGCCCCGATCACGCTGAGTGTCCCGATACGCCCGTCACGTCCGAGGCACTTCGTTCGCCCCGCCCTCTCATAGAAATCGGCTATTCGCGATGGGAGATAGGCAGGATACCCCTCCTCGCCCGGCATCTCCTCGAGCCGTCCCGACATCTCACGCATCGCCTCTGCCCATCTTGAGGTCGAATCGGCCATGACAGCGACATTCAATCCCATGTCTCTGAAGTATTCAGCAATGGTGATACCCGTATAGACTGACGCTTCCCTGGCGGCCACGGGCATGTTGGAGGTGTTCGCGATCAGTACGGTCCGTTCCATCAAAGGCCTTCCGCTCGTCGGATCGATGAGTTCCGGGAACTCCTGGAGCACGTCTGTCATTTCGTTACCCCGCTCACCGCATCCGATATAGACGATAATATGTGCATCGGACCACTTCGCAAGCTGGTGCTGGATCACGGTCTTACCCGAACCGAATGGACCTGGTACGGTGGCGGTGCCTCCCTGGCTGATGGGGAAGAAGGTATCCACCACCCGCTGCCCGGTAACGAGGGGGTTATGCGGCACGAGCTTCTTGACGACGGGACGAGGAGTCCGGACAGGCCATCGATGGAACAGTGAGAGCTCCTGCACGCCTTCATCCGTTTTGACTTCCAGCCCGTCTATCTTCATGTTAATCTGTTTCACTGTTCACCCCTCTTCACGCGAGTTACCTCTCTCCTCAACGGTGGAGGCGGTACAGGCACCCCCGAGAGCTTTGTCACTGCACTGAAACGGCTGGGACAAAGGTCAAAGCAAGTACTACACTTGTTGCACTTACCTTGATCGATCACATGAACCAGTCCCTTACCGCCCGAAATCGCCCCTACAGGGCAGTTTCTCAAACAAATCATACAAGCCTGGCACTCGTCCGGCTCGATATAGAACGAGAGCAAATCCTTGCAAACCTTGGCCGGGCAACGTTTCTCCCTTACATGAGCCTCATACTCATCGCGGAAATACTGGATTGTAGTCAATACAGGAT
>Ga0209427_10008799_pt1 | contig 11321 bp, 10 predicted proteins | sample DeeMarSWOR136_30_FD_187465 | JGI IMG/M metagenome (GOLD analysis project Ga0209427, IMG submission 187465) | Marine sediment microbial communities from White Oak River estuary, North Carolina - WOR-1-36_30 (SPAdes) (version 2) | ecosystem: Environmental > Aquatic > Marine > Intertidal zone >... | reverse complement strand
CCGCAATCTGTGATAAAGCCCTCTTTTCACCGGACACCGCAGTTGTAAAACCAGAAGAAGTGCTCAGCGCATTAGAAAAGGAGCTAGTACAGTCGGCAAAGGTCACAATTTCTTATGAAACGGCCTTTAAGTGTATCCTTGGGAGTGGCCGGGCGCACACCTCCAAAGGAGTAATACGATTCGAGAAGTTCGTCAATGCTGCCGGCTCCTACGGGGACCAGATTGCCCACCAGTTCGGCTTAGCCAAGGAATACAAGCTTCTTCCTTTTAAGGGAACGTACAAAAAACTGTCCCATAATAGAACCTTTCTCGTTCGAGGAAACGTATATCCTGTTCCAGATTTGAGAAATCCCTTCCTAGGAGTACACCTAACGAGAGGTACCGATGACGAAGTCTATGTAGGCCCGACTGCCATACCCGCCTTCAGTCGGGAAGATTACCATGCCTTTCCAGAATGGAGTTGGGAGATGTTTCCCATTCTTTTCCGAGATGCAGTCCTGTTGCTTAGTAATCAGTCCTTCCGTCGGGTTGCCCTGACTGAGCCTAGGAAGTACTTGAAGCGATTTATCCTCAAAGAAGCTAGAAAACTGGTCCCAGAACTAAGCCTTCACGACCTTGTTGATAGTGACAAAGTGGGCATTCGACCCCAACTGGTTCACTGGCCCACCAAGAAGCTCGTTATAGATTTTGTCATGCTCCACGACGGTGATGCTCTCCATATCTTGAATCCCATATCTCCAGCATTTACGTCGTCCATGGCATTCGCCAAGTATGTGGTTGACACTCTCTTGGGATAGCATACCACCTTAGAAATATAACCGGGGTTTGTCTCTAGTATGCGTAGTCAGGCGGAGAAGTTCTCTTATTGATAGGCAGGATAGAGTTCATCTCTTCATCTATTCAAGCACCACACCAGTTCCATAGGCGAGTATCTCAGAAGCACTGGTCATTACCATTGAGGTGGTAAACCTCATGCCGATAATGGCATTAGCTCCCTGCTTCTCAGCGTCCTCCACCATCCGCTGAATAGCCTGTTCCCTGGCCTCAGCCATCATCTTGGTATATTCGGTTATTTCACCACCCACCACGCCTCGCAGCCCGGCCATAATATCCCTGCCAACATGCCGCGCCCGAATAGTATTACCCTTAACCATACCTATAGTCTTAACAATCTTCTTGCCCTCTACCTGATCTGATGTGGTAATAATCATTTCTCTACCTCCTTAAAATCCTCTTCTCTAGCCTGAGCTATCCGCTGTTTGATAACTATCCCAAGAAGCGCTACTACGGCCACGGTAATAACCCCAACCACTATACGGATGAATATTGAAATCTCAGCCGCCACAAAAAAGCCTTTAGCCGCCCAGCCAATCAAAGCCAGTATACCCAGCCCAATGATGATAAAAAGCGCATTCTGCATGTTTTCACCTCCTTAATAAGCCTTATTACAAATTAATAACTGCCCAAATCAAAAACTACCGCTTCTGCTTCCACACCGTCCCCTGGGGGGTATCCTCAAGGGCTATGCCCATCTCAACCAGTTTAGCCCGTATCTCGTCGGCAAGCTGCCACTGCTTAGCCTGTCTATATTTATCACGCTGTCTAATCAGATTTTCAATATATTCCTCAGAACCTATTTCCCCCGAAGTCTGTATTATTGTAGGGACCCCAAACTCTTCTGCAGAGGTTATCCCGACAGGTCTTACTAGTTTCCAAGTCGGCTTCAGGTCAAGCCCTAGGATGCCTGCCAGCTCCAACAGCACCTTTTGTGCCTCTACAGCCCCGAGCCCGGCTTCATTAGCTCGGTTAATGTCTCTGGCTAAATCAAACAGGGCGGCTAGCGCTTGAGGTGTATTAAAATCATCATCCATTACTGCAGCGAATCTTTGCTGATAAGACTCAACATCAACACTTTCCTCAGACTTCTCTCCTCCACCTTGACTATAGGCTGCTTGACACAACCTATCGGCACCCCGCTCTGCCGCCTCTAATGCCTCCTCAGAGTAGGTAAGAGGGCTGCGGTAGTGGGAGCTGAGGATAAAGATGCGGATGGCATCAGGGCTGTATTTCTCTAATGCCTCCTTTATTGTTATCAGGTTGCCGAGGGACTTGCTCATCTTCTCCTCACCCAACTGCAGCAGCCCATTATGCAACCAGTATTTAACAAAGGGTTTGACGCCAGTAAAACTCTCTGACTGGGCTATCTCATTCTCGTGATGGGGGAAAATCAAATCCTGTCCGCCACCGTGGATATCCAGGGTATCACCCAGATATTTCAAAGACATAGCACTGCACTCAATATGCCAGCCCGGTCTGCCATTTCCCCAAGGGGACTGCCATGACGGCTCACCAGGCTTGGCTGCCTTCCACAGGGCAAAATCCATAGGATGCTCTTTCTCATCACCGCCCACTGCGCACTCCATAGCTATCATAGATTCCAAGCTACGGTGAGACAGCTTTCCATAGTCAGGGTCACTCCTTACCCTGAAGTAAACACTACCCCCCGCCGGATAGGCATACCCCTTGTCTATTAAACCCTGGATGACCTCAATAATCTTTGGTACTTCCCCGGTAGCTCTGGGATAGATATCAGCCCGTCCAATATTCAGACCATCTATATCCTCAAAGTAGCTGTTTATGTATTTCTCCGCCAGCTCACGGGGAGGAATGCTGAGCTGGTTAGCTCGGTCTATAATCTTATCATCAATATCAGTAATATTCTGCACGTACTTCACCTCATAGCCACGAAACTGGAGGTAGCGTCTGATGACATCAAAAATGATATAGCTCATAGCATGACCGATATGACAATTATCATAAGGAGTAACCCCGCAGACATACATCTTAACCTCGTCCCCCCGAGGTAAAAACTCTTCTTTTTGTCCTGAGAGGGTGTTATATATCTTCATCTCTGCTTCCCTTCTAATATAGTCAGACGCTGCTCCAACTCAGCTATTCGCCTCTCCAGATTTTCTAGCTTCTCCCCTACCGGGTCAGGCAACCTCTCTACAGTATCGGTATCGGGATTCCTGATGGCTACTACTCGCCCCGGCACCCCGACCACAGTGGCGTTAGCCGGCACCGAATTTACTACTACCGAGCCAGCACCAACCTTGGTGTTATCACCGATAGTGATACTCCCGATAAGCTGTGCCCCGACTCCGACCACCACATTATTGCCCAGGGTAGGATGGCGCTTTGTCCGCTGATGGCTGGTGCCACCCAGAGTTACCCCCTGATACAAGGTAACATTGTCACCAATCTCTGAGGTCTCACCAATGACCACACCCATACCGTGGTCAATGAAAAATCCGTCGCCAATCATAGCCCCGGGATGGATTTCTATACCAGTAAGAAATCGGCTAATATGAGATATGAGCCGGGGTAAAAATGGAATATGCCACTTAAACAGAGTATGGGCTAACCGGTGAAATTGACGGGCATGAAATCCGGGATAAGCCAGTAGCACCTCCAGGGTGCTAATAGCCGCCGGGTCATGGTCAAAAACGGTTTTAATATCCTTTCTAATGCTAGCGAAAAGCGACATTGAACTAATCTCCTTCCCATGCTGAATCTCCTCGCCCAGTTGCCCCAATAAACTGGGGCAAAAGACAGGCGCAGTTCAGCATCCTGGGAAAGCAAATAATTACTGGGGTCACCACATACTTAAACATAATCTAATCAGAAATACCTTCTATTAAGGCTACGGCATAAGCAGCTATCCCCTCCCCCCGACCGATAAAACCTAACTGAGCTGAGGTGCTAGCCTTAACGCTTACCTGACTGGGCGCAATACCCAGCGTCTGGCTGAGCTGCTGCCGCATACTGTCGATAAAATCTCTCAGTCTGGGTTGCTCAGCGACAATGGTAGCATCTACATTACCCACCTGCCAGTCATTCTCTGCCAGTTTGTCTCTTACCCTGCTAAGCAGGGTCAGACTGGAAATATCCTTGTATTGTGGCTCACCAGGCGGGAAGTGGCTACCTATATCACCCAGAGCCGCCGCCCCGAGCAGGGCATCAATAATAGCGTGAGTTAATACATCGGCATCACTCCAGCCGCTAAGTCCCTTTTCAAAGGGTATATCTATCCCCCCCAGCACCAATTTACGCCCCGAAACCAGGGGATGGACATCATAGCCTATGCCAACACGATTTTTACTTTTCATGCTTCTGCCACAAAACCTCAGCTAAAGCCAGGTCATCGGGGGTGGTTATCTTTATATTATCATAAGAGCCCATATATAGCTTAACCTTATAGCCCAACTGCTCTACCAGCGAGGCATCATCGGTTACCTCATCCTCTGCCTGACGGTAGGCTTCAGTTATTATGTCAAAACGAAATACCTGTGGGGTCTGCACTGCCCACAGGTTATGCCGTGGTGGCGTCTGCTGGACTATTCTATCATCTCCAGCCACTTTAACGGTATCTGTAACCGGGACAGCGGCTACAGCCGCCCCCGTTTCCCCAGCTGCCTCCAGCCCACGCTCAATCAAGTCCGCAGTCAGTAATGGACGGGCGCCATCGTGAACTACCACCCACTGGCACTGGCTAAGCCGGCTAAGTCCAGCCGCTACTGAATCCTGGCGCCGCCTACCGCCAGCACACACCTCAATCGGCTTAGACCACCCCTCCTCGGCTACCAACTGCCGGCACCTATCCAGGTTTTCTCTGGTTACTACCACAACTATCTGGTCAATAGAATTACACCCTTGAAAGGCATCAATCACCCGGGCTAAAACAGGCTTACCCCCTAACAGAGCGAAAACCTTATCCACCCCACCCATCCGATGGCTCTCGCCAGCGGCTACGATGACTGCGCCTACTTTCAGTATAAATGCCTTTGAGACATATTTCTCTTTGGAGTAACTTGTCTCGCCCGTGAGCGTGTTAATAGATATAACGCGAGGATTAACCTCCGAAGTTGGAATACGAAACTCGGAAATCTCTATTCCAATACCTTCTAACCTATCAAGCATAGCATGATATTCATGTACGTATCTCTCTGAAAAATCGGAGGACATAATGTTTTTTCGGAGTGATGAAAGCGTTGCGTAGGCTCGTACAAGTGCATCCTGTTTATTTTCTACCATATCTACTCCTATATTATATGAACTTACTTCCCACTCACCAGCCCCACCCCTATCGCCTCCCGCAGGGTGCTGGCTGGGATAAGCTTAATGGCTTTTAGGGCTGGGTTAACCCTGGCGCTGGTTTTAGGCACCAGGCAGCGCTTGAAGCCCAATCTGGCTGCTTCAGCCACTCGCCTATCCAAGTGAGAAATGGCTCGCAACTCCCCGCTCAACCCCACTTCCCCCATTACCACCAGCTCCGGGTCAACCTCCATATCCCGGAAACTGGATGCAATAGCCAGGGCAATGCCCAAATCAGCCGCCGGTTCCCCAATTCGAAGTCCACCGGTAACATTGGCTATAATATCCTGATTGCCCAGCTTTAAACCGACTCGCTTAGTCAGCACTGCCGTAATTAGCAATAACCGACCGAAGTCAACACCGTTAGCGGTGCGCCGGGGTAAGCCAAAGCTGGTGGGATTAGTCAGAGCTTGAATCTCGACTAACAAGGGTCGGCTGCCCTCCAGGGTGGGCACTACTGCCGAGCCTATTGCCTCGCCCGACCGCTGCGACAGGAAGGTCTGCGATGGATTGTCTACCTCTACTAACCCCTGCTCTCTCATCTCAAAGACGCCAACCTCATTGGTAGAGCCAAAGCGGTTTTTTACGCAACGCAGTAACCTAAAGGTGCTGAAGGGTTCACCCTCAAGGTAGAGCACCACATCAACAATGTGCTCCAGAACCCGAGGACCGGCAATAGCTCCGTCCTTGGTCACATGCCCGGCAATGAAAATGGGCACAGCCTTGAGCTTTGCCCACTGCATAAGCCTCATGGTGCACTCCCGCACCTGGGTAATACTGCCTGACGCTGTACCCAACTCAGGGAGATTAACAGCCTGAATAGAATCAATGACTACCAGGCGGGGTTGTAACTGCTCAATCTGGTTTAGGATAACCTCAAGGTCAGTCTCAGCCAGGAGGTAGAGATTCTCCCCCGTTACCCCGAGGCGCTCTGACCTGAGCTTAATCTGATGCAGAGTTTCCTCACCAGAAACATAGACTACCTTACCTCGAGCCACCGCCATCGAGGCTGAAGCCTGGAGCAAGAGAGTGGATTTGCCAATGCCCGGGTCGCCACCGATGAGCACCAGGGAGCCAGATACCAAACCTCCACCCAGCACCCGGTTAAACTCAGCCAGGGGAAGCGGGAAGCGGTCAGAGATATCGGTTACCACCTGAGATAGCTCCCGGGGCGGGTTTTCCAGAGAAAGAGGACGGGAGGAGATAACAGGGGTAGTTACTACCGTTTCAATAAAGGTGTTCCACTGCTGGCAGTTAGGGCAGCGTCCCAGCCATTTCAGGCTCTCCTTGCCACACTGCTGACAGACAAATATAGTCCTGTTGTGGGATTTATCTAATTGGCTCATAGAATAACTTTACTTCATCTTGAGAAGCAAAGCAATAATGGCTTGAAATTTGACCAATTACATCAGCATGCCTAAGAATATCCCAGCAACCACCGAGGTGGCAATAGCTCCCGCCATATTAGGCCCCATAGCATGCATTAATAGGAAGTTCCTGGGATTAGCCTCTTGCCCCATCTTCTGCACCACCCTGGCTGACATGGGCACTGCTGACACACCGGCGGCACCTATCATCGGGTTTATTTTCTCTTTTAAGAACAGGTTGGCAAACTTGGCCGACAGCAGACCACCGGCAGTGGAGAAGGCGAAGGCTACCACTGCCAGACCAACAATGGCCAGGGTTTGGGGAGTGAGAAAGACCGTAGCTGGCATTAATGCCCCTACAGTTATTCCCAGGAGAAAGGTAAGGACATCAATAAACACGCCTCCCGCCGATTGAGCCAGCCTATCGGTGACTCCACTAACACTAAGCAGGTTGCCGAACATAAACATACCAATAAGAGGTACCGACTTGGGAACAAGTAAAGCAGCCACTATAAATACTATTATCGGGAAAAGAATAAGCTCCAACTTGGCTACTTTACGCTCCTGTGGCTTCATAAAAATGGCCCGCTCTTGCTTGGTGGTCAAAAGTTTTATTATTGGGGGTTGGATAATAGGAACCAGCGCCATATAGGAATAAGCTGCCAGTGTAATAGGGCCCAGTAGATGAGGGGCCAGGGCGGCGGTGAGGTAAACAGTGGGTGGTCCATCAGAGCCACCAATGATACCAACGCAAGCCGCTTCATTTACAGTGAATATTCCGGTGAGGTAGGCAATGAGGAAGACAACAAAAACCCCAAGTTGGGCTATTGCCCCGAAGACAAAAGACAGGGGGCGGGCGACAGTGGGTGTGAAATCGGTCATGGCTCCCAGCCCAAGAAAGATGAGCAGCGGAATAAGCTCAGACTCAATCCCATAAGTATAAAGCACATTCAGCAACCCTATCTGCCCATCCCCTATAGCCTCTATTAGGTTCTCTAGAGTCGGCATCGCTGCCGGGACACCTTGAGCAGTATATACCATTAGACCACCAAGGGGGAGATTGACCATAAAGATGCCGAAGCCAATAGGAACTAATAGCACGGGCTCCATCTTCTTAGCAATGCCTAAGTAGATTAAAGCCCCGCCGATAAGAAGCATTAAGATATTGCCCCAAGTTAAGGCGCCGAAGGCAGTTTCATATAAGCCAAACATCTATTTGCTCTTCGCCATGATTCTTTGCAGTACAACCCCTACTATCCAGGCTACCAACGATAGTATCAGTAAGACGAGGATAGTTATTCCAAAACCACCCCCGGCAACCTTGGCTACCAAATCCCAGTCTATCATCTTAAGCCCCTCTCAGATTATAAACACCTAAAGAACCAGTTCAGTCTTATCAATATCCTAAGTAAAATAAAAGGGCGGTTTCAGTATCCATCTGTTCTCCCGCCCCTTCTATATCACAGTGGCTTCGCCTATCATTAGTAATCTAACGGTTTATTATCCCCCAATAGTGCTCCTACAGCCACTGGATGTACTACAATCTCTTCTCCCTCCCGGTCAACTACAATGGTATCCCCCTCGCTGAACTTGCCACGGAGTAAGTCTTCCGAGAGTTTATCTTCAACCATATCTTGAATCACCCGGCGCAACGGTCGAGCTCCAAATATCTCGTCATAACCCTTTTCTCCTAGAAAATCTTTAGCCACATCGGTTACTTCCAGTTTTATCCCCTTTTCCGCCAGTTGCTGGGTTACCGAAGCTAGCATCAAATCGACTATTTGCCGGATATGCTCTTTGGTCAAGGAATGAAACACAACCACACCGTCAACACGATTAAGAAATTCAGGGCGGAAGGTCTTCTTTAGTTCGGCAAGCAGATTCTCCTTCATCCGTTCGTAAGATTCCTGCTGAGTCTTAGTCTCATCATGAACAGTAAAACCAATATTAGTACCTTTCCTGATTAGCTCAGCCCCAATATTGCTGGTCATAACAATAATACTGTTACGGAAATCAACCCGGCGACCCTTGGCATCAGTCAGGTGACCATCATCAAATATCTGAAGTAATATATTAAATACGTCAGGGTGAGCCTTTTCAATTTCATCCAGCAGTATAGCACAATATGATTTACGCCTTACTGCTTCAGTCAATTGCCCACCTTCATCATAGCCAACATATCCCGGTGGGGCACCAACTAATCGGGCTACAGCGTGTCTCTCCATAAACTCAGACATATCAAGCCTGATTAAGGCATCCTCATTACCAAACATAAACTCAGCTAAGGCTCTAACTAGCTCTGTCTTACCGACACCAGTTGGACCCAGAAAGATAAAATTGCCTATGGGGTGCCTCGGGTCTTTGAGACCAGCTCGGGCTCGCCTTACCGCTTTAGACACAATGTTAATTGCCTCATCCTGACTAATAATACGCTCATGTAATACCTCCTCCATATTAAGGAGGCGGCTGGTCTCATCACCAGCCAACTGCACCACTGGAATCCCTGTCCACATACTAACTACTTCAGCAATGTTCTCAGCAGTAACCACCGGCTTCTCTTGCTCCTGTGCTACCTGCCACTCTTCTTCCATCCCCTTTATTTTTTCCCCAATTTGAAGCTCCCGCTCCCGAAGTTCAGCCGCATAATCATACTGCTGGGTAGCTAGGGCAGACTCTTTATCCTTATGCACACTATCCACAGCCTCTCTGGCTTCCTTCAGGGTAACAGGTATCGTCCTAAATTTAATCCTCACCCTTGACGCCGCCTCATCAACTAGGTCAATAGCCTTATCAGGTAGAAAACGGTCAGGTATATATCTGGCAGCTAAGGTTGCTGCTGAATTCAGTGCCTCATCGCTTATCGTCAGCTTATGATGCTCCTCATAGCGCTCCTTAATCCCACGTAAAATCTCCAGAGTTTGGTCTACAGAAGGCTCTTCTACCAGAATAGGCTGGAAGCGACGCTCCAGGGCCGGGTCTCGCTCCACATGCTTACGGTAGTCATCAAGGGTAGTAGCACCAATGCACTGAAGTTCCCCTCGTGCCAAAGCAGGTTTGAGAAGATTAGCGGCATCAACCGCTCCCTCAGCCGCCCCAGCACCAACTATGGTGTGAAACTCATCAATGAAAAGCACGCAGTTACCTGCGGTTTTTATCTCATCAATAACCTTCTTTAGTCGTTCTTCAAACTCACCCCGATACTTTGTCCCAGCTACAAGGGCTCCTACATCCAGTGTTATTAGCCGTTTTCCTTCCAGTGTTTCAGGAACGTCGCCGGCGACAATACGGTGGGCTAAGCCCTCAACAATTGCTGTCTTTCCCACCCCTGGTTCACCAATAAGAGCCGGGTTGTTCTTGGTCCGACGGCTAAGGATTTGAGTTACCCTCTCAATCTCCTTAACTCGCCCGATAACCGGGTCAAGTTTTTCGGCACGAGCGGCTTCTGTCAGGTCAATACCTACTTGATCTAAAACCGGGGTGCGACTTGTGCTACGAGCAACCCTGGACCTGGGCATATCTTGGCTAAGGGTACGAGTAATTTCAGCACGCGCCCGCTCAATGGTGACACCAAGGCTATCTAACACACCGGCGGCTACCCCCTCTCCCTCACGCAATAACCCTAGTAGAAGATGCTCAGTACCAATATAATTATGACCAAGGTGACGTGCTTCATCTATAGCCAATTCAATAACCCGCTTAGCTCTGGGAGTAAGCCCAATCTCACCACTAGTAGGCTTCTCACTGCGCCCAATAATGAATTCCACCGCCGAGCGCACCTTAGCCAAACCTATACCCATATTGACTAGAATCCTAGCTGCCATTCCCTCTTCCTCTCGTACCAAACCAAGCAAAATATGCTCTGTGCCAATATAGCTGTGGTTAAAGTGCTGCGCCTCTTCCTGAGCTAGGGTAAGGACCCGGCGAGCTCGTTCTGAAAATTTCTCAAATCTGCTAGTCATCTCTCCCCTTTAGAACCGTGTCTTTAGCACACCCGGCAACCCCTATTTATTATAAAGTAACTACAAACAGAGGTCAAAGATTGTTTAAGCCTCCTGGCAGTGGCATATTTTCCACAAAGAGTTGCCCCCTCAGTATCGTCTGCGCTGAGGCGTTTCACTTCCGTGTTCGGGATGGGAACGGGTGGTTCCACCTCGCTCTAACCACCAGAAGGCTATTACACCTATGGTCTTATTTTACCACTAATCAGCAAAAGAAAACAACCCAAGTTCAACGAGAACGGCAACTATAGATTGTCATTGTCGAGTCTCACCTATTATGTCATTGCCAGTCCCCATGAAATCGGGGCGAAGTAATCTCGTGCCTGATAATATCAATTATTTGAGATTGCTTCGTCCTTCAATTAAAGGGCTCGCAGCGTTTTCATATAATCAATGACACTGGCAGTCAAACCCCCCAAAAAAAATCCACGGCAGTAAAGGTATCACCGTAGATTATTCTATTTAACTAATATCAATTCTGAAGCAGGTCAAGCCCTCGACCATTAGTACGGTTAAGCTAAAAACATTACTGCTCTTACACCTACCGCCTATCAAACAAGTAGTCTACTTGCGGTCTTACCCCTTGTGATAAATCACAAAGGTGGGAGATATTATCTTGGGGCAGGTTTCGCACTTAGATGCTTTCAGCGCTTATCCTAACCAGACATAGCTACCCAGCGATGCTCCTGGCGGAACAACTGGCACACCAGAGGTCTGTCCCTCTCGATCCTCTCGTACTAGAGAGAGCCCCCCTCAAATCTCCGGACGCCCACGACGGATAGAGACCGACCTGTCTCACGAC
>Ga0209427_10008798_pt1 | contig 11321 bp, 13 predicted proteins | sample DeeMarSWOR136_30_FD_187465 | JGI IMG/M metagenome (GOLD analysis project Ga0209427, IMG submission 187465) | Marine sediment microbial communities from White Oak River estuary, North Carolina - WOR-1-36_30 (SPAdes) (version 2) | ecosystem: Environmental > Aquatic > Marine > Intertidal zone >... | reverse complement strand
CATTTAATATAAAATTTTAGTGTATTTTTAATATTTTAAACATATTATAGTATAAATATTACTAACAGTATTTTAAAAAGAATAGACTTCTAATTTTTCAATTTTTAAATTAATTTAAGAAAAGCTGATGATTATTAACAAATTAATAAAAACTCTTAATTTGTTCAGAAGTCTTTCTCATTTCTATAAAACAAGTATCCATTCTCGCATCCATATCTAAACATAATGCAAGTATTAAATCACTGCCAGCTTGCATCACAATAAAATTTCCCTCATCTCCTTGGAGGATACATAGATCTAAATTACCAGATTTTAATTCAACCAATACTCTCTCCGCTACAGAAATTATTGTAGCCGTCATTGCTGCTATTTTTAGATCAGAAAGCCCCTCTTCAAGGATAGAGTGAGCGATAAATCCTTCTGTACTAACGATAGCAGCAGATCGAACACCATCGATACTATCTACTAAATTTTGTAATAAAAATAAAAGCTGTTCATCAGACATACGATTAAGCAACCCCTTTATTCATATTTTTGTGATACTTATATAGTAAGTCTTACTAAATTTTATTTCTTTTTATTATTAGTTACATAATTTAATCAATTTAGATTACTAAATAGAATGAACTAATAATATATTTATATACAAATTATATTTCTTTATTAAAAAGTTTATAATAAAGTGAGTTAACAGTGAATATAGGATTGAGTCTTGAGTATTATCCAGAATTGAAGAGGGATTTTATAACAAAATCCTACCACCTTATAGAAAAGAATAGAAAGAAATGGGATCCCCCCTTTTTTACTGATACGAAATCATATATTGATATGAAAAAGATACAAGATGTCTCTACACAGTTCAATTTAGATCTTATTAAAAATGTTATAGTATTAGGAACGGGAGGTTCAATACAGACTCTCCTTGCTTTAAAGCATTTGTCAAGGAAAAAAATATTTCCTGTTGTAAGCTCAAGAGCAGTAGAATTAAAAGGTTGTTTAGATAAAACGACTCCCGATAATTCAATAGTTATTCCTATATCAAGAGGGGGAGAAACATTAGATATTAATTCCACAATTGGTACGTTTTTGAAAAGGGGGTATAAGTTCTTAGGACTGTCTTCAAAGGGAACAATGTATAACATTTTAGTTAAAAATAATATACCCATTCTTGATGTACCGGATTTATCAGGACGATTTGCAGGTTCTATTTCGAATGTTGGAATAGTACCGGCTTATCTAGCAGGAATTAGGATAGAGGAGTTTTTAAAAGGTTTGGATGATGGCTACAAATCATTTAAGGAGGAGAAAAAAAATTTAGCATTAGAATTAGCAGCGTATTTTTTTCTTTTATATAATAAAGGGTATAAAACCATTTTTTCTATGCCGTATTCAAAAAACCTTGAAGGAAGTGTGGGATTGTTAGTTCAAGAAATTTCTGAAAGTACAGGAAAAGACAATAAAGGTATGATGGGAGCATATCAATCTGCTCCTTTATGCCAACATTCAATCTTAGAATACCTATTGGGAGGAACTAAGGGAGCTGTAATCCCTCTATTATGGACAATAGAATTTGAAATTCCTGATCTCCCTTTAGCGTCTTCAATTAAATATGTTAATAGTCAATCAGCACAAGCTATTATAAATTTTCAAGCAGATGCAACATTTCAAGCTTTAATTGAGCAAGGCGTACCTTCTGCAAAGATTTCGCTAAAAGATCCTGATGAGAGAGGAATCGGTCAATTAATTGCTTTAATCCAATCTTCAGTTTACTATTTCTGCTTATTATTAGATGTCAATTGGGCAAATAATCCTAAAGTAATTATTGGTAAAGAGATTTGTAATAATGCTCTTATCAATGACTTATCTCCAGATAGATGGAAAAAGGTTAGAAGTGAGATAGCCAAAGAAAAATTCAAAGATTTTTAAGTATTTAATTTTTTAATTTGAATTTTTAATCTAATCTTCTATTTCTGATTTATAAACGTATTATATAGCACGTTTACAGCTTTTTTACAATTATCTCTTTCAATTATCGCTGTAAAATTTAATTCTGAAGACCCTTGCGCTATCGCCAATATGTTAATATTATTATTTCCGAGGGTTGTGAAAACCTTTCCAGCTATACCGGGAGTATGAAGAACTCCTGCTCCGATAACAGCCACTAAAGAAATATCATTATCAATTTTTATTCGAAACCATTTCTTTCCAAATAATTCAGAATTTCGTAATAAAAAGCTAATTTTTTTCGAATCTTCCAAATAAATTCCAAAGGTTATATTATTTTCTGAAGAACTTTGTGATATAAATACAATATTTATATTATTATCTCCTAAAAGAGAAAATAGTTTGGAAGCTGTACCAGATAATGGAACCATGGTATCACTCTCAACAGTTACCATAGAAAGTTTGTAAATTGAAGTTACAGCTTTTATCACTTTCTCATCCTTGACTACATCTTTAACGATTCTTGTAAATTCATCTGAATTAGGTTCCTTAAATGATCTTATTTCAGAAGGAATATTTCCTTTTTCATTAACATCAAGGCATAACGGATGTAAGACTTTTGTCCCAAAAAATGCAAGTTCCTTTGCTTCAATATAAGATATTTCTTTTAAAAGAGAAGTTTTTTCAGCAACGGTTGGGTCAGCATCTAAAAAACCTTTTACATCCTTCCAATAAATTACATTGCAATTAAAATGTTTTCTTAAACCATAGGCGAGAATTGCTGCGGTTAGATCACTTCCTCCTCGCCCTAAAGTTGTTATTTTTTTATCTATTGTAGAACCATAATATCCTGTAACGCATATAACATCGAATAAATCTGATTTCAAAAGAGGAACTAGTTTTTCTATTATTAATGTTTCAGTTTCTTCCATTAAAGGAAGAGCTCTTCCAAAATTATCATTTGTAACAATAATTTCATCTGATGATATAAATTTTGCATTAATGTCTAAGGATATCAAGTATTGGGTTAATATGAAAGTACTTATTTTTTCACCATAAGAAAGGATAATATCTTGAATGGCTTCACTGGGTCTAATGAGTTGAATTACTCGTCCAATCTGTCTCAATTCTTTTATATGTTTTTTTAAAAAATCCATACAGTTTGTAATTCCATTTATCTGTTTATCAAAAATTTGATGAATCAAATCTTCATGAATATTATATATTTCATCAATGATATATTCACAATCGGGTTCTTCTTGACACGTTCTAGTATAATAATCGATTAATTTATCAGTTATTCTTTTAACTGCGGATGCAGCTATTACAATTTTAGTGGATCTTAAATGATTTTTAACAATGGAAGTTATCTGTTGGAAAGAAGCTTTATCCTGTAGACAAGTGCCTCCAAACTTCATAACAACAAGGTTTTCCATATCTAATCACATATTTTTATTATTTAATAAACACATCTCTGGTTATTTATAAGAAAAATAAATTAACCTTATTAGATTTTGGAATTATTAATTTTCAATTAAAAAAAGGAAAATATTATCATATTAAAGATTAGTTTATATTAACATCATTTTTTAAACTTATTCACTAAATTGGTTAATAATTATCCCAGATTCATTAATCAATTCTTCTTTTACCTTATTTTCCATATTATAACCTTCCTTATAAACTAATCTTTGAATCCCCGCATTAATAATTAATTTTAAACAAGACATACAAGGAAAAGTGGTAGTATAAATAGTAGTATTACCTTTGATTGACGTACCATGAATAGCTGCTTGTATGATACAATTTATTTCTGCATGAACCCCACGGCATAGCTCTGGTTTTTCTCCACTTTTTAAATCCTTACGTACACATGAATCGGGAGTACAATGCTTAAATCCTGAAGGGGCTCCATTGTAACCAGTAGATAAAATATAAGAATCTTTTATTAGTACTGCACCCACTTTTCTTTTGATGCAAGTAGAGCGAAGTGATACCACTTCAGCAATTTTCATAAAATATTGATCTTTTGATATCCTTTCCAAATCGGAGTTAGGCATAATTAATAATCCTTCTAATACAGCTAATATAAAAAGGGAATAATTAAATTTATTTTTAGTAAAATTAATTAGACACTAAGCTTAAAAAAGTTATATGTTTAATTAGTAAGATTTCAATGAAATAAAGGGGTATCAAAATGGTAAAAAAATTTAAAATTCCTTGGGCAGCATGGAGAGAACCTGAATATCTGGAATTGGTATTTCCTGACTTATGGGATGTGAATATTTCTCGTATGAAAGGAGCTGATACACTGGAATTGCAAGATGATGAAATCAAAAAGGCAATAATGAATCCAATTGGGTCAAATAAGTTATCTGAGATTGCTGAAGGAAAAGGATCCGTTGCTATTGTTGTTGATGACATGACAAGAACTACCCAAGCATCAAGAATTTTGCCACCCGTGTTTCAGGAATTGGAAAAGGCTGGAATAGGGAAAACACAAATTAAGATTTTACTAGCGATTGGAGCTCATCGCCCGATGAATAAATATGATTGTATATTAAAATTAGGTAAACAAATAGCGGATAATTATATCATCGAGAACCATCATCCATATAATAATCTTATTAATCTTGGAAATTCTAAGATCGGGACTCCTATTGATGTTAATAAAACTTATTATGAATCAGAGTTGAAAATCGCTATAGGAGGGGTAATTCCACATCCACTTGCTGGTTTTGGAGGGGGAGCAAAAATAGTTTTACCTGGAGTATGTGGAATAAGAACTCTTGAGGCTAATCATTCTGCTGGGATGCGTGGTATAGGCGCAGGATTAGGAAGAATGACAGAAATAAGAGAAGATATCGAAGATATTGCGGATAAAGTAGGGTTAGATTTTTCAATTAATGCTGTGGTTAATGAGATTGGTGATTTAACGGGAATTTATGCAGGAAATTTTAGAGACGCTCACAGAAAAACAATGGAGATTGCGAAAGAAAGTTATAAAACCAAATTATCTAATGATAATCAAATTTGTTTTATGAATTCATTTCCAGAGGATTCTGAATTAAACCAATCACTTAAATGCTTAAATCTCTTAATGATTGCTCCAAATGCATTTTTAGAACGAAAAGGAACAATAGTGTTAATGTCATCGTCATATGAAGGTAGAGGATATCATAGTCTTATTGCTGAAACTGGGGCACCCTTGTACTCTAATTTTGGAGATATGGTTATTTGGAAAGCATTTGTAAAAAAAAGAAATGTCATTTTCTTCTCACCAAACGTAAGTGAACAAGATTTATACCACTTTTTTCCAAAATCTGTTAAATTAATTAATAAATGGGATGATCTGATAACAGAATTAGAGACAATTCATAGTAAGACTCCAAAGGCAAGCATCATTCCTACAAGTATTCAATTAACTTAATTTCATCTTTTTTTATACTTCTTTAAAAATTAGAAGTAATTCTAAAAAGCGATCCCTTCATATAAATACAAGATGGATAAAGTAGAATTACTCGCCCCCGCAAAAAATTTTAAAGCTATTAAAGCGGCTTCTAAATATGCAGATTCAGTCTATTTTGGGATTGAAGATTTTAATATGAGAAAGCGATCCGAAAATTTTTCGTTAGAAGAATTAAGCAAAATTACGGATTATTGCCGCAATTATAATATAAAAGCATACTTGGCTACTAATATTTTAATATACGATAATGAACTAAATTCTTTAAGAGAAATAATAAGCGCGGCTAAAAATGCAGGCATAGATGCTATCATTGTACATGATTTAGCAGCAGTTCAAATTGCTAAAGAAATAGATATTCCTTTTCATATTTCAACTCAATGTAATGTTTCTAATTCGATATCTGCTAAATTTTATGAAAATTTAGGTGCGGAGAGAATTATATTAGCAAGAGAACTTTCTTTGGAGAAAATTAAAGAGATTAAGAGAAATTTAGTTAAAACCGAAGTTGAAATATTTATACACGGCGCAATGTGTACTTCTGTTAGCGGTAGATGTTACTTTTCGCAAGATATTTGTGGTACTGAAGAAATGTCGGCAAATAGAGGAAATTGTGTCCAACCATGTAGGAGAAGATGGTGGCTTAAGGAAGAATCCGGAGAAGAATATATTTATGATGGGGTGCGGTTCATGAATTCACGAGATTTATGTACAATCGCATATATTCCTGATTTTATTGAAGCTGATGTGGATGCATTTAAAATAGAGGGCCGAATGAGACACCCCCATTATGTAGAAATTGTATCTAAAATATATCGAGAAGCGATTGAAGCTTATTATGAGGGAGTCTTTTCTAATGAAAAAGTTGGAAAATGGGTAACAGAATTAAAGAGAGTCTACAATAGAGGTTTCACTCCTGGATTCTACTTTAAAAGAATGACTCAAGAAGATCATCAACATAAATCTCCAACAAATCTCTCTCATTTTCGCTATATTAAAGTGGGATATATTGACAAATATTTAGAAGACAAAAGATCTGCCTTAATTACTCTAAACAATGGATATTTAACTAAAAACGATGATATTATTATAATGGGTAAAAAAACCGATACCTATATTCATCAAAAAGCCAATGGAATAAAATTTAAAGGAAAAATTATTAATAGAACTCCAAGAGGGACAAAAGAGAAACCTATTTCCGTTGTCTTAAAAATCGATGAAAGTGTAATTGGTAATGGACAAGATAAAATTTACATTTTTACAGATAAAACCTATAAGAAGAAAAAATATTCTTTATAAATTTTTCTTGAATTATGATATCTTAGTAGCCTAAGAATTAAATTTATATGGTTTGAAATAAAAATATATGATATTTATGAAAGGAGAATATCATGGAAAATAGAAAAACGAAAATAGTAGAATCAGTTCCTAATTATAGTGAAGGAAAAGACGATGAAAAAATCAACCAAATTGTATCCGAAATTAAAAATACAACTAATACGCGGATTGTTGATGTTCAATATGACTCCGACTATAATCGTGCTGTAATTACGTTCGTAGGTACCCCTGAGGCTGTTTTAAGCGCAAATGTAGCAGCTGCTAGAAAAGCTATTGAATTAATTGACATGAATGTGCATAAAGGCCAGCATCCCCGTATAGGTGCGGTTGATGTTGTCCCCTTCGTACCAGCTCAAAATGTCTCTATCGAAGAATGCATAGATTTATCAAGAAAGTTTGCTGAAGCAATGGCAAAAGAAAATGTTCCGGTTTATTTATATGAAGAGTCTGCTACTAAAATGGAAAGGAAAAACATAGATAATATTCGGATTGGAGAATATGAAGGTTTGAAAGAGACAATTAAAAGCGATCCTAATCAAAAACCTGATTATGGACCTTCCATCCTTCATCCCACAGCGGGAGCAACTATTAGTGGAGCTAGATTTCCATTAATCAGTTTTAATGTAAATCTTGGAACTAAAGATGTTAAAATTGCTAAAAAAGTAGCTAAAGCAATACATTTAAAATCGGGAGGTTTAGTAAATGTTAAAGCGATGGGTACCATACTTGAAAGAAGAGAAGTAGTACAAGTGGGCATTAGTAATATTAATTTCAAAAAAACTCCACTCTATCGGCAATTAGAATTAGTTAGGATTGAAGCTGCAAGGTATGGAGTAGCTATCGTAGGTACTGAGCTAATTGGAGTTTTACCGCTAGATGCGGTTCTTAACTCATTAGAATATTACTTGCAATTAGAAAAACCTTCTAAACTTGAAGAAAAACATTTATTAGAGCATTATTTCGACTTCTAATCCTTTATAATTAATCAAGTAGCTCCAACCACTATTTTTCCATTTTTAATAACTATAGAAACTAAGTTCACCCCAAATTGATAGGGTAAGAAATTATGATTAGGTACATCAAAAATTATTATATCAGCTTTCTTCCCTTTTTCTAAGCTTCCTATCTGGCTTTCTTTTTGAAGCGTACATGCTCCATTTAATGTTGAGGCAACCAAAGCTTCAGCAGGAGATAATTTCATATGATAGCAAGCTAAGGCAATAATCATTTGCATAGATTCAGTCCAACAATTTGGATTAAGATCTGTTGCTAAGGCAATTGGTATTCCTAATTCAATCATTTTCCTTGCAGGTGCATACTCCTTTAACATTAAACAAAAAGGGGTTCCAGGTAGTAATGTAGCAATAATCCCTGCATCTGCCATTGCCTTTAATCCTTTATCATTTGATTTTAAAAGGTGTCCTGTTTGAATAGCTTGTATTTCAGCCGATAATAATGCACCTCCCGTATCAACAATTTCATCAATATGAATCTGAGGTTTTAACCCATACTTTTTTGCTGTATTTAATATTTTTCTTGTTTGTTCAATTGAAAAGATTCCCTCTTCACAAAAAACATCACAAAATTCTGCTAAATTTTGTTCAGCGATTTTAGGAATCATCTCTGAGATAATTAATTCAACATATCGATCATTTTCACCTTTGTACTCAGGTGGTATAGCATGAGCACCTAAAAAAGTAGGAATAATATCAATAGGATGCTCATTATTCAACATTTTTGCTGCTTTTAATGATTTTATTTCACTTTCAGTAGTTAAACCATAACCAGATTTGGTTTCAATGGTAGTGGTGCCATAATTCATCATTCTATTCAAAATTTTTCTACCATTTTCAACTAATTTTTCCAGTGAAGCTTTTCTAGTTTCTCGAACAGTTTTTAGTATTCCCCCTCCTGATTCTAGAATCTCTAAATAGGTTTTTCCCTCTAGTTTCATCGAGAATTCGTTTTCTCGAGATCCCGCAAAAATAATATGAGTATGTGGATCAACGAATCCGGGTCGACGTCAACCAGGATATTGAACCATCCATGAATGTCCGCCTCGATCATCGCGAAGCCAGAATCTCCAGCTACGTCAATTGCAATCCTTCTCGGAATTGGACGATCTACCTCTCTGTACCAGAACTTGCTCGGGATTTCGTCCTTTCCGGGGGGATCCTCCGATTCTTCTCCAAAGTGGCCGTCAACAGCGAACCAGTCACCGAGCTCCTCAACAAGACCCCGAAGGGTCTCCTCATCCCCCACCGCGTCTGCGCTAATCCTCTCCTGACAGCCGTACATGGCAATCGCGAACGCACCTCCGATGATCAGAGGAAGAACCTTCAAACGTGTACGCATCGTCACCTCCCTTCGATCTTTCTTGGGACGAAAGGCCTCTGGCCGCGCTTCCATCTCTCACTCGCTTTGAGCCTCTCCCGCATGGCATTAAGGATTCTTTCCCTCTCCTCAGCAGGAAGGAGCTCCCTCATCCGCAGAAGATCTTCTACAACTTCCTTCTCCAGCTCGAACTGCATCCCGGAGATGTCGCGAAGTATTTCATTGACTCTCTCGCGATTCGGCTCAGCTTTACGCAATTCCTCGATAAGGGACTCGCGCTTCTCCCATAAGCCTTTCTTCAAACTCTCAGCCTTGGTAAGGCTCTGTTCACGCAGGTCCCGTATCTTGTCCAGCTGTCCGGGGCTGAGTCTGTCACTGAGATGCTCCAGCAGGAAAGGTCTCTCCGGAAAGCGTCTGCTTCTTCCGCGCCACCACCGATAGCCCGCCGTAAAGACGACCGCAAGATTCAGGCTGAGGGAGAAGATCAAGACCACGAGCAGGACATTCTTCTTCATGTTACTCCTCCCATTCATCGAAATACATATCCGAAAAAGAGCCCGGCGGAGGATCATCGAGGTCGCTCACGATGATGAGGTCCGATTCGGTCTGCGGAGATCCAGTGAGAACAGTCTGTCCGAGGAAGTTGCCGACCAGTAGCCCTATCAGGATGGCCGCCGCCGCCGGCGCGTAGACCAATCTCCCGACAACTTGCTCCCAGAAGCCCGTTCTCTGTGGTAAAATCAACCCACGCTCGACCCTGCGCCACAGATAGGGCGGAGCCTCGACAGGGTCGAGATTCGAAAGAACAGCGTGTAGCCTTTGGAACTCCTCATATTCCCGGGAGCAGAGGTCACAGCTTTCCAGGTGTGAAGCAACCACTCGTCTCTCTGCCTCGGTCAGTTCCCCATCGAGATAGGCCGACAGCTTTCTCCTGATCTTCTCACACTTCATGGTCAATCAGTATAAACACGGTTTCATCCGGAAACTTGCGCTCAGCCTGACCTCACGTACGCGCCCAGTCGCGCCTTCAGATTCTGCCTGGCGCGGAAGAGAAGAGACTCAACAGCAGAAAGCGAGACGCCGAGCGCTTCAGAGATCTCTTTGTAGGACATCTCCTCAAACCTCTGGAGTATCACTGCGAGTCTCTGGTTTTCGGGAAGTTCTTCGATCGCTCCCTGGACCTTCCTTTTCATCTCCGACTCCTCGCACGCAAACTCAGGGATATCAGCGTCGGGTCCGCGGACATCTCTGCTCAGCTCGCCGTCTTCGGTGGTGAAGCCTTCATCCAACGATTCAGTTCGTGCTCGCGCTCTGTCTCTTCTGTAATTCAGGCAGAGATTGACAACTATCTTGAACAACCATGTCTTGAACTTCGCCTTCGGGCGATATCTTCTGGCCGCCTTGTAGACTCTCATGAATACCTCCTGGGTCAGATCTTCCGCCTCGTAGTAGTCTCCTGTGAATTTGTACACCGTACTCATGACCTGATTCTGGTATTTCTCCACGATCTCTCTGAAGACGGACGTATTGCCATTTGCCACTTCCGCCATCAGCTCTGGGTCAGATCTCATCATCGGTCCGTTTCCACTATTAACCCGAGGAAGTGTGAAAACTTGCGGCAGGCCACGCGTCGAGGGAGTACACCTCACCTGGAGGAGATCTTCCTCCAGGTGGAGTAGATCCGGTGAATTGCCGTGAAATTGGAGAGGACCGCTATGGCGATGAGGAAGTAGACGAATATCTCTGCTCCGAAGAGTGAGCCTACAAACAGGAGGGAGAGACGCTCCGGACGCAGGAGAAGTCCGCTCTTGCACTCCTGTCCCAGAGCCTCGCTCCTCGCGCGCACGTAACTCACCATGAGAGAACCAGTCAACCCGAGAAGGACGATGATTACAGTCGCGCTCTCCAAATAGTAAAGAAAAAGACCGAAGTATATGAATATCTCTGCATATCTGTCCAGGACAGAATCGAGAAATGCTCCCAGTTTCGTGGTCCTGCCGGTCCGTCGCGCTACTTCTCCGTCAGTAGCGTCGCATATCCCGCTGAACAGCAGACCTATGGCAGCGTGTATAAAAAGACCCATCTTGTAGAAATATCCCGTGAGAAGGCTGAGGATCAGCCCGACGAGGGTGATGAAATTTGGGTGTACTCCGGATTTCAGGTAGATGAAGACAAAGGGCCAAAGCAAGGCTCTGCTTCTATCTCTCAGCCTAGTGTAACTCACCCCTACCCCTCACCA
>Ga0209427_10008797_pt1 | contig 11322 bp, 11 predicted proteins | sample DeeMarSWOR136_30_FD_187465 | JGI IMG/M metagenome (GOLD analysis project Ga0209427, IMG submission 187465) | Marine sediment microbial communities from White Oak River estuary, North Carolina - WOR-1-36_30 (SPAdes) (version 2) | ecosystem: Environmental > Aquatic > Marine > Intertidal zone >... | reverse complement strand
TTGACAAGAATTGAGTTTGTGATAGAATAAATAGTATGAAGATGAAAGGAAGGATTCTATGGACATTTTAGCTCTTTGGGCATTATTGTTGACTGGAATGTTTGGGATTTTCTCGTGCATTTTGTTAATGGTGTTACTTCGGGTCACAAATCGACTGGCAGATGTTAATAAACAACTTCTTATTTTTCTGGCAGGGAAAGAACCAAAGCCTGAAGCGTTGAGGGCGTTGATTACATCGGATAAACCTCCGCAGGGAAAACTTAGGGGGGTAGGCGGAGAGAAGAAAAAGGAAGATGAGGGTGGAAATACTAATTATACTATAAAGGCTGGAGTTCACTAATGGGATTCAAATTTGAATTGCCCGAGAATACGAAGGAAAATAAGCAACAAGTTGAGCAGATTTTTCAGTTTTTAGTCTCGACTGGTAAAGGTAAGATGAATCCCCAGTCGATTAACTGGTGGATTAACTATTATTATATGCGAGGACTTCGGAATTTCTCGAATATAAATTATAGTCAGGGTACATTAAATGCCTCCTATCTGGATGCTTCGGGTACATTGAAGTTTAGATATGAGGATATATTAGCTAAATATCAGGCACAGCTTGGTAGGTTGTTAACTATAAATCTGGCTCCGGCTGTATCAAGACGTGGAGTTAGTCTGGATGGCTTGAGGAAAGCAAGTACGGCACAGGTGGTTTTGGATGCGGCTTTCCCGCAAGAGAAGGTATCTAAGTTGGCTTTGAATGCCTTCCCGCCTTTGTTACAGTATGGGACGATTGGTTTTGGACTGTGGGTTGAAGGTGTAGATAGTATTGGGATTGAGGTTATTAATCCTTGGGAGTTGGTTCCAATACCAATAGATGTAGCCTCACCTTCGGATGTAAGGGGACTGATGAGAGTAAGGTGGGTCCCTACTGAATATGTGAAGGGGCTTTCAATAACCCCAAGTAAGAAGTCGAAAGTGTGGAAGGGGATGGAGGAGTTGAAAATTCCGTTTGCTGATTTACCTTCCGAGATTTCTTCAAAATTTCAAGGTGCTGCATCTATTACACATTCGGGGGGCGGATTCTACATTAGAAGTGGGCAGAGTCAGGTTGAGACTCAGTGGAAGGGGAGACAGACTAAAAAAGACAAAACGCAGATGCCAGTGACATTGCTCGTCGAAGTTTGGACTGAGACAACGGATGGTTATTTGGCAGAATATCTTATTTTCGCAGGTGATTTTGAGAAATTGAATCAGTTATATCGGTATGACCACTCTAAAAGTAAATATCACATGCCTGTGAAGATTGCTCGTGATGTTGTTGTAGGGGGTTTTTATGGACGTTCTTTTGTTGATCAGCTAATTCCACTGAACACTGAGGCAGAATACGGGCTTAGTAGTCTTTTTCAGGCTGTTGCTGATTTTGATTTGTATGGGATACAGATGTGGCCTGCTTCTCTTGGCACACCTCCAGATGCTCATAGGGGACGGGACGGGATTAAAAGGGTAACATACGAACCAGATTATACGACTCCAGACCTGAAACCATTTAATATAGAACCTGCGAGATTGACAAAACCTCAGGTAGATGCGGCTATGATTGCAAGTACCTTAATGGATAAAGTGTCGAATCAACCTTCGGAGATGTTGAAGGGGGATGCCCCAGGCCGAGTGGATTCTGCATCTGGTTTGGGGATGTTATATGAGACGAGTGGGATACCTCTCTCCCCTACGGCCAAAAATGTCGCAGAGGCGTTAGCAGGGGTTTATAGGGCTATGCTTGGCATTTGTCGGGATATTTGGCCTGCCGAGAAAGTTGTGAGTATTAGTAATCTTGATGATTCTCTGGCCGGTATAGCTTTTGATATGAAAACAGGTGAAATTAGCCTTGCCCAGAATGCGATTCCATCTCCTGATGAAGTGAATATTAATGTGGCCTCAGAAGTTCCAATATCAAAAGAGCAACAGAAATTGGAGTTGAAAGAGGCTTTGAAAGAAGGAACTTTGAGTCTAAATGAATATAGCTTTAAGGTTCGAGAGATGGGATTAACTTCTCCTGTTGGCAATGAGGTTGCTTGGCAGAACTATCGTCGGGCTAAATTAGAGAACCTTGCTTTATTTGGGGATGGGGAAACTCCTGGTGAGGTTATTGTATCAGAAAGGGATATGCACCTAATACACAAGGATGTGCTGGATGCTTTTATGGCGAGGCCGGAATTTTATGCCGCCTCTCAACCTGTTCGGGATGCTTTCGTAGCACATTATGAGGAACACAATCTTGGATTAGGCGTATTCCCAGATGAGATGCCGACTATGGAAGAAGCGGCAGAACTTGAACTTCAACCTCCGCAGGGAGGAGAAATGCCACAAATATAATTTTTAGAAAGGAAGAAAATAAAAACTAAAATCTGCACAAAATGTCTAAAAGAGAAATCTTTAGAGAATTTTTGTCGGGACAGAAGTTTGAGGAGTGGCCGAAGAAGTCGCTGTAGTACCTGCACCACACAAGCTAAAAAGGATTATTATAAGAAACACCCAGAGAAACGGAAAGAAGAAAGTAAAAATCGTAGAACGAAAAACCCAGAAAAAGAAAGAAAAATGGTAACTAAAAGTCGTTATGGTCTAACTAAAGAAGAAATCCAAATATTTTCTATGGCTCAAAGAGGAGTATGTGATATTTGTGGGAAACCAGAAACTATGAAATATCAAGGAATCGTGAAATTATTGTCTATTGACCATAATCATCTCACTAACAAAGTTAGAGGTGTTCTTTGCCAGTCTTGTAATAGTGTATTAGGATACGCTAAAGCAGATACGAATGGAACCGATATATTATTAAGAGCAATTTCCTATTTAGAAAGGGCAGAAAATGGCCGAATATAATACCGACTCGAAATCTGAAGAGCAGAACCAGGAACAAAACCAACAAGAACAAAAACAAGAGGAGACAAAGAAAGAAGAAACCTATGCCGTCAAAATAGATGGAGAGGAACGAAATCTCACAATAGAGGAAATGAAAACTCTTGCATCTAAATCTGCCGGGGCAGATAAGCGATTCAATGAAGCTGCTGCGGCTACAAAAGCGGCAGAGCGGGGAACAAGGATAGAAACTCTTGTTAAGTCAATATCTACCAACGATAACCCGTCTGAGGCGGATGTGCGGGAATTGGCTGGTTTGCTGGAAATCGACCCCACTGAGTTTATGCAGTATCTCAACGAGGAACCTCCGCAGAAATCAGACAAAAAAGGCTCAAATGATTTTTCAGAGCAGTTTAAGAAGGAATTTGGGGCTTCTCCTGCGGAGGTTAAAGCGATTTTGGAATATTCGCAGCAGCGGCATGTTAATGATGCTCGGAAAGAAATTCGAGAAATATCGGACAAAGCGGTTGACAAGGATGAGATAATTGGTAAAATGATAGTAGGTGAGGACAGCAAAGAAGTGTTGTCCGAAGTTAAAAATATGGTAGCTGAGGATGTTCTACAGAAGATACAGAGTGGGACTCCGTTTGGGGCCGAGATGGTTACTGCGAGTGTACAGAGGGTGCGGTCGTCGTTGATCAAACTTGGTATCCCAAAGAAATCCAACCAGCAACCCATTGTTTTGGGCCTGGGGCCGGGTGCAGGACTTTCATCTGAAATCCAAGCTGATGAACCAATCAAGCGAATTTCTTCGGTTGAAGATGACCAAGAGAAGAATCTTGTTGCAAGGTATCTTCAGAAGGCGGTACATGCTGCCAGAAAAATTAAGTAGAGATTCGCTGATTGATGCCCTCAACTAACTGCATATTAACGTAAATGTATTTAGTTAGGGGATATTACAATGGCACAGGCTATTGATGCGTTAGATAACCTCGTACGCGAGGAGCTTCCGATGATGATTACCGAGGCTGGTCCTGCTATAGCTCCAGTGTTCGATAAAATTAAACGGACAGCGTTGGGAGTAAAAAAGCAGGAAGGTCTTGGTCGTGGGTATAAGGTTATACACCTTTACGAAACTGGTGTAGCTGGTATGATTGAGTCGGCTGATCCGCTCGGTCCGACAATGGAGACCATTACTGGTACGCAGACAAGGATGTTAGATATTACTCCGACAACCTTGACTTCGGGGTTGTCGATTTTCCCGGATGCCACGAAGTCGCCTCACATGGGCGATATTAAGCGGGAACTTACTCTGCATAAAGTTGTGGGTAACTTTAGTATTCCGGCTGCATGGAAACAGGCTGATTTGCTTAATGCCGCTCAGATTAAGAAGGTGGCTCGGGATATGAAGGCAGTTGCGAAACTGAAAGCTATTTATGAGGCTTCCAGTTTCTTCTCTCATAGTGCAGAGAGTAATGATGGTTCCACTACTGGTGTGAATCAAGTACTCGGTAGAATTTCGGCGATAGAAGAAGTTGGTACTACGGAATATTTCAAGATTACTATTAATGAGGAATATGGTCGTATCGCAAATTTCCGTCAGGGTATGCAAATTGACTTGGTGGATAATAGTGCCGGTGTGCTTCAAAGTGGTACTGCAACAACTGGTGCGGATGTGCTTAATTATGAGCATACTAATAGTGATTATGTTCTACTGCTTGTTACAGGGGTTGATTACCTCGGAAAGTCTATAACTGTTAAGGCCATTAATTCTGTTGATGGTGGACAGATGGACTTTGACTGGTCGGGAAGTGGCGATGCCTTTAGTGCTCAGCCGATAGCGGATGACTGGATTTGTGTGGCTCATACGAGTCGTGTAGTTAATAGACCTCAACTTAGTTGGGGCCTCAATGACTGGATTAAGGGGTCTGGTTACATTATGGGAGGTTCTTCCGGGAGTCAGGCTCTTGATTTGACTACTTATCCACAATTCAAGTCTCAAGTTAAGGCTGTAAACGGGCCTCTAACCGACGATGTAATTAACGGTTATATCGGCGGATATTTGGATGCCTATCCAGGAGAAACGCTGGATACTGTAATTACTACACAGGGCGTTCAGTTGAAGTGGTTACAACAGCCTGGTTTGTACAACAATCGGCAGAATTATGACCGTACGGGTAAGGCTTTGAGTTTTAAGGGTGGTTGGTCCCAGATTTCTTATGAGTTCGGTGGACGAGTCTATGAATGGATTATGAGTCCTATGTGTCTGAGTAAGACGCTGTACGCCCTGAAGTTTGGTGGGGACAATATCCAGAGATTTAGTCCTCCGAGGTCTGGTGGAACAGAAGCCAGTATGGGGCCAGAGATTGAATTCTTAGCCCCACTTGGAGGTCATAGTGGTGTGTTTATGGTTGCTCGTGACCCTGCTACGACAGGTGCTCCGATGGACTTGCTTGAGAGTCCGTTCTGGTATTACAACTTAATTGCCCCTACTGACCCCAGAGCAGTAAAACTTACTGGCCTGACAGAAGCCACTATGCTATAAGGACTTATGACAGTTTAATGTCACTATATTGGTGACATTAGGGTGACATTATGGTAGCACACAACAGATTAAAACTTGTTGGGAAACGATTCGGTCGCTTGCTGGTCATTAGTGACGCAGGAAATCGGGTTGACTCCCGAGGAGAAAAAGAAAGTATGTGGGAATGCCTTTGTGATTGTGGTAATACCAAAACAATCATGGGGGCCAATCTCCGTTCGGGAGATGCTATTAGTTGTGGTTGTTACAATAAAGAACGAACAGCGGAGATGAACCGAATTTCCCCTTCGGAATTTCGGGTTAATCGTGTTTTTAGTTCTTATCGCCAAGCTGCTCGCAAAAAAGATATGGAGTTCAAATTAACAAAAGAGGATGTAGAGAAATTAATTAACCTCGATTGTTATTATTGTGGAGACTCCCCGAGCAACACTCATATATGTCACGGCCATAAAATCACCTACCAAGGCATAGACCGCTTGGATAACACCAAAGGTTATACTCTGGACAACGTAGTCTCTTGTTGCATCGTTTGTAACAAGATGAAAAAAGCCTTGAGTCACGATGAATTTGTATTGCACATTCTTGGCATCGCATCGAGGTTCGAGGTAAAATCTCCACAGGCTGATTGTTTCAGTTCTGCGGAGGTTCTTTGATAAGACGAATATTCGGGGAAGTCGTCATTTTTCTTCCTTTCTCAGTCGGTGTTTCAGACTTCCCCGGATTTTTTTAACCATTAATTTTTAGTTTAGTTTAGGAGTTATGAAATGGCTGCAACAAATCCTTATTTAGTAAGCGATTTAATCAAGAAATATGGCTGGACTATTATGCCATACCTGTCCAACCTCGGGGTCGCCCTGTTAAGTGAAGCCCAGATTTTATTTGTAGATTCTGGAGCTACATATGCTCTCGATGCCGACGATACGGAACACGGACACTCTTTTGAAAAACCCTTGGCAACGATAGATTATGCTATCGGTTTATGTACTGCTGACCAAGGGGACATAATTCTGGTTGCTCCGGGTCATACCGAAACAATTAGTGGTGCTTATGGAATCGACCTTGATGTTGATGATGTCAGCATCATTGGTCTGGGGGTCAGAAGCAAAAGACCTGTAATTTCATTTAGTGCTACTGCTTCGACTTTTGAAATCAATGCCGATAATGTCACTGTGAGTAACCTACAGTTTGTAGGGACTAAAACAGATGGAGTTACCAAGGCTATAGATGTCAAATCCGGCTCTGAATATGTAACGATTGAAAATTGCAGGTTCTACGAGACAGCTAATACACTCGAACTTCTGAAGTGTGTAAACCTCGAAGATGAGGTTGATTACTTTACACTTAGAAACTGTCAGTTTGAAAATCTGTTGGGCGGTGACAATCTTTCCTGTCTTTTTGTTGAGGACGATGCCGATTACATTTTAGTTGAGGGTTGTACTTTTCATGGTGACTGGACAGATGCTATTCTTGACTTGGATGTAGGGGCTATTAACTACCCGGTTGTTAAAGATTGTGTAATGATTAACCTCGATACCACCGCAGGAAACGCTATTACTGTAGATGCCGGTACTGTACTGGTAATGATCGGGTTGCGGGTAGCTTCAGGAGATGCTAATAGTTATCCGGTTTCTGATATTTCAGCGTCTTACGAAGTAGATTGTTATGGTTGTGAAGTCGGAAAGATACAAGTTACAGGCTTGGGTGGTGCAACCGCTTCAGTTTGGGCTTCGTAATCTAAGAGTAATTTTGGTTTTTAATATAGGAGTTACAGAATGAATACATACGATGCAGTTATGCGGTATGGTTTGTTGGGATGGCTTGAGGGAACTGACCGGCAGGATAATGGTAATACATGGTTCGTAGATGGAACCAGTGGTAATTCCGCGAATAGTGCTGATTCTGGTCAGGGAGCAAGTTGGGACAAACCCTTCAGTACCGTAAACTATGCAATTAGTCGATGTTCCAATGGTGCGGGAGACGTTATTCTCGTGGCCGCAGGTCATACAGAGACTATTGCTGATACAAATGATAGTAATGTGTCCGGAACCACTACGGATGAGTTTTGTGTAGATAAAAGTGGTGTAACAATTATCGGTTTGGGTTCTGGCACACGGAGACCTAAATTTACATTAGCTACAGCTACGGATGCCTGCATTGATGTTAGAAATGCAAATTGTACGTTGTACAACTTGGTATTCTACAATACCATAGATAGTAACACGGCTATGTTGTCGGCTACGGCTGATGCTAACGGCTTGACGATTGAAAACTGTATGTTTTATGAATCAGCTAACGATGCTCAGGCTTTGGCTCATATTGTGCTTGCGGCTGCTATGACTGACGTGACACTACGTGGTAATCGGCATTATAATGTAGCTGGTGGAACACCTTCAGATCAGTGTATCGAGATTGTTGGTGCAATTACCAGATTGAAGATTCACGACTGTGTGTTCCGGGGTGATTGGAATGAGCATCTTATTGACGGTGACGCTGCTGCTGGTTATGATGTGGAAATCATAGGCAACTACATCAATCAATACGATGCTACTGTTGGTTCTGCTGTTACATTACATTCCAGTACAACCGGGGTAGTCGCCCACAACGTAATTCACTGTCCGAATGGTACTGATGGTTCTGCACTTGAAGCGGCTGGCTGCTTGTTGTTCGATAACAATGTCACGATAAATGAAGGCGTGAGTGCTCGTCCCTATGGCGGAACTATCGGCGGAACCAACATCGCTAACCACTGGTACGTAGATGCTGGAATAGGTTCAGCAGCCGGGGCAGGAACATCGTGGGAAACAGCTTTGTCTACGATTGATGCTGCCATTGCCAAGTGTACAGAGTCCAACGGTGATGTTATTCATGTGGCTCCCGGGCATACAGAGAATGTGGGAACTGCTGGAATCGTCGGGGATAAGGCTGGAATTACTATTCTTGGTCACGGTTATGGTGAAAGTAAGCCATTTGTAACATTTACTACAAATGCGGCTGCTGCCTTAACAATTACATCAGATAATATTCGAGTTGAGAATATTAAGTTTGGTTGTAATGTTGCCAGTCAGAATCACATGATTGATGTTGACGGTGATGATCTTCATATTATCAACTGCGAGTTCGTTGAAAACGGCCAAACCCCGTTGTCCTGTATTACTGCTGATACGACTGGAGGTTCTGGACACGGTGATGGTTTGAAGATTATAGGCTGTCGATTCTATATGCCAACTGATGAGAACCTTGATAATTGTATTGATCTTGGTTGTGACATTACCGATGTTACAATCAAGAATAACTATTTCCTTGCTGCACCGGATGAGGCTGTTATTGAAATCCCGGCTGGTGGTAACGCCTGTCAGGAAGTGATGATTACAGACAATGTGATTATCTGCGAGAAATCCGGTATTCATTGTATCGAAATTGAGGAAACTGCCCTGACGGTGACTGGTGTTATTGCCAGAAATACTTGTGTTTCTGACAACAGATATGCCTGTATTCAGCAGAACATTATGTGTTGTCACGACAATACATGGGCAGACCTTGGCGGTAATTTAGCCCCGGTACAGATTGAAGCCAAAGGAAATACTCCCGGCAACAACATATATGTTGATAGTGCTTTGGGCGTAGATGATACGGCTCACGGTACTTGTTGGGAACACCCAGTTGACACTATTGACTATGCGATTGGCCTATGTACCGCCAATAATGGCGATACTATTCATGTTGCCCCCGGCCATGTAGAAGATTTAGCAGAAGCAACTATAGATTTTGACCAAGCAGGTATTACCTGTATTGGCTATGGAAATGGACTTGACAGGCCCACAATTCATTTCAATCATGCTAACTCATCTATTGACATTGGAGCCGATAATATAACACTAAAGAACCTGAATCTTTTGCCCAGTATTACCGTAACAGCTATAGCTATCGACATCGAGACGGGTAATACTGATTGTGTTTTGGACGGGATTAGGGTTCTGGAAGGCGAAGCTGCCAACGGTGATGATGACTTTGTTATTGGCGTCGATGTGAAGGCTGGGTGTCACGACCTTGTGGTACGAAATTGTAATTTCTTCGTACACGCTTCAAATAATGGTTGTGACTCTGCAATCAAGTTTACAGGTGCTTCAGACCGGGCCATTATCGAGAATAACATCTTTAGAGGCCCATACCAAGTCGCCTGTATTAACGGGGACACTACACTCAGCAAAGACCTTGTGATTAGAAACAACATTTTCTATCAAGGCGATACTGAGCCTGCCATTGAACTGCTAACTGGAACCACTGGGATTATTTGCCGGAACTATATCAAAACAAACTTAGCCACAATTGGTGTTGCCATTGTCGCTGATGCTGTATTTTGTTTTGAAAACTGGTACAATGAGGATGCCGGTGGAGATGCCGATGGCATCGAGATGGGTAGTGCTACATCTGTGACGCAAACAGCGGATGATGCGTAATCCTAAAAATGAATAGTTGAATTGCGTGTCCCTCTGGGGATATGGAGGGACACGATTTTTTCTTTGAAATATGATAGAGCTTCGTCATAATACCGAACAGATAATTCGGGTCGGGGTACTGCTTACAAAGCAAACTAAAATGACTGACCCACTTGATCCTGTTTATGGAGCATTACTTAGTTGGTATTATTGGAGATATATTGTAAAGGCAGATGGGACTGTCCAAGATATAGTAACTCGAACTTGGGCAGATATTCCTAATTGTGCAGGTTGTTATTTCTTGACATTGACAATATCTGACACAAGTGCATTAGGACCGCTACTACTTTATATCTATGATTCAGTATCTTTAGGAAAACCTATTTTTATGGAATTTGAAGTAATAAACAAAAACAGTTACGATTCTCGATACAATGTTAATGATGCTCTTGTAGTTTACAGCGAATCGCAACACGCACAGAAGGGGTAATAAAATGAGTTCTAAAGTAGGTACAGTACATGAGGTTACATATCAAGCCGCTGGATCAACTACTGGGTTGACAGATGTAACAATGGAAATTTATGACGAAACTGGTGCAAAAGATATTTCTAATTTTCCAGATGTTGTAATGTCTGAAATTGGCACTACTGGTCGATATGCAGGCTCTTTCACTCCTGACGCAGAGGGTAAGTGGAGAGTTATGATTGATAGTGCCACTAAACCAGGTAAGATTGTAAAAGATTTTGATGTTGTAGGACATGATGTTGATTCTGTTGGGGATGATGTGGCAACTGTTGATGGTAAAGTCGATGTTGTTGATGGGAAAATTGACGCTCTTAATGATGTTTCAATCACAGAAATAAACGCAGAAGTTGATACTGCCCTTGCTGATTATGATGTCGCTAAAGCAAGTGATATTGTATCCCCTCCAATGGTAGGATAAATACTTGCATGTATGGCTATAACAATTACAATACGACATCACGAAAATGTCTTTCAGATTTTCTACGCCTCCGCAGGGTATCAAGAGGCGGTAACTGTGACCGGATATGTGATTTATCCGAATATGACAAAATCGGATGTAGTGGAATTCGATGAATTAGGCGATGGTATATATTCTGGGACGTTTCCATTTGAGAAACAATCAAATAACCGAACAGAGAAACTTGGATTGGTAATGAAAGAAAACGGAGTAACTAAACTTTTTGAAATTGTTAATTTGATAACTTAAGGAGTTTGAAATGCCTTGTGAAACAAGACCGATGAAAAGTGGAGTGAATTGGCCTATTGTTCACCTGAATGGTGGGACAGCTAAATCCACAACACTACTAAATGCTCCAGATGGTAGGAGTAGTCATTGGATAACCGGCTATCAATTAGGGGGGACATTAGTCAAAGATGATGGTTTCTGGCTTCTGCGGAGGTCTTGTCTGTATTTTAACACTACAGATACTTGGACCGCTGCTGATAGTGGAACAGTTTATGATTGGGGAACTGAG
>Ga0209427_10008793_pt1 | contig 11326 bp, 14 predicted proteins | sample DeeMarSWOR136_30_FD_187465 | JGI IMG/M metagenome (GOLD analysis project Ga0209427, IMG submission 187465) | Marine sediment microbial communities from White Oak River estuary, North Carolina - WOR-1-36_30 (SPAdes) (version 2) | ecosystem: Environmental > Aquatic > Marine > Intertidal zone >... | reverse complement strand
TGATGGGCCCATTGCGACCCAGGATCAGACAGTGGCCGAATCGTCCGTCGCCCGGTTCGTCTTCATCAAAGAACAGGCAGCGATCGTCGTCTACCACGAAACATGGGTTGTCCACCACCACGGGCGGCTTGCAGCACGCCCCGCAATGGTTGCACGTTCCCGTCACGACCCATCCCATGATGGGCCTCCGTTATGACACGGTGACTTTGCAGATGCCGTCAGCGTGCCAGTTGATGGTGAAGTCGCCGTCCGCGGATGTCTTGTCTTCCCCGAAGTCCACGTACATGATCAGCGCGGAAGTGCTGTCGGTGCCGGTGTTGTAGTACACCACGGCACGCCGTGCGGTGATGCTCGAACTGCCCCAAACGGGATTGTCGGCGTCGAAGTTCCAGACGTTGGTCGCCGTGGCGTAAGCCACCGTCGGGGTCTGCAACACCGAGCCGCCCGCCGTGTAGCCCGTGCCCACCACCTCGTTGGTCACGTCGTCCTTGTAGTTGTGCGTGTCCTGGTTCGGGGTGTAGCTGTCCGTGGTCATCATCACCTTGACGTTGTCGTCGTCGAGGTCGATTTCCTTGTTGAACGCGGCGGTGAACGCCAAGCCGTACCAGTATGCTGTTACTGCCATTTTTTACCTCTCTGCTTGTTTTGGCGCTCCCGCTTCCTCTTCTTTCTTCGGTCTGTCGATTATGATCCCGCCCGCCGTGCTTCTGGCTATGGCGCACGGGGCGTCGATTACCACGTCTATCCGTTTCTTATTCTTTTTCTTTTCTTCTGCCATGATCAGCTCCTCGTAGAACACCGTGTAGCACTCGGCCATGTCTTGCAGCGTGTTGCGCCGTTCCACCGTGGCCCTCGCGTCCTTGCCCAATTCCTGCGCCACGAAATCGTCGGCCACCAGCCAGCGCAGCGTTTCGGCCAGCGTCTCGGCGTCGCGGTTGGGGAACAGCAGCCCGTCCGTGCCGTGGTCGATTTGCGCCCTGGCCCCGCAGACGTCCGAAGCCACGCAGGCGCAGCCGCAGGCCATCGCCTCTAGCAGGCACAACCCGTAGGTCTCTTCGTAGCAGGAAGGCAACACGAAGATAGACGATTTCTGCAATTCGTCGCGCACCTGTTCGCGCGTGACGTGACACACCAGCTTCGCCTCCAGTTTGGCCGTCTCCAGCGCCTTCCTCAGTATGTGCATCCCCTTGGTGGGCCATTCCGCCCAGGCCGAGGAAGTCATGATGCGTCCCTTGATGCGCTTTTCCGGGTCGGGCTTGAAAAAATCGGTGTTTATCCCGTGCGGTATCACCGCGTCCACCCTCACCCCGTGCCGTTCGAATATCGCCGCGCTGTATTCGTTGAACGTCACCGTCGGTGTCCCGTTCACCAAGTCTGCCAGTTCTTTGGGCTGGGGATGGCCGTCGCATTTGCCGTCGCACAGCCCTTCAACTGCCGAACAGGACTGATCGTGGTGTGACAGCAGCATCCTCGGCCCGCAGAATGGCCAATAGTCGTGCAGGCTGATGCAATGCGGTATGCCCCTGTCCTGCGCCCACTTCAGGACGCCGATTCCCATCGTGCCGCAATGGACGGTGTGGAAGTGCATCACGTCAGGCTTGAAACGTTGCCACGCCTTGTCGGGGTGGGTGTATTCAACCACGATTTCGTGGCCCAGCAATTCCAGCGCGTACCTCAAATCCTTGACGTGGCTTTCCGCCCCGCCGCCTTGTCCCGAATGGTAATGGATCAGCATCACTTTCATTCTTGCACCTCCCGCATCTCCACCAGCCATGCCCCCGGCTCGTGGGTGTAACAACTGGAGCAGCCCGTTTCGCACGGCACTGGTTCCTTCAGCCTGTACATCAGCGGCGGCGTCCGGATGGTCGCCAGTGGCTGCGCCCCCACTTGCATGTGCACCGCGCAGCGGTACACGTTGCCTTCAGGAGAGCATGCCAGATGGTTTTTGCCCGCGTCGCACATCCTGGCCTTGCCGTCCAGCGCCAGCCCTTCCTTCCACTCCTGGTAGGGGATGATCGACACCGGCCCGCACCAGTCTTCCACATCCCTGGCGGCGGGATGGCCGACCAGATTGACAGTCACCCTATACCCCGCGTCACGCAGCCTCGCAGCCCGCCGGTAGAAATCCTTCGGACCATCGGCGTGGGCCGAAACGTTCAGCGCGACGCAGTTCCACAGTTTGGCGTCTTCCAGCCTTCGCACCATGTCCCCGTTCACCAGGTTGGTGGTCATGGCCCAGCGCACGTCGTGTTCGGCCATGCCTTGCAACAGTTCCATGATGCCCTCGTACAGCAGCGGCTCGCCGCCTGAGAAATCCACGATGCTGCCCTGCGGCAGCCAGCAGACGAACCGCAGCCATTCCCTCCAGGGGCGTTCGTCGCCAGGCTTGAATCCCAGGACGTGCATCCAGCAGTTGTGAGAAACCATGCCATTGGCGATGAAATTGCCGGTACTAGTCTGGATGTCATACAATTCATCATGCTTCGGCAATCGTTTAATTTCCCGAATGCGAGAATGTCCATGCAAACCAGAACCACAAATGCTACGTTTGCGCTGTATTGCCGAATCACACCATTGGACAAACCTAATATATTCACTTCTCCCACCACGTATGCGCAAAGCTTTTAGGCCGTTTGGTTTGTCCACATCATATGTACAATCGAAATTTTGCTCACGCAAAGATTCCTCAGCAACGGCCAACAGATTAGGGTCAGTGTTAGAGATGCGAACCACAAAATTGCTAACACTCCCTTCGGCATCAAAAAGACCCGCGACAAAACCCCGCTGGTATTCCCTAGTATCCTGCCAAGCAATGAGCCGCTGAATAGCTTCAAAACTCTTCTGTTTATGTGTGCGAATACCGCCCATACTGTCTGAGAAATCGAACCGCGTTGTCGTTATTCCGAAAGATTCAAGATAGTCCTTAGTTCGTTGCAATGCATCTTCATCAATGAGGCACAAGCGGAAATGATAATCTGTCGAATTCTGCCCATTGGCCCTTTTGTACGGCCCGAAAGTTTTAAGTAGGGCGTCCCCACGTATCATGCCAGACAGATACCCACGCCGGTACTCATCAGAAGGTGGGAAAGACGTCATTCCTGGCTGCCCCACAATTCTGATAGAATTGTTTCCGGTCAAGAACGGCCCCGCCCCATGATTCCGGCATGGCACGGCTGTATGCTTCCATCCGCGCTCAGTCAGCCAGCGATGGTTAGCAGAGCATCGGACTTCCCGCCCATCCTCCAGCGCAATGCGATACACAGGCTGTATGCTACGACTGATACCTTCCACTATAGAAGGAATTAATATGCGACAAGACAAATGTTGTCGTTGGACACGCTTCAAGCCAACAATAATGTCACCGACACGTAGATCCCGAATCGGTATCGCGCTCAAATCAGCCTTCAGAATCAGCGTCTCGCCGCCCAGGCAGTAATCGCAATGTAGCTGGCATTTCCACGTCGGGTTGATGACCACCTTCATCGCGGGTTGGGGCATTGCTTCCCCCGTTTCCGGCGAGAATCCAAAAACGGACCCAGCGCGTCCAGCACTATGCCGTGAATCCTCCATTCCTTTACCACGTTGCCGTCTTCGTCCAACCCGTACACTTCATACAAGTCCATAGCGGCGTCGTATTCCACGGGGTAACGAACGCATTTGCTGCGCACATCCCAATCAGGCCAGGCCATTATTTCCGCCTATCCACATATATCACGGCGCAAATCCTGTTGGCGTCCGCCAGGGGCGACACCCAACCGTAAGGCTCCAACAGCGCCTTCAGTTCGTCTTCCGTGAAATCCCAGGCGTGCTCGCCCCGGTGATCTTTGTATTTCAACACGTCGTATTTGGGCGCGGTTATAACCATGCGGTGCAAAGCCAATGGGACGATCATCGCCAAGGCTTCGCCTGGCTCGTCCAGGTGCTCCAGGAAATCGCACAAATAAACGGTGTCATGTGGCTGCTCTACCGCGACCATCGCCAACCAATCCCCACAATGCAGCCGATACCGCCCTTCGCGTTCCGGCGGTATGACGTGCGATCTCAGCGCCTCCTGGCTGTAATCCCATCCCGTGTAGAAGACTTCGGGATGCAGTTCCAGCAGCTTTCGGCCCAGCCCCGCCTGACCGCAGCCCACGTCCAGCGCCGTATGCCCCGTCTGCAAGGCGGCGGCGCTGGCGTAGCGCAAAACGTTGGCAAGGATCAACGTGGGATATTCCTCGCGCTTGTACATCCCGTCCCAGTATTCGACGGTGTTGACGGTGCTATCCGCTATCCGTGGCATCTTCGCGTTCCGCCGTGGCCAATATCAGGCCCGACCATTCCTCGGGATGATCCCGTTCCAGGTCGCAATAATGTTCGGGCGGCCACCCTTCGGCCACCGGTTCCAGCCTGCGCGGCTTGCCGAAGTCGTCGGGCCAGTCGAACAAGAACGCCGGGACGCCCACCCGCTTGGCCAGGTACGCCCCGTGCCGGTGCATGGACAGCACCGCCTTGCAATGGGACGCCAGGCCCGCCAATCGTCGCGGCCCCACCGAATCGCCGTGCCAGGGGCCTCGGACATTCACGATGGGATGGCGCAGGGTTTCGCTGGCCTTCCGCAACGCTTCGTGCCCGTCCAGCCTTGGCGCGTTCTTGTGGCAGATGGTCGGCAATCCCAACAGCGTCCATCCTTCTTCCTGCAACGCAGCCAAAAGCGGAATCATGCGGGCGATGGCCCCGTCGTCGTTCGTCAAGTTCACGCCCAGCCACTTCCCGGACGGCAAAGGCCAATCCTCAACGCCCATCGCCAGGGCCAAATCGTCCACCAGTTCCGCGTCTATTCCCATCTCAGCGGCCACCTGCCGGGACATGGTATCGCGTACCGTGAACCGATCAGCACGCCTCAAAGGCTCCACCTGGTCCGTCTTCCACCATTCGCCATAATGGGGCGATAGTCCCGCCGCATCTATCCATACCTTCATGCCCTTGTTCAGCGCGATCTGCGTTGCGGTGGCCACGCTGTAGCAATGCGGCTTGTATCCCCAACCCCCTCCGGCCACGCACAGCGTTTCGGCTTCCACGTGAAACCATTGGTCCCATATCACCGCCCGGACGCCGTGCATTTCCCGCGTTTCGGCGGGATCGGTGCTGGCCACCACGCAATCTTCCCTGCCGAGCACGTTCAGCGCCCCGTCCAGTATCATCTCGTCGCCCCAGCTTCCCCAGCCGTAGGCGCAGTTGTTGAGGATGTATTTGGCCTTCATGCCATGTACAGCCTGTTGCGCCAGTGCGCTATTTCCCGCCTGGACAGCCACGGCGTCGAGAAATACGCCTGCGCCATCTGCGGCCCCGTCTCTTGCAGTTCCACCAGCCATCCCTCCGCCTTCGCCAAGTCCCACAGTTCCGTCCCCGGCTCCGGCGTGCAAACCGTCACCTGCCGCCACTGCGCCAGCCCCTCCTCGCGGGCCTTCTTCATCTGCTGTTCGGTGTGGCGCAAGTCGGCCACCGTCTCCTGGTAATTGGCCACCATGAGGAATATCCAATTGCCGATGTCTGCTTCCCTTGCCAGCCGCAGGGTGTGCCAGATGTCTTCTTCCGTCGTCCCCTTCTTGATGGCCTTCAGCACCTTGTCGCTGAACGATTCCACGCCCCACATGATGGCCCTGCACCCCGCGTCATACATCGCTTGCAGCACGTCGCTGGTCATGCGCCTGTTGCACCGCCCCTGGCACTTCCAGGTGAGTCCCAGCGGGGCGATCAGTGCGCAGACTTCCTTCAGCCATTCGCTTTGCCTGCGGTTGGTGCCGACCAGCTCGTCGTCGTACACGAACACCGAACGGACGCCCAACCGCTTGAGTTCGGCCATGTCTTCGTATACGTTCCGCGGCGGCCTGTAGCGGATGCGTTGCGTTTTGAACAGCGGATTGGAGCAGAAGACGCACTGGTGCGGGCATCCCCGGCTCCACATGCTGATGCCTTCGGGATGGCCTATCTTGGGGGCGTTGCCGCCGTATTCCCTGGGTCTGGGATGATGCTTCGTCCACAGCGGGGAGGGGATGTCCTCGATAGGCATAGATTCGCCCAAAAGAACCGTAAAATCAATAGATTTCGTTTGGCTTGCCTGAATTGCGGCTGCGCTTTCAAAGCAATTTATCACATTGCCTTCGCATTCCCCGACAACAGCAATAGTTCCCCATTTAGCACAACTCACATAATTCAATGCTACCCCAGGCCCACCCACCAGTATCGGCCTGTCGTACCCTATGCCCCGCAGCGCCTCCACAGATTCCCTTGCACCGCGCCTGTTCTGCGTGGTGACGGTGAAACCCACGGCGTCGGGCCAGTTGTCCTTCTGGCTGCCGAATGCTTGCGCCAGTTCCCTGGGGCTTATTCGCAACGCCTCCAGATCCCACACCTCGGCGCTGTGGCCCGCCCGTTCCAGCACAGCGGCGATGATGGGCAAGCCCAGCGGAGGATTCAGGCGGTAGTGAACGCCCATGTAGTGGTGGACGGAAGGGTTAAAGAGTTGTACCTTCATCCTCTTCCTCAAGGTACATTTGCAACCGTGCGCGAGCGATAAGTTCACGTAAGGGCATATCAGCATTCTCATCAGCGGGGTCTTTGCGTTCCCAAAGAAACTTGTACATCATTCCCTCCAGCCAATCACCCACGCCCGCCAACCCATGCCTTTCACTGACTTCCTCAAACAACATCCCCGCCCACCGCCAGTCGTGGCAGTGATCGGGCAAGTCATCCCAGTAACCATCTGGACATCGACCGCGCCAATAATCAGGTTCCCCATTGTCGCTAATAAGGATGATAGTCGTCCACCCCCGCTTTTCAGCCAGCGCCCTGTTCACTTCCTCACAGGTCATGTCTTGTACTGGTTTCATTCCGCCATCTCCACAATTGGAATCGTGACCGTGCTGATTTGATAAAGCCAATCAGTAATTCCAACGCTGACAGTATTGCCACTATTACCAGCCAAACGAATATGCCTGCCATTATCGCGTTCGCGATGCTTTCAGGTGTTAGCCTCATTCCGCCATCCTGCAAAACGTCACATGAATGCGTTCGGGCGCGATGTGCCGCTTGCACATCTCCAGCAATTCGTCGGGTGAATAACCCGCGCGGGCCAGGTTGCCGTTGGTGTGGAACTCGCCCGACAGGTATTCCACCCGATCCAGCAGGCCCTCGCTCGTCCGCAGTATCTCGTATTCGGCCCCCTCGCAGTCCATCTTCAGCAGCTTGCACTTGCCGACGTTCAGCCTGGTGAATATCTGCGCCAGCGTTACCGATTCGACGGTGTGGACGGCGGCCCTTTTCCCGAAGGACGCGAAGGCCGACATGCCTCCGCTGTTCTGCTGCAGGTTCCCGCCGATGCGCATCCTGCGCCCGTTCCCGCTCACCGCGAACGGATGCGCCTTCACGTTCTTCACGTCGTTGGCCTTCAGGTTCGTCTCCAACCGCATGAAGTTTTCCGGCATCGGCTCGAAGGCGTGGATCAGCACGCCGGGCCATTTCTTCGCCAGGTAGATGCTCACCACGCCGACGTGCGCCCCGACGTCCAGCACCACGTCGCCAGGCTCGAACGGGATGTCGTTCAGGAAGTACGAGTCCAGCAACTCGCGCAGCACGATCTTGACCACGCCGCCTATCGGGTCGTCCTGCAATTCCAGCCGCTCGCCGCCGACAGACAGCGGGAATACGTTCTCGCCCACGACGAGTTCGCCCTTGGCCCGCGTCAGCCCCGCCTCGCAGCCAGGCTCGCGGCAGGGCAGCCACAGCCAGCCGTCTATCCACAGGCCCGTCGGTGCCCAGTCGTGCTCATGCGTTTTCATCGGATTGCTTGCTGTAGTCCATGTACGGCGACGGCGTCAACCCGCGTTCCACGCCGCCGAGCTGCACCATCTCCAGCGCCCCGCCTTCTGCGACTTCCTTCGCCAGTTCGTCCAGAACGGGCTTCCAGTGCTCCTGCGCCACCCTGTCGGCGTCGTAGGGCAACGCGCCTTTCCGCGCCTTCTTGCGCAGCGCCTTCACGCCCCTAGCCTTCCACGCCTCTTCCAGCGCGGCCTGTATGTCGTTGATGTAGGGCACGAACTGCCAAGACCCGACCGGCGTGTAGAACGGCTGGCCGCCCACGGGCCAACCCGCGAACAGCAGTTCGGGCATGGATGTCCAGTTGCCCACGATGACAGGGCAGCCGCAAGCCTGCGCCTCCAGTATAGGCAAGCCGAACCCCTCGCCCATGCTGGGGTTCACCAGCACGTCGGCGGCGCGGTAGATGTCGGCCATGTACCATTCAGGGAATCCCAACGTGTTCCAGTACGGGTCGCAGAACATGATCGCGCCTTTGGGCATGTCCAGCAGCTTCATGAGTTCGGGCAAATTCAGCCCGACCATCTCCGGCCCGGCGTGCGTGTGAATGTACAACACGCTTCCGGGGTGATCCTCGATGAAGTGCCGCCAGGCGTACATCACTTCCGCGAAGCACTTGCGCGAAGGCGCGCCCTTGTTGGCGGCCACCATCGCCGCCATGAACACGTCGTCGGGCAGGTTGAACGTTCCCCGCGCCTTGGCCCTGTCGCCCGGCTTGTACACTTTCAGGTCTACGCCGTGCGGCACATAACGCGGGTCGAACCCCTTTTCCTTCAGCTTCTCGTAGCCGAACTTGCTGTAGGCGATGGGTTGGTAGGCGTAGGACATGGCCCGTTCCACCGCCAGGGGCAACGGGTCGTTGTCCACCGGCATCCAAGGCACCCAGCGCACCCGGCTCATGCACTCCTGGTGGAACACCCACGAATCGTACAGCGTGATCACGACGTCCGCCTTCAGGTGCGCGGCGTGGCTGGCGATGATGTCGTTGCCGTGCCGGTCGAAGCCGATGGGGTACACCCTCGTCTTCTCGTCCAGGTTCAACACCGCGCCCTGCAGCCCCCAATTGGCCATGAGCTGTATCTCATGGCCCAGGGCTTGGATGCGCGGGTAGAACAGTTTCGTCTGCACCCCGTAGCCCGTGGAAGCCCACGGGGCGTTGCTAACCCAAAGTATCTTCATTTGTTAAGGTCTCCCGCTTTTCACTTTCCTTGTCCAATTCCGCCAGCATCCAGTCACAAGAGTGTTTCCACCCCGCAGCATAGGCTTCCCGTATTCTGCCCGCTGGCAAAGTTTCCGATTCCTTGCGCGTCCATTCAATGCCTTCCTGATAACCGCGATGATATATCGCCTGTTCACGCAGTTCCCGCATGTTCTTGGTCGGGAACGCTAAACGGAACCACAGTTTGCGCAAGAATCTCAAAAGGATGTTGAACGGTACTGGATATACTACAGCCCATCTGCAAGCTGGCTCGTACCAGGCGACGCCGTAACCCCTCGGCATCGACTCCGCTTCCCTCACTCTATCGCTGATTTTCATTTTTACGCTCCCGCATTTCTGCATACATAGACGAATGGTGCAGGTATGGCGTCACCAAAAGCGGCGTCTTATTAAACAAAGCCTGCAATGCCTCGCCGGGTATCGCACATTCTGCCACGCATTCGCCGTTTTCGTCATACGCCTGCAATATCCAGGCGTCCAAGTCTACCCACCGCTCCCAGCCGTACCGGGGATAGCGGCGGTAGATGTCGTCGTCCCCTTTGGGAATCATGTTGCACATAAGTTATGCTCCCTTCGTGCCCCCGCAAGAGCGGCTGGCAGGGATGGCGGGAGCTTCATCCTCTTCGGGCTATGCCCTAGCCAGCCGCGTCACGTTCAGTGCTGCTACGCCCCCACGCCTGACACGTAGGCGAACCACACCAGCAGGTTCTTCGGTGCGTCGGTGCCTGTTTCGTTGTACTTGAAGTTCACGTAGTCACCGCCGTCCAGGGTCCCCTCGCTGATGGTGAACGCCTTCGGCGTCGAAGCGGTCCAGGCGGCGAACGTCCCGCCCGCGTCAGTTCCACCGACGGTGTTACTGATCGCAGACGTTCCGCTCGCGTCTGCCCCGCCATCCAAGAGCGTGCATTCTCGCCCGTTGGCAGTGCCAGCGGACAATGCGGTGTCACTCACCACCCAGGCTTCGAGAATCTCGATCTTGGTGATTTCGGCGGGAACCCTCCAGATGGGCAGGGTCTTGTCCGCCTGCGGGTCGGCGATGCAAACGCTGACCGTGTATTGGATGTCTCTTCCGAATGCCATATTAGCCTCCTAACTCGACGGTGCCGACGCGGCGGCCTTGATGTAAGCGCCCCACAGAGGACGCCACACGCCGTGCGCATACAACATCGTCGCGTTCAACTCCCAGGCCCGCTTGCTGGCATCTCGCTCCGGCTCCAGGCGATAGTCGCGCCGTAGGTCGAACGCCAAGGCCCTGGGGTTGAACACCAGGGAAAAGGCGTCCGTGCCGCTGGTCGGCAGGTTGACGCTGTACAAGATGTCAACCCCGCCGGCAGCGCCCACGAACCATTTCATCATCACGTCGTCCTGGAAGCTCGGCGCGTTGGTGACCGTCGCGCCCGTCGCTGCGGCCTTCGCCAAAGCGTGCCAGTGGTAAGGGTGGAGAATCGCGTAATACGGTCTCGGAACCTTGCCAGCACGCAGTCGGGAAATCGCGGCCCACAGGTAGCCCCAGATCATGGTGCTGCCCGATGCGCCCACCGATCCCCCGGTGAACGAAGTACCGTTGCTCAGGATGTCGCTGTCCACCTTGTCGGCAGCGGCCAAACCAAGTTCTGCCGAAGCGTCCGCCCTCGCGTTGTCCGGGTCGGTCTCGATGCGCCTATCGGTCAAGATGATCTGTGCCATGACCTCTCCGGGTGTCAGCGTCGCAAGCGCCGATTTGCTGAAACGGGTCGGTGTTGCAAAATCCTCCGTCTCCGCCACGGCGGAATACGACACGGACGAATACTCAGGCAGCGTCCTGGTCTGGTCGCCCGCGCCGTCGGTGAACACGGTGCACACCCGCGTCGCAAGCGTACCCTCGCGGACCGCGAAAACGCAGTCCTCGTAGATGTTGTTGAAGTAGGAGGTTAAGTCGGCTACCCGGCTGTAACCTGTTGCCATATACTCACCTCAATTTCGCTATTCGGGCATAAGCATCCCCCCGCCCTGCGCCTTGCCGATGGGCGTTTCGCCGATTCCAAACATCCGTCGGCGTCTTTCCGCGTCGGTTTCCTCAGCGGACTTTCCGCCTTTCGGCAGCTTGGTAGGAAGTATGCTCGTTGGCCCTCTTTGCTCTTGTTGCGCGATCAAGTAGGGCTTAGCTTCACCCAGTTCGGTCAGCGCCTCTTTCACCCCCCCGACGCCACCTTCCTCGGTAACTTCAAGTTTGGCGACGTCCAGGAGTTCGTAGGCGTCCATCGGGTCGTT
>Ga0209427_10008792_pt1 | contig 11326 bp, 9 predicted proteins | sample DeeMarSWOR136_30_FD_187465 | JGI IMG/M metagenome (GOLD analysis project Ga0209427, IMG submission 187465) | Marine sediment microbial communities from White Oak River estuary, North Carolina - WOR-1-36_30 (SPAdes) (version 2) | ecosystem: Environmental > Aquatic > Marine > Intertidal zone >... | reverse complement strand
CCAGCGATTGAGCGGATAGCGACGCCGAGATTCGCACTTACCGCCGCGGAGTACTTAGCGTACGACCTGGATATGCACGTTCTGGTAATTTTAAATGATATGACCAACTACTGCGAGGCGCTTCGGGAAATAAGCGCAGCGCGAAAAGAGGTGCCGGGCCGACGAGGATATCCCGGTTACCTCTACACGGACCTGGCAACCGTTTACGAAAGGGCCGGGCGAATCAAAGAAAAAAAAGGCTCTATCACAATGGTGCCGGTATTGACAATGCCCGAGGATGACAAGACCCATCCGGTCCCGGACCTGACCGGCTATATTACCGAAGGCCAGATTATTCTTTCGCGTCCTTTGCACAGAAAGGCCATCTCGCCGCCGGTCGATGTCCTGCCGAGTCTGTCGCGGCTTAAAGATAAGGGCATCGGCGAAGGTAAAACCCGCGAAGACCACGCCGACCTTTATAATCAGCTCTACGCCGCCTATGCCCGCGGCAAAGAAGCACAGGAACTGTCAACCATTATGGGCGAAGCCGCGCTGTCGGAGGAAGATAAGAAATATATGACATTCGCCGATAAATTCGAGGCCGAATATGTCTCGCAGGATTATTATGAAAATCGCCCGGTCGAAACGACCCTCGACCTCGGCTGGGAGCTGCTCAGTATGTTCGAAAATGTCGAGCTAAAGCGTATCGATATCAAACTTATAGAAAAGTATATGCCGAAATTCCGTAAGAACAAATTAACCGCAGAAAACGCTGAGAGCGCAGAGAAAAGAAATAATAAAACTTCGAAAAAAGAATAGTGAGCAAAATTAACTACGAATTGACACGAATAAACACAGGCTTAAGAGACAAAAATATGTGATAATTTGTGAAAATTCGTGGCTGAAAACACGAGCGACGAATTATGCTTGAAAACGTTAACGCTACACGAATGGAGCTGTTATACCTTCGCAAACGGGTGGCTCTGGCCACTCGCGGGCATCGTTTGCTCAGCGAAAAGCGAGACGAGATTTCCCGGCAGCTAATTCATATCGCCCGGCAAATCAAGCCCCTGCGCAGGCGTGTCGAAACCGAGCTTCTGGAAACGTGCCGGCGTTTTATGTTGGCCCGTGCGACAATGGAGCCGGAGGATACGAAGGCCGCCCTCGAAGTTCCAACCAAGAAGTTTACGTTAGCCGTTAAGTTCGCAAATATAATGAACGTAAAAGTGCCGCATCTGACTAAAGAGATGGCCGGCGAGATTATCTGCTACGGTTTCGCAACGACATCCGGCGAAATGGACGTCGCATTATTGGCTTTAGAGCGGGCTTTCGACCTTTTAATTGAACTTGCTGAAAAGGAAAAGCAGGCCCACCTTCTCGCCATTGAGCTTCAGATGACCCGCCGAAGGGTCAACGTCTTAGAGCACGTTATCATTCCCGAACTGCAGGGGACGATAAGGTTCATTTTCGATAAATTAGCCGAAGCCGAGCGCGACAACACGTCCCGCCTTATGAAAATCGCCGACATCATAAGAGCGTAATTCGTAACTCGTGAAGCGTGAAGCGTATCTCTTTACTTGTAACTCGTAGCTCGTTATTGGTGGTTAGTGTTTCGTATTTTCAGATGGGTGGAGGTAATTTCCAGCCGATAGCTTCCAACATTGGCCGGATTTCAGGGTTTGCCATAAACAGATTCCAGCACAATTGTGTTCTGTAGTTTTCAATCATAGGTACAGTGGTGCCATGGTTGATGGCCAGGTAAGTATCCGAGAACCAGTTCTCAGTCAGATTAAACGCATCGCGAAAGCCAAATGCCCCCCACAACCTATCGCCGTAAACGTGGTAGAAATATTTCAAGGTAGCGATGGACTCGGCCGGCGTATACGGCATTGCGCCAAGGGCAGCGGTGGGAGTAATAGTGCCGTTGTCGTTAGTAGGCGAATGGTCGTCCCCGCCCCATGGATTGGTACTGAAGGTCAACCCCCATACTAACGCATTGTAGCCTGTAAAGTTATTGGGATTATCAATACAATATGCGCGATGGATAAGGGAGATATTGCGGCTGTTATCGAAGTAGTTGCAGTAATTATCGCTCTTGTTACGGGGGTCAAAACCCACGTAGGAGCAATGGGTAAAGAAGAGGGGTCCACCATAAGGCGGTCCGACCCACTGATGATAGCCGTAGTAATTATTGCCGTTCGCATACCATGATTCGCGTGCCCAGCCATTGTAATAACAGGATGGCGGTATGGGATGCGTCGGTGAAGCAATCGCGAGCAGGTAGGCAATCATACACTCATTGTAGCCGATGATAGGCATATTCATTGCCCAGCCGTAATTCGGTGACCAGTGCCAGTAGAGAGTTTCGCTATCTACATAGCCTGGATCCGAACGACGCAGATACCAATACCAGTCTACGTCTTGCCACATTTTAGTAACCTTGTTGCGGATTTCCGTCTCTACCGTGTCGTCTGCATTGAAGTATTGGCGGACCGTGAGCATGCCCTGTATCAAGTATGCGGTTTCAACCACATCCCCACCATCATCGTATTGGCTGAAGGGAATCGTCTCACCGGTAGCGCCGTTAAGCCAGTGCGACCACGCACCGTGATAACGGCTGGCCTCTTCATTTAGGAATATCAGAATCTTCAGAATTCGCTCGGCAGCTTCAGCTCGGGTAACGAAACCACGTTCGACAGCAACTATGATGTTCATCAGGCCGAAGCCTGAGGCGCCGGTAGTGCACATATCACGGTCGTGTAAAAGTCCTTCTCTTGCCAATCCACTGACGGGATGGCCAAAATCCCAGAAGTACCTGAACGTAGCTTCCTGCACCGAAGTGAGGAGCTGCTCATCCGACATCGCATAAGAAGTGGCAGAGACAATACTCGAAGGCGCCGTTTCGCCGCCGCCGAGGACCGACGTTATATAATAATAACGTGTCTGATTATTTGCACCGAGGAAGTCGCTAAAGACAGACAGCGTATACACCGAACTATTTAGTTTAGTAAACGGCCCCCCATACGAGAGGGCACGATATATGTTGTAACCACGCAAATTGGGAGTTGATACATCCTGCCATCGCAAATCGATTCTGCTGTCATGACCCGTGGCGGTCAGCACGTAATTGTCAGGATTGATGCGGCGCAGCCTGACGTTATCAACGAAGAGTGTTCCGGCTATGTCGGAAGGTTCGCCCATATCCTCGAACACCAGTGCGCCGATACTGTTCAAGCCTATGTTATTACGGCCGGAGACATCGACCACCACGGTGCACCATTCATCGAATGCCCCCGGGACATTAGCGGACTGATTCCAGCCGAAGGTCGCATCCCACACGCCGATAAGCCCGGTAGGGAACAGAAGACCCCCGCTCGGCACAAAAACATCAAAGACAATTTCATCCACATCGTCTAAATCAAAGGTAAAGCCTCCCGTAAAGTTATACCCATACTCGACCTTCCGGTCCGGCTCATTGTCCCAGGTCATCCCGAGCACACAGCTACCTTCCGTGGGTGTCGGTACATCACCAAATATGGGATGGCTCTCACCACCAGGTAGTTGTGCCCCTATCGTTACGCTGGGGTCAGTTGGATGCGGCCCCACAATCTCGACGTGCGCCTCGTATGGCTCATGACCGACAAGCAAAGTCGTGACGAAAGGATAAACAGCGCCCCAGTATTGTGCCAACAAAGCAAAATCGTTAAAGTCAACGTGTCCGCTCCGGCCGATATCGGCACCGCCACACCAATAGGCCGCCGAACAGCCATCGGCTAACCATTGCTCCGAGAAGCCGGCAAGGTCATTCCAGTCGATACAGCCGTTCTTAACGAGATCACGCTCAACTGCCGAAACCAAACCGCACTGGCCGAGTATCAATACCACTGCTGGTAATGCCAGACCGACAAAACCACCAATACTTTTCTTCATCCCTCACGTTCCTATAAGAAACTGCAGGAACAGTCCGACTATCGGGCTGTTCAAAAAATCGGGTTTTAACCTCATCCATTCCCCACTCCTGAAATATAAAATACAACTCTCATATTATATAATAACCGGAATCCTCTTTCCTGTCAAGGACGCCCGAACGATGTGCGGGGATTTCTCCCAACGGCAGCGCAGGAACTTGTCTCTGCCTTCCTCAGCCATGCCCTAACCCCCGTCCTGAGCAATTTCGAAGGAGCAGCCGAAGAAGCCGTCAATTAAACTCGACTTTCGCAGGCCATTACTCGATTCGCTATTTCCGCCAACTCAAAACAAAGGACTTGGAAAAAGGAAAAAAAATTGACACATTATATTAAGAAGGATAAATAGAATCAGGGTGCAGAGCCTTAGTTTTCGTTTATATTGAAATGATGAAAGTATCCAGGTTTGGTCAGAAAATTGCTCTTGGCTCCGGCATAGGGCAACTGATGGACGACCTCGGCAATGCCCTTGTGCAAAGTCGGGATGTTCTGATGCTCGGCGGAGGAAATCCTGCCCATATCCCTAAAGTCCAGCAGTACTTTAGAGAGAGCATAACCAGACTTCTTGACAACGGCAGCGAATTTGAGCGCGCCATCGGAAATTACGACCCACCTCAGGGCAATAAGCAATTTATCGAAGCAACTGCCGCACTACTCCACAACGAATTCGGCTGGGACATACAATCGAAAAACATCGCCCTGACCAACGGCAGCCAGTCGGCGTTCTTTATTCTTTTTAACATCTTTGCAGGCCCATTCGAGGATGGAACCTGCAGGAAAATCCATCTTCCGCTTGCGCCCGAATATATCGGCTATTGCGATGTCGGTTTAGAGAAGGATTTGTTCACAGCGAGCAAACCCCAGGTAAGGCACATCGACGACTGCATCTTCAAATATTACGTTGATTTCGGCCGGATTAATATTACCGATGAAATTGGTGCCATTTGTGTCTCCAGGCCTACCAACCCGACCGGGAATTGTCTAACCGACGCTGAAATTGAAAAACTAAATCAGCTTGCCCGTGAAAATAACATCCCATTGATTATCGATAACGCCTACGGCACACCCTTTCCAAACATCATCTTCACAGAGGCCAAACCCCTCTGGAATGAAAACACGATTTTGTGCATGAGTCTTTCAAAACTTGGCCTGCCGGCCACACGCACCGGAATTGTCATCGCCAACGAAGACGTTATCAGAATGGTTTCGCAGGTCAATGCCGTCATAAGTCTCGCTCCTGGCGGTATGGGTGTTGCTTTGACAACAGACCTTGTCCGAAGCGGCGAGATCATCACCTTGAGCCGGGATGTTATCAGGCCTTTCTATCAACAAAAGGCCGAACGGGCCGTTGAACAGCTCCTACGACAACTCGGTGGCATTGATTTTCACATACACAAACCGGAGGGTGCATTCTTCTTATGGCTGTGGTTGCCGAATCTGCCGATTTCAAATGAAGAGCTTTACCAGCGCTTAAAGAAAAGAGGTGTTTTAGTCGTCCCCGGCCATTATTTCTTCCCCGGCCTTACAGAAAAATGGCGGCACAAAAACGAATGTATCCGCATAAATTACGCACAGGAAGAAAAAACCGTTAGCGCAGGCCTGAAAATCATCGCCGACGAAATAAAACTCACATACGAGGCTTAGCCCCCAGGCCTGCCCTATGGATTTCCCCCAAAATAACTACCAATCACTAATCACCTCCCGCCTAATAAAAATAATCGACATCATCAGGACACAGCCCTGTCCCCGCGCAAGCGGTCACCCAGCCTTCGTTTCGTTGTGCCAATCCTTTGACTATTGTTATAACGGAAGCGTCAGATTAAATCTTGACTATTCCACTTTAGTATCAGCTTATCCGTATTGTCCTTGAGGCAATCTCTACGCATTTTCGTAAGTTAATTTGCCCTATCTGGATTTATAACTGCTGTAAATAAACTTTGTAGCTGAAACGCCTTGCTATATTCCTTAGTTTTTTCACTTCCTGTATCGCAAAGTTACGAATATGTTCCTCGTCTGTCCGAGTCAGGTATATTCTCCCTTTTCCGGAACAAGTCTTGCAGGGACTACGTTCCTCGTGGAATATTGTTACCGTACCTGTGCCTCTACATCTCTCACATGGCCGTGGTTCGGGGAGAAGGTCAGCTTCAGCAAATCTATCACCCATATTAGCTTCCCATCTTCTCATAAAATGGTAGTCTGTTGGACGGAGAGTCCACCCCCCCACACACCCACCACAAGGTACGGTCTCGGCCCAACTCTTTACAGCTACATCACCTCTTCCCCCGCAATTCTTACAGGTACCTACACCTCTACTTTGCTTGATATTTTCTCGATAATCATTGACCCTCGCAGCCACAGAATCGAAGAGAATCCGAAAACCTGACTTCTCGTCTTCGTATAACCTTTGAATAGTTTGAAAAGAAAGTAGTTCTCTGAGGATACGGTTATCCGCCCACTGCTGCCACGTGGAACTGGTGGGTGGAAGTTCCGGGCAAAATTTGTAATTGTCTACAAGGTCCCCAAAACCCACTACCCTTTTGCACAACTCGCGGGCTTCTCTCCTCACTTCTTTAGACTTAGAAATTTCACTCTGGACGTCGAAACTGGTCCCAGGTTCTCTATCTCCAATCTTCAGTGCAATCCGCACCACATACGGTAGAACGGTCACTGAATAGGCACATACGACAAATGAAATACGAAGTAGACTGGGCTCGAGTACAAAACTGACTGCGGTCAAGGGTCCCAGCACTGCAAAAAATCCCCTAATAAAAGTCATTCAAGCTCTCCCAAATCTTACAAACGACAATTGAAGCCCCGAAATTGTCTTAATGCTTCTCTGTTCGGCACTGATTGTTGTTTTTATTATTATCCGCCTTGGTTGACGAAGCAGCCCTTTCGCGTAATTTTCGTCCGATTTCTTTCTCCTTTCCCGCAAGCTGTTTTTTCAGCCGTTGTTCTTTCTTTAACTCCTTATTTAGTTGTTCTCTCAGCCAGGGGAGGTCTCTTATGTCTCGATATTTCCAGACGCATTTATAGATTATAGCATACAAAATTCCCAAAACAACTATAGAAACAGTCGGCAGGGCAAGTACAAGTACAAGCAAAAAAATATTACGTACAAGAGGATGCAAACAAGAACCTTCCGTCTACCTTTTATCAACTTTGACATTAAATGACATCACACATAACCTCCTATTTTTACAGACCAAATCGACTTTTTCAACAGCCCTGCTGTTCATTTTTTTCAGGGCGTTATAGGGCGTTTGGTGTTTATCATGTGTTATTCCGGGTGCGAGATTTGTATATTTCTTTTGCCTTCTCAAAATCATCACTGCTTAAATTCAGCCTGGCAATAAGCTCAGGAGGCAGGGCTTTTGAAATAATATCGCCACTGGGGTCGCTGGCTGAAAGAAAATGCGAAATAAATATTAAGCCACCGGTAAAGTCGAAGTCGTTATTAACAAGCGGAGTATGATGTCGTAAAACTCCTTCCTGAATAATCGGCGATAAATTCCACTTTTGACATATCTTCATCCCCACTTCGCAGTGGTCGGTCCCCAGGGCTGCTTTTTCATCGTGAACAACTGAAGTCATTTTATCCCATATTGTTCCTAACACGTGCGCACCGGTCCTGTTACTGGCAACGAGGATGGCCAGCCGGCCCACATCGTGAATCAGCCCTGCCAAGGCATACATCTCACACTCGTGCCGCTGCAAGCCCAAAGTCTCAGCCAGGATACGGCAGCCTATTGAAATCTCCTCCGAGTGAGCAACGTATTCATTCAGATATTTCAGTGCCTCGAATTGCTCCTGTATAACATTTCTGGCGTACGATATCCCAATCAACTGGACTAAAGGCTGGATACCAACTCTGCGAACGGCATCTTCCACGCTCTTAAAATCCTCAGCCGTGCCGAAATACGAACGTGCCAAATTCAACAGCTCGTCTCGGAGCTCGGGTTCATTTTCTATCAAGCGCAGCAGTTCTGTACCATCTTCGCTCGGTCTTACAGCAGCCGATAGCAGTTTATCAACATCGGCTGGAAAAAGTGGCAGGCTGTCCACCAGTTGCGTTATCCGCCGGGATAGTGTTCGCTTGTTGTTCATTTTTTCCCCTCAATAACTATGGACCCTTTCTCTACAAAATTATGACGTCCAAAAAATCTTGAACAAACACCAGTTTCTCTTCTCTCATCCGCCTATTTACGAATTCACACATCCACGTCCAGCTAAATCCTGTTATCCCGTTTAATCTTTCTTCGCACCTTTGTGCCTATGTGGCAAAACAATACGTATTTAACTCTTTTTCAGCAGCAAATCATATTCGGTCTCGAACCTCAGCTTGTGCTTAACTTCTTCCTCAGCTAATGCCATAAGTGTTTCGCGCGCGTCTTCGTTTATAACTCTCCCCGCCAGGTCCACATAAAGTCTAAACGACGCCTCTTCCTTTTGCATCCCCATAATAAGCATATCCTTATAATCCATATCCACATCCGGCCCTACGGTCCCGGTATCATTTTTAGTTTCAAGCTCCGGCTTTTCTGCTGCTGTTACTACCCTGCCGGTTTTGATAACTTCAAGTTCTAACTTGGCCTTATGCTCCAGCTCTTCGTCGGCTAAATCCTCAAAGATTTTACGCATTTCATCGTTTGTCGACCGCGCCGCCAGTATCATATAAAACTGATTGGCGTCCTCTTCTCTGGCAATCGCCAGTTCCAAAATCTCGTCGTCGGAATCAAACTCAGCCATTTTCCGCCCCTTTTTGTAATTGTCCCTTCATAACCGCAGCTTACAGCCGCCAGCTAATATGACAAACACCGCCGAATTGGCAACCATATAATAACCAAAACCACAGTTCCCGTCAAAAAGATTCGTGGCTCGTGAATTAGTGAATTAGAGAATTAGAGATTGGTGATTATTGCTGTGGAAAATTCAGTGCTGCAAACTCCCCGTGATACTTTTTTGCGGCCTTATCGTAGGCATTAGCAGCCTGGATTTCGTCCCTGAAGTAGCCGATGGGAAATGTTTTGCCGTCGGCGGTGATTTTGACGACCCACCTTTTTTCTCGGTTGTACCAGGAGACGCCTTTGAATTTTGAGGAGCCGGGGTTCATAGTTCTTATGACGTGGCGGTTGTTCTGTGTTCGTGTGGTGAGACGAAGGTTTGCCTTTCGATTGTCGAGGCCGTTGTAGTTTATGTGGTCGATGACCAAGCCAGGAGGAACTTTTATTATATAGCGGTGCATATATATGGGGGCGCCTTGCCCTTGCCCTTTCTACCGATGCGAGGATTGCGTTTGGCGTAGAAGGTGTTGCCGTTTTTGGTGACGTGCCATTTGTACTTATTGAGCCGGTCGAAGTCGTCGGGGTCAACGATGGCAAATTTGCCCTGAGTAAGTCGAATACGCCGGAAAGCGTAGCCGTAGCGAACGCGTCGATACAAAAGCACCGTAAGGACAGCGATGCTCTCAAGCCGGTTCGGGATTCTGATGGTTACTTCTGCGATGCTCTCCTCCTTTTGTGCAAGAGCGAGGGATAAAAATCCGAAATCCTAATGCGGATGCGCACGCTTCTGACAGGCGTATCGAAATTCGAAACAATCTCAAAATTCAAATTTACAAATGTTCAAAACAATCTGTCTGGGGCTTTTGAATTTCTGTCATTCGAATTTGTTCAGGATTTAGTGCTTCGTGCTTCGAATTTTGACGTTGCTATTATGTTCAGGCATACCAATGGGCCCTCTATAATTGGCTGAACCTGCACGTTTGAGTCGAAAAATTGTGTTGTTTTAAGGGGATTGACCGGATTAACTCGTTGTCAGAAAAGGAGTTAAAATTTTTTTAAAATTTTGGATTTTGGGTCTCAGGTAGCTGCATTTTTGATTGATTTTTGCTGAAAATATTACCTAAATTAACGCAAAAAACAGTCTGCGGCGACTAATCACTATTTATGTCATTGCTTTTGATTGACTTTACACACTTTTTAGCCGTCCAGATGTAAACATCTGTAACCGCCGACGCTGTAAGAATACCGTCATTTACTACCAAACCTCGGTTTTCAAGTTCAGTAATCTACCTGACGGCGTGGGGGTATGTTCCAAAACGGCGGTGATTCGTCAAATTGAATTGCAATACGACAGAGGTTGTTGTTTATTTTGTCGACCCGGCAAACCTGGCCAGTGCGAGTAAAACTTTTCATATCTGAGAGGTCATATTTGCCAGAACAGGGGATACTAAAGCGAGTGGTTAACTGCTGACCTGGATGTGGACAGTTTTCATCGGCGGTGCAGGTAAATGCCATTGCGCTATTGGAAATGTCAACAATAACTCCCTGGGAAACTGTTTTGTTAAAGTCTTCAGCGAACCAGACGGGCAACTGATAGTGCAATCTCTCTTCTCTTCTTCGCTCTTTAGTTTTGTCCATTATTGAGGCTCCCAAGCCATTGATTTACATACTCTAAATATCGACAGCTTTAAGAAATTACTTGATAAGTATTACGCCCTGTTTGAGCCCCTTATTTGAAAAATAGGCCAAATTTCTCTTTTCGGTTTTTGCATAAGAGCATCATAACCATACAAGCTCCCCTCTGAGGTCTGCAAAACAGTGACCAAAAAAGGTGCAAATGGGTTTGGATAAACTACGACAAAGGTCGTTTCATAGAGTCTCCAGAATCGGCTCTATTTCCGCTTGATTTATACCTTCGAGAAAGTACAATTCTATCAATTTTCAGGGAAATCTTTTAGGAGATATGGAAATGCAAGTGGAGCTAAAAAACAATAAGTTGATTATCACGATTGACGTAAATCCGAAACCGACACCATCAGCAAGCGGTAAAACATTGGTTATAGCCAGTTCGCATGGCAATCAGCAGACAGCGGTAATGATTGACGGCAAGCCTGTAATTGTCGGCGTAAATGCCTATATTCGAAAGTAAAAAGGTCGGGCGTTTTTAGCCAAACCACCTACCCTCTTACTGCTCAGCTTCGGTGCGGTGATAGTGAGAAAAAGACGCTAAAACCGCTTGACATTACTAACAAAACAACTATAATAAAAGTACACATTTTTAATCCTTAACAAGGCCCCTGCCTTTCCTTATTCATAACCACATAATACTCCCCGAAAACTGGGCGCATAATTAAGGTGGATTGGTCGCCGGTTTGAAGATTCCGGGAAGCTCAGCCGTAGGGATCTGCGCTGCGCTTCGACTTTGAATTGGGTTTGTTTGGGTTTGTATTTCGTATCGCGTATTGCGTATTGCGTATCGCGCTGGGGGAATTGGGTTTGTTTGGCTTTGTTTGGGTTTGTTTTTTTCATCGTTCATAGTTCTTTGTTCGTAGCTCATTGTTATAAAAGAAGTTACGTTCATTTTACCTATTTTGACTT
>Ga0209427_10008791_pt1 | contig 11326 bp, 16 predicted proteins | sample DeeMarSWOR136_30_FD_187465 | JGI IMG/M metagenome (GOLD analysis project Ga0209427, IMG submission 187465) | Marine sediment microbial communities from White Oak River estuary, North Carolina - WOR-1-36_30 (SPAdes) (version 2) | ecosystem: Environmental > Aquatic > Marine > Intertidal zone >... | reverse complement strand
CCTCCGAAAGCGATTGCCGAAGTTTTGATAGCCGCTAGACACATGCAACCCAACACTCCAATAGCTCTAGGTTGTATGAGACCAAAGGGTGAACATAGAATCAAGACTGACACGTTGGCGGTCAGAGTAGGGGTCAATGCGATAGCTTTTCCAGTTGAAGAGGCGATTCAGCTTGCGGAGTCTATGGACTTGCAGGTCACGTTTTCATCCTTCTGTTGCTCGCAGGTTTTCCGTGAGATTCAGCTTGGTGCTTGAGGCACATTGTAGCCCCTCTGCGGGGTATGGCAAAACGTTTAATCCTTCTGCTTCGAATTAGACTGCTCTAGGTGTGATTCATGTCCACTGAAAAGGAATATGCGCTTGATTGGATTGAGAAGAATAGGGATACGGTTATTGAGCTCAGTGACAAGGTGTGGGAGTTTGCTGAGCTAGGTTTGATCGAGTTCAAGTCCTCAGCGCTTCTAGTGGGGGAACTCGAAAAACAGGGTTTCCGGGTTGAGTGTGGAGTCGCTGGCATGCCCACAGCCTTCGTAGCAACGTGGGGTGAGGGAAAGCCAGTCATAGGAATAATGGGAGAATACGATGCATTGCCGGGTCTGTCACAGAAGAAGGTTCCATGGAAGGAGCCCCTGAAATCAGGGGCCCCAGGACATGGATGTGGGCACAACATCCACGGAACAAGCGGCATGGCAGCGGCGATTGCAGTCAAGAAGACCATGGAAAAACACCGAATGAAGGGCACGATAAGATTCTTTGGATGCCCAGCTGAGGAGAATTTCTCCGGCAAAGTGTTCATGGTGAGAGACGGCTATTTCAGTGATGTGGATGCCGTGCTCAGCCATCATCCTGATGATATGAACGCAGCAACCTTGAAGAGCAGCTTAGCTGTGAACTCGGTTAAGTTTCACTTCTCGGGTAAGGCTTCCCATGCGGGTGCTTCACCGGAGCATGGTCGAAGCGCGTTGGACGCCGTGGAATTGATGAACATGGGTGTGAACTACCTGAGGGAACATGTGATTCAAGATGCAAGAATACACTACATAATCGAAAAGGGCGGAGATCAGCCCAACATCGTACCCTCGTATGCCAGAAGCTGGTACTACGTCAGAGCACCAGAGAGAGACCAAATGGAATTCATCTACAATTGGATTCTCGACATAGCGAAGGGCGCAGCAATCATGACGAGAACAGAAGCCAAACCAGAACTCCTTGAGGGCATCTACAACGTAATTCCCAACAGAACCATTGCAAAGCTTCTTGTCAAGAACATGCATGAAATCGGAATTCCTCAATGTGAGGATAAGGATTGGAAGTTTGCCCGAAAAATCGCGAAGACAATTTCTCCTGAAACGAAGATCTCTCAATTGAAGAAATCCAAGCGTCCAGGATGGGAAAAGCTTGTGGACAAAGTGATGGATGACGAAATTCCCGATCCTTGGGGTGAAGGTGAGACCAGTCATGGCAGCACTGATGTTGCAGATGTAAGTTGGCAGGCGCCCACCGTAGAATTCGGCACCGCAACATGGATTCTTGGCACACCCGCGCATTCTTGGCAAAGCGTCGCGCAAAGCGGAGTTGGACTTGGACATGGCTCGCTCATCTTCTCTGCCAAGGTGATGGCCGCCACATCCCTAGACCTTCTAGGGAATGAGGCGCTACTTGACAAGGCAGTGAAAGAACACAGAGAAAGAATCGGCACGAAGAAGTACAAGTCGCCCATACCCCCTGACCATAAACCGCCCCTCGACGCTTGGGCGAAATGACTACAAGTAGTGTTGGGCAGCAAAGGGCATGCATGCATAGATTCGACTTTGCGTCTAGAAGCCTATTATGAGGGTTTCGGTTGACAACACGCCTGGGACAGCTCGGATCTCGTCGCTGATTGTGCGCGCGAGCTCTTCCAGAGTTTGCGCTTTCACGTGGGCTACAAGATCATATCGTCCGAAGACAAAGAAGACCTTTTCCACGCCCCTTTATTTTCCCTATTTTCTCCTTTGCTGACTTCGCGAAGTCTAGATACTCCCCGGTTCCAACTCTTATCAAGACGAATGCGCTCGCCATACTGTTCCTTTCCTTCTGCAAATAGAGGGAGGAAAGAGGATTTAATGGTTACTGTGGTGGTCTCTGACCGTAAGCAAGAAGGGTGTGGAAGACCGGGCGTCTCTGAGAGAGCTTGTAGCTGTGCTGACGATCTGATCTTTGAGGACTTTGTAGAAGCCACTCAACCTTCTCGCTTCTTCCCTAGCCATGCCTTCCTTGATCAGCTCCTTTTCGAAGGCTCTTCTGGCCTTTCGCACGTTCCAGTGTAGGCTCAACCACAGTAAAAGCAGGGAGCTCAATAGGCTGACAATGGAAAACGCGGCGCTGACTATCGCTCTTGCTTTCGCCATGTTTACTCACTGGAGAACCTAACTCTCATGAGCCTTCTCAGCGAACTTCTCTTTGAGCTTCTTAGCTACTTCCTCTTCGATCTCTTTTCCTGCGAGCTTGTGCGTTCCTCTTTGGCTCACGGCTCCTTTGAGCACATCTCCGAGGCTCGTGAAAGCGCTCATGTAGTTTTCTGTCATTCTAACCGCAGTTTCCTCGGGCATTCCCCCCTCTTTCAGTTCTCTATAGAAGGCTGCAGCAGCTCGCCCCATGTCTTTTCCCGCTTCTTCCGAAAAGATGGAGCCCACGATACCCTTTATCAATGCAGGGACTTCTTTGGAGACCACTTCGAGGATTTCTCTGACCTCTTCTGCATCGTCCTTTCCCTTTTTTCCTTCAATCATGTTTCCACCTCCCATTATCTACGATTCAGTTTTCGGTTAGCTATTTTGCATAGGGCTATTCTATCTTATGGATGCTTGGCGGATTAACGTGATTGCCTGAGCTTCGTAATATGCCTTGTCTGACTCCGCAGTTGTTGCAGTCCTTCTTGTTTGATGGCTCGGAGGAACTGCGATTTGCGTTGTGTGCTTCACAGATTCGACCTTGTCTATTATTCCGAGCAGTCTTGAATCTTGAAGACTGGAATTCTCTTTCTTCATCCCGCTTTTTTTCCAACTCATCTTCTTCACCGCTACATACTAGGTCTGGGCACTCTAGTTTAGGATTCTGGGAAAAAGTGATCAATGGAGTGGTCACTCAATCAGTTCGTAAATGGTGCCAAATCCTTCTGTCAGGCGCACTACGCCCTCCTTCGCCAAGTTTTTCAGTCTCGCCCTAACTATTCTTCGGGAGGCTTTTCCTCGCATGGTCATCACTTGGCGGGTGATGGCCGAGATGTTCATGGGGCCCTTTACTGCTAGGGCTTGGATGATGCACCGGGACATTTCGTCGCGGGAGATCTGCCTCCGCTTCAGGTAGCGTTCTGCTGTTTTGAGGCGTGAGAGGGCCTTGATGGGTTCTCCGTACAGCCCTACTCCCATTCTCGTCATTTGGAGGGATCCCGCCAGAGCAGCGTACTCGGGGTTGTCCACAATGGACGCCTCTAGAGCATCTAACCTCTTCATGATTGCATCAAGCTTTTCGCTAACCTCTTCAAGACGCTTAGAGACGCCCCGTTCACCCATTTTGGAGCCCTTGTCTCTCTGCAGAGTATCTGCTTGGCTACATTTAAAACGGTATACTTATACTGAATCTGTGCAATCAGAGTTAGGCTGCGGCGGGGCTGTCGGCTAGCATGGTCTAGGCTAGGAGACTTGGGCTCTCTTGACCCCGGTTCAAATCCGGGCAGCCCCACCAAATCGACATCTGCATGAGGCGTCCTGGTTGAACATTTCGCGAATAGAGCTCTACTCGGTCAAGCTTCGCTACCATGAACCTTTCAGGATCGCCCCAGCTACAAGCTTCGAAAGCCATAACATCATAGCGAAAATCGTCACTGATTCTGGAATTATCGGAATAGGCGAGAGTTCACCCTCCGAACGAGTCACGCGAGAATCGCCTCAGACCGTCGTAGCAACAATGGACAGAATTGCGCCGCGACTGATCGGCATGAACCCGTTGAGGATTGAACACCTTGTTGAGAGGATGGATCAGACGGTCCCTAAGAATCCAAGCGCAAAGGCAGCTATAGACATGGCACTGCATGACCTAATGGGAAAGACCGCCAAAAACTCGCTCTCCCAAATACTGGGCGGCTTTCGTGATGCCGTCCTGACCGATCTCACACTGAGCATCAAGAAGCCAGCAGAGATGGCTAGAGACGCCGCTAGAGCCGTTGAGAGCGGCTTCAAGGCTTTGAAAGTGAAAGTCGGAGTCGAGCCAGACGAAGACTGCGAGCGAGTGCGAGAGATACGGAAATCTGTGGGGTCTGAAATCGCAATCAGAATCGACGCCAATCAAGGCTGGACGGTCAGCCAAGCAATTGAAGCTCTAAGCAGGCTGGAGCCTTTTGACATAGAGTTTGCAGAGCAACCCATCGCGGCTAACGACATTGACAGTCTGGCCGAGATAAGGAGGAGCTCTTCAATTCCCGTGATGGCAGACGAGAGCATTCACAGCCCAGAAGACGCCTTGCGCCTCATAAGACAAGACGCTGTAGACCTGATCAACATCAAACTAATGAAAAGCGGAGGAATCCACAAAGCAAGGAAGATTGTAGCTGTCGCTGAGGCTGCTGGAGTGCCCTGCATGGTCGGGTGCATGGGGGAATCAACCGTAGGCATCACTGCGGGGGTCCATTTAGCGGCTGCAATGAAGAACATAGAATACGCCGACTTGGACTCTGACCTTCTTCTCAGAGACAGACTAGTTTTAGAAGGAGGCGCAGACCTAAAGGCTTCCAAGCGTAGCCCACCAGAGAAGCCAGGACTCGGTATAAGCAAACTCGATGAAGAGATACTTGGAAAACCAGTGAAGATATACAAGTAGACGTCAGGCGACAAGAATGCCGCCGATGGTGGGGTCAACCATAGTGCGCCCGAAGCCCAGAAAATCGCTGGGGCGTTGGGCGTGTGCACAAAAAAGGGAAAAGGGGGAGTTAGACGATTTGATGTCTTCGTATCTGCGCTATCGCTTTGGCCCTCTGGCTTTCTGCCTCCAATAGGGCAGCCTCCACAGGCTTCAAATCGCTGTAATCGAGAGGAAGGTCGATGCGGACTGAGTCTTCTTCTTGGACGCCTATAGATCGAACGTAAGCTCTCGAAATTCCTATGTACTCAAGTATGCGTCTGGCCAAAGACCCCGTTGTTTGTGGCTTCATTTTCTCCATTTTCATCACCTCTTTACTAATCAAACCTCCATTTCAATAGCAAAAGCATATCCGCCTAATAAAGCTTTCTCTCTAGTAAGCAAAACGCTTTTATACTCATCCCGATAAGTCTTTAATAGGTAAAGCAACATGAAAGCAGTGAAAGTGATAAACAACCCTGAAGCGTTCCAGCTGTTGGCCGACGAAACAAGAAGAAAAATCCTGTATCTGTTGCGGGTCAAAGAGATGACCGTCAGCCAGATCGCTGAAGACCTGGATTGCACTCCTCAAGCGATTTATCACCACATAAAGAAGCTTCTGAAGGGAGAACTGGTGGAAGTGTCCCGGGAAGAGCGGCTTGGCCATCTGATAGAAAGCTACTATAGAGCAACCGCGGAGATGTTCACCCTCCATGAGGGAAAAGCAAGCGCACAAGCCCTTCGTGACAAAAAACTCAGTGAGGAGCAGATAGCTACAGTTTTCAATGCCCTGAAGAAATTAGGATTCAATCTGGAATACAACAAGGACAAGTTTTCCCAAATAGTCGATCTAGTGAGTCAACTCGAAACTAGCTCTAAGGCTGAGGAACTTGAAACAGCAGTCTATGAAATGAGCGAGTTGGACTTCATGGCAAAGTCGATGGTTCTCAATTTTGCCGAAGCGCTCTCACTTTCAGACAAAGAGTTTGCCAAACAGCATGAAAATAAGAAAGAGATCAGAAAGCTGCTGACATCCCTTGCCGAGAAGTAGAGGGGCACTTGTTCTGCCTCGGGTGTGTATGATTTTGTGAGCGCTTGTGATTAGGTCGGCTGGAGTCGAACCGACAAGACCAAGGCCCCGAGTCCGCTACAGCGCCCTGCTGACGGGTTTTTCCACAAGGGCGCTCACGCCTACAGGATGTCCTACGTGAATGGGCTGTTTGTTGGCCATTAAGGATTGATCCAAGACAGGGGCACAAGTAATATGTGCCTGCGCGTGATTGGTGATTTGATGAAGGATTCCGAAAAGATCTTTGCCGACATCTGTGAAATGGCAGAAAGCCACCCTGACGTGATAGGATGCTTCTTGGGTGGATCGAGAGGGAAGGGCCTTGTTACTGAACACTCGGATTACGATGTCTATATAATTGTGAAAGATGGGCTTGTCAAATCCTACATGAAGCTTCTAAGAGACGAATTTCCCGTTCATGATCGCTACAGTTGGGTAGAAGATGCGGCTGAGAAGTTGGAGGTCAAGGGTTTTGGCGGGATCATGGTGTTCTCGCTCTCCGGATTTGGGGAACACGCAGCAATCGGAAGTCCCTTTGAATGGAACCGATACAACTTCGCTCACCTTGAAGTCTCGGTCGATAAAAATGGCCAAATTCAGAGACTGGTGAATTTGAAAGGCGTGCTGCCTGATGAGAGAATACGTGCTTTTGTTTCTGCTAGGCTGGATGGGTATATCAATTCGGTATACCGTTCGCTGAAGTGTGTTCGGGATGGCAACACTGTTGGGGCGAGATTGGAGGCGGCTGACTCGATCCAGCTGTTCCTGAATGTGGCTTTTGGCTTGGAAGGACGAATAACTCCATACTACAAGTATTTGGAATGGGAACTCCAGAAATTCCCTCTGAAAAAGCTCAGAATAGACCCGAGGAAAATGGTCAGATCTCTCCTAAAGATTCTCGAAAATGCCGACGTGGAGACGCAGAAACGGCTTTTTCAGTTAATGGAAATAACTTGCAGACGAGAAGGATATGGCCAAGTCTTGGATAGTTGGGGTCCTGAATTGGAGTGGGTGCGGGCGCAGGTCCGCTGGCGTGGAGGTCGAATCTTTGATCCGCAAAAGGGACATTGAGGCGGGTCTACGGCAGCTTGGGTTGCAGAAGGGCGATTCTGTGGGGGGTTCACAGCTCCTTGAGCAGCTTCGGCAATGTTGAAGGCGGTGCCGACACGGTGATTGAGGCCTTGCTGGAAACCGTTGGGGCACGGGGAAACGTCGTGATGTCGACGCATTCAGCGAATCTGTATGAAGACCAGAGGACGCCCGAGATGATTGCTATGGGCGTTTCTTGGTTGTTCAAGATTCTGCCCTACAACCCTGACAAGACTCCTATGACGACCGGGATAATTCCTGAAACGTTCAGGAAGAGAAAAGACGTTGTGCGTGGACGGCATCCCGGCCTGTCCATAGCGGCTTCAGGCCCACAAGCAGAGGTCTTGTCTGAAGGCTGGCACAGACTGCTTGAGCTGGATGGATACATACTTCTTATCGGCGTTGGCTTAGACCGTTGCACAGCCATGCATCTGGCAGAGAAGCACGTGACATTGCCCGAGCACATTCTGAAGAGAATCACGCCGCCAAGATGGTTCGTTGAGCAGTATCCAGAAGATGAGTGGGAATGGGATATTGGGCCCTATCCAGATTTCGCGAAGTTGACCCGGCCTTGCCTTGATCGCGGAATAATGAAGACCGTGAAGGTCGAGAATCAACTCTTAGGCTGGTCAAGTTGAGAGAATTGACAGAGTTGTACGTCGAATACTTGGAAAAGGATTCGGACCTTTTCTACGGTAGCTTGGAAGCAAGAAACTCAGGTTAGCCTCGTGAAAACCCTTGCATACGCGCTAGAGGAGCTACTAGGTGCATATGGTTACTTCTTGTTCTTCCTGTACTTCTTTGGGAGTTCGACTTTGGAATTTCGATTGTACTTTCGCTTGTTCTTCATTCTTCCACCTTCCAATGTTCTTCACACCCTCTCCCAAAACCATGGTATAAACATTGTGCTTTTGCCATGCGCCTCTGGGCTGTTTTCTGCCCCCAAGGGAAAATACGAGGCGGTGGCTAGCGCTAAGAAAGCATGCCCGTGCTGACGCGTCTATTCGGTCTCCTTCTTCAGCTTCCTCCACAAGTCTTAAAAACGGAGAGAAAACCCGTTGTGCATCAGGGCGAGAAGGATGCAAGATTCATCTGTCAAGATCGGCTCGTGGCTTATGCTTGCTATGGGGATTTACGCGCTAGTAACTGCAGTGTTCTGGACACTCATGACGGAAGTGGCGTTTGTGAGTGATTTCGGAGCCTACACGGGTCAGCCCTACTCTGACTTCTTGATCAGCAACCCGAAGCCGGCGGAGCTGTGGCTTTTCACGAAGAGACTAATCGGGATTGAACGATTGGCAACGAGTCTCCTCATTATCTTCATCACCCAGAGGAGCTATCGCAGAGGAGAGAAATGGTCATGGTATGCCCTCCTAATGGCGGGCATCATAACGTGGGGATGGCTAATAGGGTACCGCGTCGCCATCGGATATGTGGAGAGCGTAGGGATTGCCACGCCCGTACTGGGACTGGCCCTTCTGTTCATTGGCTTAGCGTTTCCTGCCAAGGCAATCTTCGGCAAACAATCCACTTAATGTTGCAGGCATGATGCGTGTACTCGCGCGTATGACCCCCCCAGAGCGTGGGAGGGCATGCACACTTACATTGGTATAAGTTGCAGCTAACATTCCAGTGAGAAGAGGGAGCAGCCATGCATGCATGGTATATCAATAAGGCCATTTGCCCATGGCGTCTGGAAAGACTGCAGGATATCCTTTGACACCAATGGGTTCATTGAGAGTGAACGAGTGCCACTTGTTGTGCGTGGGCACACCAAAGCAGATATCGGCCTTTATAGAGGTTAAATCGAATATCAGGGACCAGACGGTGCCAAAGCCCTCGGAATAGTAATGGTCACAGAGGCCCTTTGGGAATTTGCTGGACAAGATGGTTCTTAGGGCTTCCTTGTTGACGTCTGATGTTATGTTCAAGTTCGAAGCAAGTAATTGATAGCGCTTCTGTGATTGCCCGATAATGCCGCAGTTGAGTTCGTTGGATTTCATCGTCGCGGGCATGGTATAGTGATTCGTTGAAAAGAGGCATTTGTCCTCTGAGTTGTTGCTTATCCGTTTAATGGCACGAGTTCCATCTGCGAATTCCACTAGTGCAGCATTGCTGCTGTTGTCCGCGATTAGAAGAATGAAGAACCCGGATACGGGCATCTTCTGGACAAGCTCCAGCGCGTCGTCAACGGATCTGCAGTTGTCAAGTATGGATCGGATAACCAGATGGTTTTGGAAGCCTTGTTGTTTGAGCGGGACTCCGAAGATTCCTCCGCCGGTGAATGTCACGCTGACGCCGTGTTCATTAAGGCCATCCGCGCGACCGAAGAGAAATGTTGAGAAGCCGATGTGTTTTGCCTTTCCCTTCACCCCTGTTGTACATAATCGAAGGTCTTCTTCTGCGTGCGTCCATTCATAACTTCTTCCGACATACACATGTTTATCATTTGTCATAGATGAAAGCACTGCCAGTTGGCTGCAGTTCTTGGGAGCATGATAGGTGGCACCATAGAAAGGCACGTCGCCAATTTCTACTCCCATGCTGTCGGCAAACCCTTGCATCTCATCGTTCAATCCGGGACAGTGTTCTTCAAAGAAGCCCTGCAGTTCTTCGAAGTCTTGAAAGCCCATTGTCTTCAGATTGGGTTTTCCATTCTTGGAAACGCCTAGCTGACTTGAGAATGATGCGATTGCCCGTTCTATGCGGGCGCGCATGTCTCCGTCATTTTTGAGAATCTCTCCTTGCTTCTTGCCTACTTCGTATGCTGTGCCTTCTAGGATTATGTGCTGAAACTCGCCATTGACAAGATCGTAATCTGGGTTCGTGTTTGGTCGCCTTGATTGGGTCATGTCAAGGGGACAGCATCGAGCCTGCATATAAGTTTTTTCGAGCAAAGAACTTAGAAGGCTGTTTCTTTTGGCATTTAAATTCGTTTTTTCTGTTCAAATGCTATTTAAAGTCCAATTTTTGAATTTTGGATGATTAACAAAGCGGTTCTCAAATATGACGCCTTTAAAGCGGAAGCTGGCTTGTTCTTTGCTTTAAAGCGAATGCACACATGCGGGATCTACTGCCAAGCATGCATGCTGCGGGGTCGGTCCGGCGTGTGGTGGGATCGGTCCGGAGTTGAACCGACGACCTGCGCCCAGGAATCAAGCCTGGATGACATTTTCTCATTTCCTATGATGTATCTATTTCTATATGGCATCATGCGTAACCGATATTTAATGACCTCTAAGGGTCGGTCCGAGGCGGTCTTTGCCGAAATCCTAGTAGGTTGGCATGCATGCTGGCCTTTGCGTTAACCTTCAAAACAATGCGCAAATGACTTTGCGAAGCAAATCTTTTTATATCAGAATGTAGTTTACAGTATTTGGTGATGAGATGAATGCAAAAACGAGTCTGAGGGAAGTCGAGAGAAGAACTTATATGTCCTATCATCAAGACGGGTTACTTGACATATTTGTCGGCGTTTACGTTCTGTTGTTTGCCTTAGGCATCTTACTTCTCACAGTGACAGAGTTTAGCACGTGGTTTGTGATTCCAGCAATTTTCCCTGCGATTATGGTGCCTATTTGGATCTCAGCTAAGAAACGAATTACAATGCCAAGGATTGGTTATGTGAAATTTGGAACCAGAGGAGCGAACAAGTTAATGGCGATCTTCATCGGACTGATGGTAGCAGGTTTGGGAACATTCATGGTTCTTACTTTCGCATCAAGAAGTCAAGCTTGGGCGTTAACGCTGAGGAATCTGATCATTCCAAACGGTATGATCATCATCGGCATTGGAGCGGCTGCTATATCAAGCCTCTTTGCATACACCATGGGTCTAAGGCGGCTTTACACATATGGAATATTGATACTAGTGCTGTTCTTGGCAGGTCACTTCATAACTATCCCATTCGGGTATCTCCTTTTGATTATCGGCCTTGTGATTATCATCAATGGCTTTGTTCTTCTAATGCAATTCATACGAAAATACCCACTTCTACAAGGTGACGAGACCAATGTCGAAAAACCCCTCTAACCTGAAGAACATCGATCGATTGATCCACGAGCCAACCAGATTGATGATCATGACACAACTCTACGTTGTAGAAAGCGCAGACTTCCTCTTTCTCCAACATCAGCTTCAGATGACTCCCGGTAATCTGTCATCCCATTTGAGTAAGCTCGAAAAAGCAGGCTACGTGGAAATAGTCAAGGAATTCATTGAACGAAAGCCACACACAGCACTTAAACTCACAAAGAAAGGTAGCAGTGCTTTCAAGGAATACCAGCGAAATCT
>Ga0209427_10008789_pt1 | contig 11329 bp, 12 predicted proteins | sample DeeMarSWOR136_30_FD_187465 | JGI IMG/M metagenome (GOLD analysis project Ga0209427, IMG submission 187465) | Marine sediment microbial communities from White Oak River estuary, North Carolina - WOR-1-36_30 (SPAdes) (version 2) | ecosystem: Environmental > Aquatic > Marine > Intertidal zone >... | reverse complement strand
ATCGAATTCTTTACATTCCAAGAGAAACGTCTCCTCAAGTGTCAATCATTTTTATCCTTTAATAGTGCATCTGGGGTTCTAGGTTCGCGCGAAGGAACAATTTTTTTTGATTCATTAAATCATTCTTATTAGATGAGTGTTTATTCTCGCGTGCATTTTCCATTTTTTCTCGCACGCGCAACGATATTTCAGGTTGAAGAGTTGAAAAGAGAATGGTTATCTGTCTTTATATTCCGTCTTCAGGAATAGAAACTCATACTGTTAAACTGTACAAATAATTTTTTTCTTTTTCTCTATCATAAAAAAATGTCACTCCCGAGGAGTAATTAACCTTTTATTAAACCAATAAAAGGAGTTGGATTTTTTTTTAAAAGTTGGCTTGTTGAATGCTATTTTTTCAATGTAAAGATGTAATTTGTCTTGTTACCTATTCTTTTCAATCCATCGTATAAATATGCGTATATGTGGTAGATCCCCGATTCTTTGGGCGTGAACTCAGCGGTGTAGCGTGCTTCCTCTCCAACAGGAAGATCCTTTATATCTATTGCGGCCTGCTTAACAGACTTTCCTGATGGGGTTTCAACCCAAAATTCCAGTTTCAGATCCGTACTTTTTTGCAAGCCCTTAATTGTAGCCTCGGCACTGATGGTCTTTCCAATTGCCGTATACGGGTTTGAAAGCACTAGTAGGCGTCCGATTTCCGCTTTTTCCTCGCTTAACCTTATATTTGTCCAACCGGATTCCCACCAGAAATATTCTCCATCTTTACGGGCTTTGATTGTGGCGTATACGTTAGCCGAACCGTATACGTTAACTCGGAAAACCATTTTTCTCTCTTTATTCGGTTCCAACTCCGATAGGTAGTGTCCAGCCCCAAATAGCCCTGTTAGATTATATGTATCCAGAGAGTGCAATTGTATGTCAAGTGCTTCAAGAGTTTGCGTTCCTATGTTTTTCAGTCTTAATGTTAGCCAGCTAATTCCCTTATCTACAACCTCAGGAATCACTTCGTACTCGAAAGGATACTTCCATCTCACAAATTTTGATGCCATTTTCCATTCACCTTCAATTTAATTATCAACGTTATATATTATGCGCTTACCATCTTTTAATGGTATTGACTTATGCATTTAAGTGCTAAAGGTACGATCTTGAAAGATAAGCAATTATAGAGAAGTGCATGCGTTTTAACATGTTTAGCATTTTTATTCTAAATGGTAACTTTCTTCGGATTGTATCGCTCTGGGATTATAACGGTTATCTCTGGCATCTGCCTTTTTACTTCCTTCTCAAATTCCTTGCTCTGGCCTCCGGAGCCATGAATGGCAACGGCATACTTTGGCTTTACATCCAGGGCCATTCGTAAGGCGTCCTTTGGGGAAGCGGTTGGCGAGGGGTCACCGGTGGGGAGGAAAGCGATTTTTGCGGGAAACTCCTTTAAGGAGACGTACCCAGAGTCCCCACTGTGCAGTATGCTTAATCCTCCGGTTTTAACGTGGTAGAGGTTTATTGGCCCACGGTGGACACCGCTGATCGCGGCCACCTTGAAGTCGCCGATATTGTATGTTTCTCCTGGCTCAGCAGATATTAGCTTATCAGGTGGGACCTTCCCCTTCAGATCATTGGCCACGGAGGGCTCAGCTACTACGCAGGCTTCCGTTGCGTTGAACATTTCAAGGGCGTCCTTCAACTTGTAGTGGTCTTCGTGACCATGCGTGAACAGCATGATATCCAGGTTCTGCATTGCGTATATCTCGTTGCTCGTCAGGAGGTTGGCCACGTCGAAGGCGATGGTCCTTCCCCTCATCCTCAGAAGGACCCCCGAGTTACCAAGATAAATGAAGGCTATCTCTTCCTCCGTCCAGCCTGACCCAAGTGGCAGAGAAAAAAACTCCTGCATAGAGCCTGATTTACTTTGCTTCCACATTTTATCACAATAATCATTCATAAACTAGGTAATTAACCAATCGAATATACCGACACGCGAGCAGTGCCATCTAGTGTTGTCTTAATAGGCACTCTTCACGTGTGTTACCATCTCCGAATCTCTATCTCTAATGTGAGCGCGGATTCTCGTGTGAACGAGACACATCTTCGAGGGCGCAATCATGTCACATGCGCGAATATTTAACCCCCTGTGTTACGTAACGTAGAGGGAGTGGAGGCATTCAGATGTATAACGGAGGTTAATGTCGTGAGTAGAGAAGAGTTGATAGGCATAGATTTGAAGATTTCACATATGAGTCAGCCAACAACATAGTTGGGGGTTACTCTTGAGATCTTATGAAATGCCTGCGCGAGGATTAAGAGATAAGCCTTCTTCTCTGATAACATATAGTTTGAGATTTTTTTCTATTTAGTGATATCTTTATCTCTTATGATTTGGTTTGCGCGCGCAGGTTAAGGCTCAAGCCATAAAGTCGGCGACAGAGGCATCCACGATGCTGCTGAAGATCGATGACGTCATCGCCTCCTCTAAAATGAGGCCTCCAGCTGGAGGCCCACCGGGCGGGGGCGGAATGCCCGGTGGCATGCCAGGGATGCCCAGCGGTATGCCCCCCATTTAGCCTACTAAAATTGATACAACTGGATGACAAGAACCAAAAACCTCATTTTTTATAGATACTTATTATTTATTTCATCTATTATGGAATGTACAGGAATCCTACTATTTTTGCTAGCTATCGCACTTGCACGAGCTGGGTTTTTTAAAAAACGAAAATTGTTCGCGCATCACCGCGCTTGAGGCTAGCTGTTCTAATTGGGCGCGCAATATATTATCTTAAGACGTGTATAAATATTGTAGATATTGGGGAGCTCGTTTGATGCCATGGGTGATATAGGGAGTGTAGAGGGGCTTCTTAGCCTCCCGGTATGGACGAATATGAAGGCTGATCTACCGATTGTCTCTGTATCGAGGGCTGTTACCACCGCTGTAGATTTGATGATACGGGAGAACGTTGGTGCTGTAATCGCACTGGAAGATGGGCAGCCTGTCGGTATCATCACAGAGAAGGATGTCTTAGAGAGAGTAGTAAAAAATAAGAGGGATCTGGAGCTGACCCTGGTCAAGGACGTGATGTCCAGCCCCCTCATATCCATCGAGGCAGAAGGTCTGATCGGGGAGGCCTTGGATCTTATGAAGGAACGCGGCGTCAGGAGACTCGCTGTGGTCAAGGACGGGGACCTCGTTGGCATCACCACGGAGAGGAGGCTCCTAGAGGTCGTGCACAGCCGCTACCTAGTGGAGGGTGTGAGAGCCGCAAAGAAGGCGCTCTACGACGATTCGAACAAGCTGAGAGTCGCCTTCGTCAGCACCTATCCCCCGAGGGAGTGCGGCATCGCCACCTACACGCAGGATCTCGTTGACTCGATCTTCAACCTCCAGGTCCTGAAACCACCAGTCATCGTCGCGATCAACGACAAGGGCGGGCACTATGACTACCCCCACGAGGTCAGGTTCCAGATAAAAAGGGAGCGGGTCGAGTCTTATGTTGAGGCCGCGGAATTTATCAACGCATCTGATGTCGATGTCGTGAACCTCCAGCACGATTACGGCCTCTTCGGGGGGGTGTGGGGCGAGAATATTATCGCCTTCCTCAAGAGGCTCAAAAAACCCGTCGTCACAACGCTGCATACTTTGCTACAGGAGCCTGTCCCGGACGCGAGGAGGATCCTAGAGGGGGTCCTTCAGCACAGCCATCACGCTATTGTGATGGCGAAGATGGGGCTGACCATATTGGAACAGATCTATTGGACCCTGGCGGATAAGGCAAGATACATCCCCCACGGCTGTCCCAATGTTCCCTACATCGGGTCGGGGCTACTGAAGCCAAGCCTGGGGCTTGAGGGGCGGGTCATCCTCTCTACCTTCGGGTTAATAAGCAGGGGGAAGGGGATAGAGTACGCGATCGAGGCGCTGCCTCTGATCATCAAAGAGGAGCCCCGAGTTCTCTACCTAGTAATTGGGGAGACCCACCCGGAGGTGAGGAAGCACGAGGGTGAGTCATACAGGCAGCAACTATTGGAGCTGGTGGAGTCGCTCGGGATCGAGGAGAACGTGAGGTTCGTGAACAGGTTCCTACCAAAGAACGAGCTGTTGAGGTACCTCCAGGCGACGGATGTTTATATCATACCTTACCCCAACAGGGAGCAGATCAGCAGCGGGACGATGCTCTACGCCCTAAGTACGGGGAAAGCTATCGTCACGACGCCCTTCTTCCACGCTGAGGAGGTAATTTCCGAGGATTGCGCGATGGGATGCGAGTTCAGGGCTCCCAGCTCAATTACGGAGAGCGTGTTGACGATGCTACAGAACGACGACATCCAAAAGGGGTACGAGGAGAGAGCATACGACTATAGCAGGGGTAAAATCTGGCCGAATATCGCTATGAAGTACGTAAACCTCTTCTACCAGACGCGCGGGCTCTGAGGGCATCTCTTGATACCATCAAAACTCGGGCTCGATGGCCTAAGGGCCCTGACAGACGAGACGGGAATGCTCCAACATACGAAGTACTCAACCGTGGACAGGAGGGAGGGCTACACTACAGACGACAACGCCCGCGCTCTGATAGCGGCTCTCAGGTACCATCGAGTCTACCGAGATCAGGACGCGCTTAACCTCGCGAACACGTACCTGACGTTCCTACTCCACATGCAGGCGCCTGATGGGCGGTTCCACAACCTTCTCGGGTTCGACCGGAGGTTCAAGGATGATGTAGGCTCGGAGGACTGCATCGGCCGAGCCTTATGGGCGACCGGGTTCACGGTGGGCTCAGAGACACCCGAGGACATGAGAAACGTAGCAAAGGAAATCTTCGATAAAGGGCTGCCGGCGGCCTATGAATTTACCTCGCCCAGGGCGGTGGCCTTCACCATCCTTGGCCTACGCTGCTATCGGCAAGCCTTCCCAGACGATGGGAACGTGGTAGAGAACACGGCATCTTTCGCACGGAGGTTGACGAGCCAGTTCGAAGCGGAATTAGTTGGTGAATGGAGGTGGTTCGAGCCCTACCTCACCTATTCAAACCCGAGATTACCCCAGGCCCTCTTCGCCGCCCACGAATCGACGAGGGATAACGAATGCCTTTGGGTCGCCAAGAGCTCGTTGGACTTCCTCATTGAGATCCAGGAACTCGACGACGTCTTCGTCCCTATAGGGAGCAGGGGCTGGTTCACGAGGGGCGGTGTAAGGGCGATATACGACCAGCAGCCCATTGAGGCCTCGTGCATGGTGGAGGCGTCCCTCGACGCTCTCAACTCCACGGGCGATAGTGTATACAGGGACGCAGCCCTGAAGGCCTTCAGATGGTACCACAGCGGGAACACCATCGGCGTTGAACTCTACAACGGGAAGACGGGCACCTGCTACGATGGCATCACGCCAAAAGGGTTGAACCGGAACCAGGGGGCTGAGTCGATGTTGTCGTATTGTATAGCGTACCTGAGGCTGAAAGAGAAGAACCTCGTGTGATCCTATCCCTCGGCTAGCGAGTAGGAGGGCTTTAAATAATCATTAATTACATCGTAGATGATTAAGCCACAAACAATTATTATCTAGGAATACGGGAATAGAGGGGATGGCCCGCTTCGAAGGCAACCCGATCCTGAAGCCCATCGAGGCCCACGACTGGGAGTCCAAGTATGTCTTCAACACTGCCATGTTCCAACTTGCAGGCAGGATCCACTACTTCTATCGGGCGATGGGGGAAGACATGGTCTCCCGGCTGGGTTACGCCTCCTCGAGGGATAGTTGCCGCATAGACGAGCGCCTACCCCACCCTGTATTCGAACCGGCCACCTCCCTCGAGAAGTATGGATGCGAGGACCCCCGCATAACGGTCCTAAACGGCAGATGTTACATGACCTACACGGCTTATGGGGACATCTACCAGATCGGTATGACCTCTATATCGCCCGATGATCTGCTGGGGAAGAGGTGGGAGTGGGGGGAGAGGCTCTACCCCTTCCCTAATATCAAGAACAAGAACGCCGTGATCTTCCCCAGGAGGGTGAATGGTCGCTACACAATGTGCCACCGCCTGGACCCTGACGTCTACGTCGCGTTCTCGAAAGACCTCCGCAGCTGGGGCGAGTCGGAGTGGGTGATGGGTCCGAGGCTAGGCCGCTGGGACTGTGTCAAGGTCGGGGCTGCGGGCCCTCCCATCGAGCTCGAGGAGGGGTGGCTCCTGATCTACCACGGTGTGGATTCCGATAAGACCTACCGACTTGGTGCTGCAATGCTTGACAAAGAAAGGCCCATGAAAGTGATCTACCGCTCGGAGGAGCCCATCCTGGAGCCGTACGAGGACTACGAGCGTAACGGATGGGTCCCCAACGTTGTCTTCAGCTGCGGCTCGGTGCTCATTGGCGATAAACTTCTGGTCTCTTACGGCGGGGCGGATACTGTGATAGGTGTAGCGACATTCGATCTGAAGGAGATTCTCGCTTAGATTCCCCGCGCGCGCGGTTATTGTATTCTTATGCATCCTCTTTCTATCTGTTGTAATCATCCTCCAATCGGATTATGTCTGTATCTTCTCCTCTAGATATCTCTAAGACAGTAACAGAACCAGCTAGTCTATGAATTTTTTTTGGTGGTAAATGCTTCCATTTCCCATCCATGTAAAACCAGAATTCCTCCTTCTTCTCATGATATTGAAGACTTGTTCTATGGCCTTCATCGACAACTAGGAGTTTTAGTCTCCATCCTTTCCATTTAAATAAATGAACTTCAACACCCCAAGGTTTCTTTACAAATTCCATGATACAGGCCACCAGATTTTAATATTTTAATATCAGTAAATATTTAGCGGTATGCTTCATGTGCGGAAGGCGCGCGTGCAATGTGCTGTTGTAGAACGAATATTTATTCATTGACTTGAATTTAGGATTACATAATGGCATAACGATCACCTATGCGAAATCGAACCCATAGAGATAAGATTACGACTAGTAGCACACATCAAATTTTTATTAGAAATCAATGATTTTAACAAGGTACTCGTGGATAATCAATTATGCTGAATTTAATTTTATCGTGGAATATTAGATAATTCGCCTGCTTTTTAATATAAAAATCTCGTAATGCAATCTCATTGCTGTAAACGGGCGCGAAAAGTGATAATGAAATTAACAATTGCGCGCACACATGCGTGATCGATCACGTATAAAGGTGAGTTGTGACGCCTTCCCACTCGTTCTGGACGCCTGATGACTTCGAGGGTGTCTGGAGGATATTCAAGGAGATCGCTCGGAGGGAGGGTAAGAGCGCTGGCGTCCTCATACGGGAGTTCGTGGTCAGATATGTGGATGTTCACGACCCTGGTAATCCGCAGGCTCGCATCACCAGTTATGTAGAGGGTGGTCCTGTGGATGTTGCTATCATTGAAGGTCGTGTCCGAGAGATGTTCAGGGCTCGACGTGAGGTACTGTATAGGGATATCGTTAAACGTTGCAAGGAGGATGTTGTGACGTTAAGGGAGCCCTGGCCATGGCGCAGCGAGTGGCTGAGTGGCTCCGCGGGAGAGGGGTGAGGATCTGGCGTTGAGGTGTCCGGACTGCGGCAGAAAGACGAGGAAGGTGGCTCTGGACAGGTACTGGTGCTCCATCTGCCGTAAAATGTGGCTAATACACAAGCTCACCAATCATCCTCTACTCCATGATATAACGGAATAGGCAAGCTCCCCAACTTTCATAACATATATTCAAGAATCATCCCAATGCAATACATAGTGGTCTAATGGTCGATCAGCACGCCTCAAGGATAAGTGAATCAATTATTGAGAACTTTTCATTGACCTGGGAGATGTACTCGGAAGCCATCGACAGCATACCCTATGAGCATTGGAGAACAGGCGAGATAGACTATCTCATACCGGCACGACTGATGCTGCACGCAATAGAGACGATAGACTTCTACTCGAACAAGTCTCCGAACGACTTCGAACACGGATACCGCTTCAAGATCGATAGGAAGACGGCCTCCCCAAATCAACTGCCCAGCAAGGACCAGCTTCAGACGTATCTCAAGGAGGTCAGGGAGAAGACGGAGTCCTGGCTGAGAGGGTTGAGTGATGAGGATTTCCTGTCGCGTGAATCGGAGTTCCCATGGACCGGTAGCACGGTCCTAGGTCGTGTGCTATATCTTCTGGAGCATTGTCGCCAGCACTTCGGGGAGCTGAATGCGGAGCTTAGACGACGGGGACTACCGAGGATCAAATGGAGAACATTCGGGTAATCTTACGCACGTCACGGCTCTTCTATGATGAGGTTTAAATGCGCAACATTTCTTTCAATTATGCGGATGTTTGATCCCATTTTCAGTAAGATCCTGGTCGCCTTCGACGGATCAGAGCCTTCCAAGAGAGCCTTAGACATTGCAGCTAAAACCGTCTCCATGTTCAAGGGGAAACTCATCATTCTTACTGCCGTACCAAGGGTACCTATTCCTATGCAAATCGATGAGGGCGGGTATATGCGGGCCTCGGATATCCAGTACCACCAGTCCCAGGTTAAAGAGTCCTTCAGGAGGTCCCTCGAGAGGGCTGAAGCCGACGTCAAGACACGCTACCCTGATCTGCTATGTGAATCTGTGCTGCTTGAGGGGCGGCCCTCTGCCCTCATCGTTGAGGAGGCTGAGAGGAGGGATGTTCAGCTCATTATGATGGGTAGCAGGGGTTTGGGGGAGATATCTGGCTGGATTCTGGGCAGTACAAGTCGAAAGGTCGTGGATCAGTGCACAAAACCGATACTCATAGTAAAATGATTTCGTAGAACAATCGCGCGCTAATAATGTTCACAGATCTGTTTTTAGAAAAAGGATGACGGCTTAACATCTCTTAAGTAACTCATAATTTTGTATATCATTAAATTACGATGAGGTTGACGTTTTGTCGCAGCGACGTTCAAGACTTGAACTGACACTTAGTCTATTGGAGTCCGTTAGGGCAGGTATTGACAAGCCCACTCGGATAATGTACGATTCAAACATGTCTTGGGAGCCTACTCGTCGAATGTTATCCCTTCTGGTGGATCAGGGTTTCCTTAGCGAAATTCAGGGATCGGGGGATAAACGTTCTCGCACAAGGTATGCGATAACAGAGAAGGGTCTCAACGTCCTCGAATACTTCGATGAGGGAAAGAAGCTACTCGATGTAAGCATCAGGTGAAGTTATTCAGAGCTAAATGTATTTCTTATGAATATATGCACTCTTGCATAAGATTAGGAAAGAGGGTCTCAGAATCTATTTCTAGGGTCTTGAACATGCGAGTTAAAGGAGAAATATAATCAGGTAAATATTGTTCGCTGTATGAAATAGTTATACGAGAGAGATATGTTTTATTCTATTATTTTATGTGTATAATTTTATTGAAAAAATGTATGTTTGTAAGAGTTAAACACGTTGTTGTGGATTCTAGGTATCGATGGCTTTTATTGCCTCATTGGTCTCGTTGGGGAAGTCCCTCATGAGGCTCGCGAGAACGGTCTCAGCTATGTACTTCTTGAGCTCGCTCTCATCCATCTTGGGCTTGTACACCCTGTGAAAACCGCCCTTACCAGACTCCTCATGATAATCCAGAACCCCCTCATCAACCATGTCATTCAGGAAGTTGATGATGGAAGCCCTGCTTATGGAGCCGCCTCCATCCAGCCTGCCGTTCACGTGTTGCCAGACCTCGCGGGATATGGCGCCTTTCTCGCTCTTCCAGACTGCTCTCAGGGCTTCCTGCTGGTAGTCCTTGAAGACCTTTGAGAGTCCTCTGCTTTCCGGGTCAAACTTCAGTGTCACTTTTTTGTTCACCTGAGTTTTGAACATTGATGAGGTACTGCTATATAAACATTACAGCTATTATGAGAATCCCATATCGCGCGCGTCATTTTATTTTATCCTATGTCTTGGTATAATCATGAGCGTAATTCAGGTCTCGGATTTCATGGTGACAAATCCGACGATCATAAATCCAGATGCTCCTCTTGTTGAAGTTGCCGTTAAGATGAGGGAGAACAGGGTTGGTTCGCTGATTCTAGTTGAAGAGAACAAGCCCATTGGAATAATCACAGAGCGAGACCTTGTGTGGCGTGTTGTAGCCAATGGCTTGGATGTGTATTCGCTTAGGGCTTCTGATGTGTGTAGTAAGCCTGTTTTGACTATTTCTGAGAACTCGCGTGTTGAGGAGGCGATGGATTTGATGAAGGAATACAAGATCAGGAGGCTTGTTGTCGTCAATGACGATGAGGAGGTGTCAGGTATTATTACTAGTGATGACATAGCCGTAAATATCGAATCTATTTCAAGGGAATTAGCACTGGAATACATCACATTGTCGAGAAATATTCGCAGACAGACATGAACGTTAATCGCATGTGGGGAATGAATCTAACCTCGGAAATATTTCATGCGTAGAATTAGGTAAGATGCGTGATCAGATATTCTCGCACTTGTTTTAAATTAAGAATTTCATATTGCAGCCAATTAAAAAATCTAATCAGTGCACATGATAGAAAGGAGTTATTCCGACCTAATGGACCTAGTGTCCTTTGATTTGAAGCTGTATCGGGCACGCGTGCGCGCCCTGTTGATGATGATATAAATGTTATTTGAATGTCAAAAATAGAGTGGAGCGTTTGCGCGTGCGCCTCGTACGGAGACTGTACATAACAAGGTGTGAGAACATCCTCGTGCGCAACTGAGGAATTGTTTTACATCTACATTATTAGGGAGGGGTGTACCTGTATATTAGGTGAATATCTTTAGATAGAAAATCCGTTTTGAACGAGATAATAAGGATCGAGGATCAGATCAATACGCTGCGTAGAGATTATACATATCTGAAGATCAAGAGCAATCTCGGTTACTTGGAGACTAAGAGATTCGGTAGAGGCACTGTGTCGGTCGTATCACCTGACGATGTGGAGAATTCCTTGGAGATAAAGAATAATTCGGAGCTTATGAGGGAGACCATCACGCGATATAGGGATATTCTGGACGGTTTCGACGTTAAAATGGATGATCTGCACGCTGAAAAGGCGAGGTTACAGGAACAGCTCTTCAGATAGTTTACCAATGTTCTTATCTTTGCACAGCCCTTTCGCTTAACAAATATCCTGTTTCTCCTCTTCTAGTAACCTCATAGAGATTTTCTTTCATGCACCATTGAATGAGGTAATTCCTCATTCGTTCGGGCGAGACCCATATGTTTAATAACATGGCTTGTAGTTAGATGGTGGTATACGAAGAGTATTGGTTTTTTCAATTTTCTTAGTATAACTAGCTGAGAAGGAGTGAAAGATATGGGTTATAGAGGAAGGCAGGATTTCAACCGT
>Ga0209427_10008788_pt1 | contig 11330 bp, 7 predicted proteins | sample DeeMarSWOR136_30_FD_187465 | JGI IMG/M metagenome (GOLD analysis project Ga0209427, IMG submission 187465) | Marine sediment microbial communities from White Oak River estuary, North Carolina - WOR-1-36_30 (SPAdes) (version 2) | ecosystem: Environmental > Aquatic > Marine > Intertidal zone >... | reverse complement strand
CCATCATCGTCGCAATCGCGGTTTCATACTGGATGGGTGGCACCACCAGCCAATTCACGCACTTTGAGCAGCTTGAAGTCCAGAGCGCTGACTGTTCGCTCCGCGAAGGGAACTGGACCATTACACTGAAGCTGAAGAACACCGGAACGCGGGAGGCCACCCTCACCAGTTTGTTCGTCAACGCGGAGGAAGTTGACAGGTATGGTCAAGCCGATTCAGGATATATCTTCACTAACGAGTGGGCCACCAACATGACACAACATGAAGCCGTCCAGAACGGTGAAACCGTTTGCGTCTTAGTGTATATAGATCCTGATCGAGCCGGGTCAAGTCTTTCGTCGACGACGATGATAAACGTGAAGATTCACACCGCCAGCGGTACGGATTATCTGAAGATGCTTGAGTTACCCTAAAACCGAGCCATTGCATCTTTCTTCTCCTCTCGCTGTTAAGTATCATGAAGAACGTGCTTCGCGCTATCGACTTCCTGGCGGAAACGGAAGAGGTCGGCTTGTCACTGGAACTCCCGTAAGAATCAAGTCGTTACCCGCCACTCAGACATCGTGGATCATCGCTGACCCGCTCCTGCTTAACAAGCCCTCTTGCCCATTCATCGCGGTCCCATGGCACTCATACCTTGGTGTCCATCCAACCTTCCTACGTCAACTCCCCAGTCTCTCTTTTCAGACAGGGTATGGTCTGTCACCAAGCCAGGTAAAGGGAAGGCGCATTCACCAGCCCATCCGACCGAGTAGCTGTATTAAAGCTAGCGAGGCACCATATCTACAAACCCGTTCTACAATCACCGTTACAATCACATTATACTCTTCTAAAAAGGGTACATATTATTAGAAAATTGACTCACAATTTTGAGTATATTGCCCTACTTGATAAGCCTTTTTAACGCCAGCACGAATTGCTAGATAAGAAGCCTTCTTGAGAGGCACGATGGAGTGGGGTTTGTGATTAGAAAAACGGTATCGAAGTTATTTCAAGTAATGGATAGAGGGAAAAAAGGGCAGGTCAAGATCATTGAGGGCCTCCTCACCCTGATCATCGTCCTCTCCGCCCTCTCGTTTCTCGTCTACTTCGGCGGCGTCCACAAGACCGTGGGAACCAGTGAACTCGAAGAAGTGGGCGAAAACGTCCTCTCCATCCTCGACGACCAAGACGTCATCGAAAAAATCGTCTTCGCCGATGAGGACATCGATGCTGAGCTGAAAACCCTCATCGAAGCCCTCCTGCCACCCGACGTCTTTTTTATCGTCAGCTTATCCAGTACCTCGGAAAACCAACTTATCACCGAGATCTCGAACCTCGAAAACCAGACACAAGCATCAGTCATGGACTCCATCACGTTTCAGGAAGTGAAGACCCTGTCGATGCCCGTGGGTCGAAAAGAACTCCTCGAGCTCGATATCGTCCTTATCATAGATCGCTCCGGAAGTATGGGTTTTGAGACGCCGACGCGGATCTCGTACGCGAAACAAGCGGCGAAGACCTTCGTCGACCAACTGAACGGGAGCCGCGATATGGTCGGCTTAACCTCCTTTGGCTGGGACGGAACGATCGACCACCAGCTCTCACACGACTTGGCGTCTGTCCAAGTGGCAATCGATGACTTGAATGCCAATGGCGCCACGAACATGGGGGAAGGGCTGGAGAAAGCCAACGACGAGTTCATTGCCCACCATCGGGAAGACACCTTGATGGCGACCATTCTTCTCTCCGATGGACTGGTGAACGTGGACCGCGAGGGGACCTATTATGAGGAGTGGCAGGATCGAACGCCCGCAATGGACTATGTCCGCGAAGAAGCGGATGTCGCGGAAGACCTGGGCGTCATCATCTACACCATTGGGTTGGGCGAGACATCAAACCACTTTGACGAAGATCTGTTGAAGGAGATCGTGCGGAACGGGGGCAAATACTATCATGCGCCCTCCGCCGATGACTTGGGTCAGATCTATGACATGATTGCGTCCGATTTGCTCTATCAGGTCCAGTTTGACATCGTCCGAATCGAACTCACCTTACTAAAGGCTGGATAGCAGGATGGCAGGGCTAAGTAACAGTCGACGAGGACAAGTGATGCTCATTACCGCCTTAGGTATGATTATCGTACTCGCCGCGTTTATACCATTATTCGCTCACCTTCGACTGAGTTCAGATGAAACCGACTCCGATTTTCGAAATACCGTGAACCAGATCTCGCTTAACTTCAAAGAAGCCTTAATCATTTCCTCATCCGAAGTATCCCAGGCATTGGAGCTGAAAAGTCGGGTAAGAGAATACGAATATACCAGTTTGAACGATTATCCAACAGCTGAGAGTATCGGTTTAGAATTTCTTGCTGAGTGGCAGAATGAAACCAGTCTCCAGTACTCGGGTATAGGCTTATCACTGAATCTCTCGCATATCGCGTTTGAATGTGAGTGGGCTTCCTTCCCCTTCCACTCAAATGTGAATGGAACCATCGAATTCGATATCCAACAATATGGCTTTGAAGGGTGGAAGTACAATCTCGTCACCGGATCATATCTTCATATTCTGGGCCTCGATGAACAAGATGGAAATAACCTTTCTTTCTTCTTCCGCCTTTCGAGAGAAAACGAGATACCTGTAAACGATTTAGAGAAGACCTTTATCAAACTCTATTATAATAGCACGGATGGCAAATTTCGTAAAGCTAACAACGATTTAATGGAGTTATATCCTGTTGGAGACGGAAAGTATCTGGTCAAGTTCTACGCTACCGATATAAGTGATCCACCTTGCATCAAAATGGTTTTACAGGATTCAAGGGGCATCATCGTAGCTGTCATCCCTCCGACAGGTGTCGTGCTTTCCCTAGAGGAAGATTACATCGGACCTAAAACTCTTAATCTAAATTATGACCCGAAGCCCACCCAAGTGAACACTTCTTCTACGATAACGGGGAGCATCGATGACACTGAGACTGGCTGGTCCCTTATCGCTTCAGCAGAATACTTCGTAGATGCTGTAGGCTCCAATGGAACAGGTACTCCCATGTTAGCTGCTGACGGCTCTTTCGACTCCTACATAGAGACTGTCGAAGCAACTATCGATGTCAGTGGCTGGACGACAGGAAACTACACCATATACGTCCACGGATTAGATGCTAAAGGGAACTGGGGAAACTTCAGTGACATAGTCATTGAGATTGTTGATGAACAAATAATGTATGTATACAATATCGCCATGTCCTATGAGACCCAAGGCTTCTTATTCTGGCGGCAAGCTCGCGGTATCGCAACAATAACAATTTACGATACGGAGGGCTATCCCGTCGAAAACGCCGACGTTGCGGGAACGTGGAGTGACGCAACGAGCGATACCGATTCGGGCCTGACAGGTGCTGCTGGGCAGGCTACCTTAAAATCCGACTGGGTTTGGGTCGGGTGGTGGGGCAACCCCACATTCACTTTTACAGTCGATGACGTGAGCAAAGCGGGATGGACTTACGATCCCGACTTGAATAATGAAACAAGCGACACCGTCGAATATCCTTAACCTTCCAGCGATACACCTATTATCTTCCTACCATAAAACGGCAGAAAGCTAACAAGTTGCAAAATTGTGTCAGCAATCGCATTTATTGATCATAATGTTTTGCACCTATTAATGAATACTTTCCTCTAACGAATGCGTCGTATTACTGGTCGTAAATCACCGGTACCAATGACGTTTCCTCTAAGCCTTTACTAGCGCGTTCTAAGGTTCCCCCGTACTTTGACTATGAAAGCTCTGAATACGTCTCTAGACTATCTACATCCGATGTTACCTTCATCGATTTATGAAGGAGGGCCAGAATGACGTGAGGCGATGCTCTTACAAACGGTTCTTCGTAGCTAGCTATTGATAAGAGCTGGCTAACCCAATGCGGGCCTATATTTTTACTTCATGACTTTCTCAATCTATAGATGAAAACGAGGACAAACATAAATCTCGAAAAAACCTAGCTACTGACCTGTAGTAATAATTAATGAATATTCTGAATATAGAAAAGCGATTCATAATTGATTTAATGTTTAACTCATAATTGAGAATAAAAAATGGAGGAAAAGATGAAAAATGAGAGCTCTCCTTAGAAATAAGAACTCGAAAGCCGCTAGAAGCCGAAGAGCCGTGAGCCCCGTCATCGCAACGGTCATTCTCGTCGCCATCGCCATCACGGTCTCCGTCGCCGTCGCGTACTGGATGGGCGGCATCGCCGGATCCTTCACGCAGTTCGAAAAGGTCGAGATACAAAGCGGAGTATGCGCATGGGATGAGACGAATGCGGAGTGGAACATACAAATCAAGCTGAAAAACACTGGAACAGCTACTGCTACATTGATCGGTGTCTTCGTCAACGAAATTGAGGTTGATGCTTATGATTATACTGCTAGCCCTATAACTGCTAATACAACCTCTACCGATATGACTACGTCAATGACCATTGAAAGTGGTGCAACGGCTACAATAATGGTCTATATCGATGATGGTTGGGAATCGGTAACTCCTGGAACGACGGTAAACATTAAGATTCACAGCGCTGGCGGCATGGACTACATCAAGTTGATCACGCTTGTCTAAGGCTAATGGCAGGCTTCTCTTTTCTTTCTTTTTTTTATATTTATGCTAAATACGGGGTGAATTGATGTTGGGGTTCCTAGATGGTTTACGGAAGGGAAAAACTTTACGGAAGGAAAAAACCGAGGATCGTGTCAAGGTAGATCAGGGGGTTTCTATCAAGAAGTTGAGGGGGAGTTATCCCTTCATTACGTTCATAAATACGGTTGACGAGTACCCCATTCAGCCTCAGGTTTCTCGTGTCAAGATTGTGAAAGGCCCTAATCTCGGGGAGGGACTGCACTATGTTGTCGACGAGGATCCTCTTAACGAACAGGAGTATGACACGTTTAGCAAGATTATGCGTATCCTGAGTAAGGAGCTTGAGCCCCCCGAGAAGAGCGATATTTCTCATGAGGACTACATCTTAAAGCGGGCCAGGGGCGTAGCGTTCAGATATCGTCGCTCCCTGGGTCAGTTTAACGATCAGGGGTGGGAGAAGATCTTCTACTATATCGTGAGGGAGCTCGCCGGATATGGGTCGCTTCACACCATGTTTCTTGACCCAAATATTGAAGACATCAGCTGCAACGGCTTAAACAGCCCCCTATACGTCTGGCATAGCAAATACGAGGGCATCCCTACAAATATTGCGTTCACGGATGAACAGACGGCCAACGACTTCATCGTCAAGCTCGCGCACAAAGGCACGCAGCACATCTCCACCGCCAGACCCTTACTCGACGCCATGCTACCGGAAAAACACAGGCTTGCAGCCACCTTCATGAAGGAGGTCTCGACGCGAGGCAGTACCTTCTGTATCCGGAAGTTCCGTGCTCAGCCCTTCAGTATCGTGGAGCTCATCCAGCGGCGGACCCTTAACGAGCAGATGGCGGCTTACTTCTGGCTCCTCCTCGAACATAAGATGAGTCTAATGATCATCGGTGGCACGGGCGCTGGTAAGACCAGTCTGCTCAACGCAAGCCTCAGCCTGCTATCCCCCAATGACAAGATCGTCACCGTCGAGGAGACGCCGGAAATCAATCCGCCCCTTGAAAATTGGACGCAGCTTCACTCCCGGCAGAGCTTCCAATTTGGCTCAGCCACAACCACGTCAATCGACCTATTTGACCTCATGAAGATGAGTTTACGGTATCGCCCCGACTACATCATCGTCGGCGAGATCCGCGGAGAGGAAGCGTATGTCCTCTTTCAAGCGTTAGCCACAGGCCACGGCGGCCTCTGCACCATACATGCCGATAGCCTGGAAAACGTCGTGAAGCGGTTAACCTCTGAACCGATGAACGTATCCGAAGTCTACATCCCCCTGATGAACAGCGCCATCTACATCAATCGCGTTGAACTTCCAAAACCCGTTCGGGGCATCACCTTCGGACGCCGTATCCAAAACATCTGGGAAATCGAGGACTTCGGCGTATATCGAGAGCTGTCAACGTGGAAACCCAACGACGACACCTTTGACACCCGGTTCGAGGACAGTTATCATCTCAAACAGATCGCGTTCAACGCGAGCATCGCCTTTGAGGAGGTTCTGAAGGAGCTGGACGAGCGGGCAACGTTCTTGCGAGACATGGTTGACAGTGGTGTCAGAGGCCAGATAGCCGTCGCAGAGAAGATTCTATCTTACTATTCTAAGAAACGAGTGAAAAAAGGAGACATCAACTCCCTATCCATCACCCAACAACGTCCCTAACCCGTTAACGACTGAGGTATCCGCAAAGTGCAACTCCGGACTATCGTGGAACGGCACAACACTCCTCAATACAACGATCTCTTGGGGACGATGAAAACCGAGAGTTGCAAAAGACGCTCTTCAACAAAATCATGAGGCGAAAAACATGACTCTTCGGGACTTCTGTTATGCCAACTTCGGCTGGATGGGGGAAGGATTATCCCGCGTCTTCCAAGGGATCGAAGAGAACCTAGACGCGGCCTATATGAAAATGTATCCTGATGTATACTTCAGTGTAATTAGCTTCATCGCCTTACTTTCCCTTATCGTCCCCTCCACGCTAACCCTGTTTGCCATGATCGGGCTGTGGCCCACATTGCCTTCCATCCCCTTCAACGGCCTCATAATTATTCCCCTCTCCGCCCTCATCCCCTTCGCAATTATTTTGATAGGCGTAATCATCCCTAAACTTGTCGCATCCAACCGAATCTCGGGGTTAAAGCTTGAGATACCCTACGCCTCCATGTACATCAGTGTGATGGCGAGTGGAGGGCTATCCCCCTACGAAAGCCTACTCCGGCTACGTCACATGGATCTACTGCCTAACATGCAGAAGGAGGTTGCCCGAATTGAGGCGATAGTTGCCTCCACGGGAGCCGACCCCGTCACTGCGATGGAGCAGGCGGCGAAGGTAGTGAACCTCAAAGAGTATAAAGAGCTTCTCGTGGGCTACGCTTCCACGGTGAGGACTGGCGGAGACACGCTTCACTACCTGTTTAACCAGACCAACAACATGTTCAAAGGCATCTCGACGAGGGTTAAAACCATGGGTGAAACCATGGGGATCCTCATGGAGGCATACACCATTGTCGGCGTCTTGGGTGTGCTTGGTCTCTTCCTCATATTCGTTGTGAGCATGGCCTTGCCATATGCAGGGATAAGCATCTCTCAAGAACAATTCTTTCTCTTCTCCTACATCATCCTCCCCGTCGTTTCCCTCGCCTTCATCTACGTCACTGACGTAATGCAAATAAGCTATCCTCTTTCAAACTGGAAACCGTACCTGGTCTTCTTCGCCTTTCTGCCCATAGGCTGTCTCATCGGAACACAGATGATACTACCCTTCTTCGACGAAAGCCTTCTCTTTTTCCCTCCAGCCCGAGACCTCATAATTGCACTCAGAAACTTACTAGGCCTCGCTGAGGGAACAGAATCTTCACTTGGGATGACGATAACCCTCGTTATCATCGCGCTTCCAGGCCTAGTCGCAGACTACTATTACACTAGCAGGCAAAGTGGCCTCCATCATGGGGTAACCGTCTTCCTACGCGATCTCGTTGAAACACGAAAGAGTGGCCTTAGCCCGGAGAGGTGTATTGAAGCCTTATCAGACCGTGACTATAAGGTCTTTTCCAAGCATCTATCGGTCATGAATATGAAGCTGCAATGGGGGTACCCTATCCATCAGATCTACGAGGAGTTTAAAGCGAAGGTGAAGAACTGGCTCAGTCTTGTCAACATGTACTTTCTAATAGACACGATAGAAGTAGGCGGCGGCAGAGAAGAGAGCTTGGAAACCCTTGCAGGCTTCTCTGAGACAACTGAACAACTGGATAGGGAAAAGAAGGCGATGTTGATGCCCTTGGGCCTTGTACCCTACATGGGCGCTATCCTTCTCACGGCTACAACGGTGATGTTTCTCAACTTTTTAAGCAATATGTCAATGTTGGGAATATCCGTACCTTATGTCACGCTCTTTAATGTCCTGCTGCCTCCCCTGGTACTTCACTCCTTTATCATAGGCCTCGTCGCAGGGAAAATAACGTCCGGACGAATCTCATCGGGGTTTAAACACGCCATATTTATGGTGTTGGTCGCCATAATCGGCATCTGGACCGTGTCAAACCTCAATCTGAGCTTTTTCTAACTTCATGCTCAATCTATGATCCCGAGTAAGTAGGATAAGCCTTTTCCACCGCGATCAAAAACCCGGTGAATCTCGGCCTCATAGCATCTACGTGACACCTTCAGGCTCATGACATAGATAGATACTTCAAACCACCATCTGCCGTGAACTCCATACGAACACAGAAACCCAACAATCCAACATAATGACAAAGCCGGTACGGGTCGTTTCCCATCAGGGAAACCTCGATAGCTGACTTGACGAGAGACTAAACGAGGCTACGAGTAGGTGATCCGCCCCTCAACGATCTTGTCCTGTGAAACTCCCAGCTCCCGTGAGAGAAAGGCCTTCACTTCATCCGCGGAAAGATCGTAGCTCAGCTCAAACAGATACTCGTTTTCGGCTACTTGACTCCGTGAGATTTTGACTTGGAGGCCCAAGGCACACTGCAGCCGTCCATCAATGAGAAATTGAAAGAGGTCGATGTTTTTTATGGCGGCTTTGTCTACGGAGAAGCTCGACTGCGCTTCCCGTACCTTGATCCTCGTAGCGGGAAGCTCTTCCGCGTACTGGAAGACGTCTCCCCTGACCGCTGCATAAACTTGGAACCGGTTCTCTTCCACCTCGAAGGCAACCATCTCCGCGTCTGTACCCCGGTCCTTGAACTCACTCCACTTCTTACAGATAACGAGGGGCCTTTGTTTTGGAGGTGGGGCCTCGACTCGCTTCTCCTCCTCGCCCCCTCTTACCCGACGCGGTTCCCTTGCGGTTACTTCTTTGAAGACCCGTTCAAGCTTATGGGAGATGTCGTCCAACCGCTTCTCATGGTCCTTTAAGGCGTTGATTACTAGATCGAGGGCATCCATCTTCTCGTGATACCCTGAGTTGGACTCCATCGTCCCCGTCTCCTTTTTCTAAAGAATACAATGCACGTTTAATTATTAAGCACTGCTAAAATTATGTTAGAACTACACTTATGAAGTACAAAGCCATGTCACAACCTGACACCATCCTCTTCCTTGATGGAATTTGAAGAGTCTTCTACTAACCTGACGCAATACTCCCCAAGTCCATCTACCAAAGTTTCCCCAAGAGATATCCTCTGACTCGACAATACGTAACGCGAAGACGTCCTAGACGAGATTGGCGCGGCGTTTCCTCCTTCTAGTCGCGTTCGAAGCTACTTCAACGCAGCTATGACGTGGTCTGAGAAGAGCTTGGTGCCCGTGATGCGGGGGAAATCCAAGAATCGGAAGATGAAGTAGTCAACTCCGATGGCCTTAAAGCGTTCCAGGCTTTCCACCACCTTCGCAGGCGTCCCTATGATCGTTGGGCCATACGCGTCAAACCGGGGCTCCTTTGTAACAAAGGGGTTCCCTGAAGCTATCTTCCGCGCCTCCCTCTCCGTCTTTGCGATCGCAATCGCGCCTAACCAGACCTTTCGAATTGCCTCATAGGATCGCCCAACGGCGTTACAGTGTCCCCGCAAGACCTCCAGCTTATGCCGATATTGGTCGACCGTCAAGTTGGGGCAGTTCCACCAGTCAGCGTAGCGAGCCGCAACCTTCATGGTGAGTTTTTCGCCACCTCCCCCGATCATTATGGGTGGAACCGGGTCCGGCTTCGGGTCACACGAAACATCCTCTACGTGGAAGTACTTTCCGTGGAAGGTAACGCGGTCCTCACGCCACATCCGCTTGATTATCTGGACTCCTTCCTCCAGTTGCGCGATTCTGATGGACGGCTTTGGATACTCGTAGCCGTAGGCGCGGTACTCCTCCTCCTTCCAGCCCGCGCCGATTCCTAAAACAAATCTTCCCCCAGTCAAGAAGCTGAGGGTCGCCGTCATCTTCGCGAGGAGCGCGGGATTCCGATACGAGTTACAGAGCACCACGTGGCCGAAGATTAGCTTATTATAGAGCGCTGAATAATAGGTGAGGGCGGTCCACCCTTCGAGGTTGGGTGTGTTGGGGCTCTGCCAACTGGCCCACGGAAGGGGGTGGTCGGAGATCCAGGCTGAGTTAAAGGTGTCTTGAACGATTTCCATTGCGGAACTGATTTGTTTCCTAAAGGCTGGTGCATCAGATGCGTCGACGGGGAAAGCCGGGATTCTCCATCCAAAAGAGACCCGTGCCATATACTTGACCTCGTTTTTATAAAGAGTCTGTCCTTATTTAAACCATATATCCTGTTGAAATTGGATTCGCTATGTAGTAGATCCTTCATCGCCAACCCTGAAGACTCTTCACGTACTGTACGGAATAACTGGCTATGTTATCCTGAATGTAACAAGACTCAAAATATGGCGTTATCCTCCCTTCTCGGTTTGAACGGGATACGATCCTTCCCCTACCAGCCCACCATTCTTTTCAGAACCTCGTCGGGGACCCGTCCTTGCTCCGTATCCTCTAGTGCCCCGTCGATTATTCTCAGAGCCTGATCCGCTTCTTCGTCGGTGATGTTCAGTGGGGGGGCTATTCTGAGAACGGACTGGCCTAGGTTCGTGATAATGAGTCCCTTCTCCCAACACCGCCAACACACCTTTAGCACCTCTCTTCGCGCCGGTTCCTTGGTTCCTCTATCCTTTACGAGATCTACCCCTAGCATCAATCCTCTTCCGCGAATGTCCCCGATGAGTTCGTGTTCTTCTTTCAGCTCTGCAAGGCGCTTTTTAAAGAATTCTTCCATTCGAGACGCGTTCTCAAGCAGGTTCTCCTCCTCTATCACCGCGATGGTTGCGAGGGACGCCGCGCAGCAAAGGGGATTAGCATTGGTCGTGTAGAAGTTGGCGGGGGCACGCCATGTCTCCACCAACTCCTTTCGCGCGACGATGGCGCTCAACGGCATTCCTCCCCCCAAGGCTTTCGCGGTTACGATGAGATCTGGCTCCACGCCCCAATGCTCAATAGCGAACCACTTACCGGTTCTTCCCATTCCCGTCTGCACCTCCTCCGCGGCGAAGAGGATCCCATGCTCTTCACACAGCCGCTTTAGGCTCGGGAGATACTCGGGAGGCGGGACAATAATGCCCGCATCCCCCTGGATCGGTTCAGGGATGATCATGGCCACCTCTTCTGGGGGAAGTATCGTTTCAAAATAGGTCTTGATGAAGTCCAGGCAGTAGAGGCCACACGCCGGGTAGCAAAGGTTGAAGAT
>Ga0209427_10008787_pt1 | contig 11331 bp, 12 predicted proteins | sample DeeMarSWOR136_30_FD_187465 | JGI IMG/M metagenome (GOLD analysis project Ga0209427, IMG submission 187465) | Marine sediment microbial communities from White Oak River estuary, North Carolina - WOR-1-36_30 (SPAdes) (version 2) | ecosystem: Environmental > Aquatic > Marine > Intertidal zone >... | reverse complement strand
CAGATCACCAGATGCCACCGCATCGGTATCTGAGAGTGTTACCAGATCACATGAACCAGTAGTTGGTTGATGACCTTTGACAAACAGATCACCAGATGCTGTTGCCCTGTCGTGTCCCTTTGTGAATAAATTTATCGACGCAGATGAATCTGTATGCCCATGAATAAACAAGTTGAATGAATTATTGGTTTGTTCATGACCGGATATAAAAAGATACCCAGAAGAAACAGAAGATAGTGCTGGTGCTGATAAGAATAAATCACATTGTCCAGAATTCGAAGATAATGCATTAATGAATAAATCGTTTGATGCAGAAATATCAGTACTGCCATTAATAAATAAATTATGATAAAAAGAAAACAAATCACTTGCAAGTATGAACAGTGTATTAGATGAATTATCTATCCCGTGCCCACCGATAAATAAGTCACCAGATACAGACACACTTTCTTGTCCAGTAATAAATAAGTCAATAGAATTATTGACAGTTTCATATCCTTCTACGTATAGGCTGCACTGTTTTGTTATTTGGTCATATGCACTAATAAACAGATTACCAGAAGCCGATAGATCAGTATCCCATGGATTATAGCTAAAAGCTAGATCAAATAAGCTGTATTCATCTAGGGGAGCATGTTTCGTCTTGCCAAGATAATGTAGTTTGAATAATTCTGAACTAGAGAACTGTTCTGTATCGGCCCACATAATAGCTTCGTCTAATAATTGGCCAATATTACCATCTTGTGCCGTCACTCTCGGTGCGGTGTCCGTGGTAATAGGACTTTGCGATCCAGAATTTTGTATCCCTTGGTTTATCCACGGCAAGCCATTGATAGATGTGCATAGATTCCAATTATTGTCACCTTGATATCTAAAATCAAACAAAACAAAATAATCATCATAATCAGAAATTATATCAAGAAAATTTATAATTTCTGAATCATTCCAGTAAGCATTTTCATTGATGGAAATGTATCCAGAAGTTATGTCTAATTTATATCCTCGCTCTATCCTTACAATTGCTCCAGATGAAACAGAAAAGTTTGCCCAACAACCCATGGTAAATCCAGACGAATCTATTGTCGAAGGATATATGGCTGATTCACTGGAATATATATCATGATATTGGGTGTAAACCAATCTAACCGTTTCGGTCTCACTATCAAAAACTACAAATCGGTCATCCCCCAAATATGTTGCTGTATTATCTTCGCCTGAAGTAAGGTCTGGATCATATGAATATGGGGTAATGTTGCCTATGTTCATAAAATAATTTTCATCTACTGTGAAAAAACCAGCCTGCATAGAAGTTGCCTGTTCTTGAACACTATATATCCCTCTGCCTTGCTGTGCATCATACGCCAGCCTTGGTACCCACAATGTCTGTGAGTTGGCAGTTTTAGGTACAGAAAATTTATGTGTTATAACAGAACCAGATACATTATATGAATTAAAAATGATAGTACCAGCCGAATATTCTGATCTGTGCGCAGTTACAAAACAAGAATCATTAATCTTGACCATTGTATTTACCAAATTACCAGCACCATCAACATCAATAGCTGGTTCAAGAGACATGTTCGTTCCAGAAATATTGACAATTCTAGCAACATCCTGATTATCGTTTGCCAAATCTCTATATTTTAAAATAGCTTTGTCTTGATCTAGAACAACAACTCTTCCTAAATCACCACTTGGTATTATCAGTGGTGATCCTGCGAACACATCTCCATTATCTGCTATGGTACCATAGCGTAGATATAAATTGTCCTGACTGCCGCCAGTTCCGTCATAATATGAAAATATAAAACCACCAGAAGTTGCACCTAAAACCGGTGACAACGACATGTCTCCCCCAAAGGCAAAGCTACCACTTTGTTCTATATCATAATTGAGCGAATTAAATGATACAACATCGTTGTCAACTTCGAAACTAATAGCTCCAACCCGAGAAGAATTGCTCATAGCTAGAACACATACATATAGATTTCCGCTAACATTGATAACTTGATTTGCACCTTTATTAATCAGGATTGTTGTGTTTGGTGCGGCACTATAAGTGCTACCAGCACTTATCGTATCACCACTAACAGATATAACTTGTGCTTTTATTCCCTGATTTCTGTCAAGGTGTACAAACAATACTCTATTGTCATCATCTGGTTTTGGAACCAACCAACATCCAAGGTTGCCAGCATACACATCTATGAACTCACCACTACTACTAATTACTGGGCCACCGATAGCACCTATCCCACTAGAAATAATAGCTGGTCCAAACGAAGCAGAGCCATTCCATATATCACCATTAATACCATCACTGTAATCGTCAAGGGGGTGATAAAAAACAACATTATCCGAATCCAAAAATCCACTGGCAGACAAAGACCCAGCTATATATATATCAATAGATTCAGATAAAACTGAATGCCCAAAGGTGTATAAATTACCAGAAGTAGATATAAGCGCCATATATTCCTCCAGCTAGAATCTGTCTGTTCGCCCTGATGTCCATACAGCAAACTGATCATAATACCATGAAATAGTGCTTAAAGCATTCCCGCCAGGTACTCTATATGGACCCAAAACAGCTTTCCCAATTCTACCGCCACCTGAAGCTGCACCAGACGCCAATAAAGACCATTTAAGTTTTTCGTATGCCGCACATGGTCCTATCTCCAAAATGTCACGGTAACCCCTAAAACTGACACTCGTATCAATCGCACTGTCACCGTCTCGCACCTTGATTCCCTGCCCCAACGCCTGTTTGAACTCACCCTGCGTCAGAATGCACGCCGCTTTCAGTGGTACCAGAGCCATGAAGATGTTATCCTCGCTGATCACGGGGTCGGGAGAAATCATCAGGGCACTGATATCGTAGGTGTAATCGTAGCTGAATGGAAACTCGGCGTCAACCATGATCCCGGCAGTAATCAGCACCCGCTCAAGATACCCATCGGTGTAAGTCTGGGGCGTTGCAATATCGCTCATCAGAACTCTCACCATCAAAACCAAATCAGTGTCCCAAGCCATTTTCCCTCCTAATCGGGGTACGACCAACGCCCACGTTCGGGCACAACAATGAAGAATTCACCATGATCATGCTCACCTTCATTTGAAGTTATTCTATAATAATAATGGTATTTCTTTTTCTCGTCAGTGAACGGAAGATGTTCTAATGACCATCCGAATTTGCCAGTGTCACCGATCGCATAACAACCGCTATTCGCAAGCATTATAGCAATATTCTGTCCATCAACAACATCCCACACCTCGATATTAGCGCTGACCGATGTGGTAGCAAACGAGCCGATCAACTGCGGGTTGTAATCTGCCGCACGTACTAGTCGATTGATTATTCTTAATGGTTCGTCTGATGGTGTTAGCACAGGAGGGACTGAACCGAATATAAATAGGTTACCAGATTCCTGAAATATAACCGGAGAAACCTCATCTAAGACAAATATATCATACCAAAAATTAGCAGATATTGCCAGTGTTTCTATGTTTGATCCATCTAGACTTGATCTTCTATATAAATGTGGATTCCACTCTGTCCAATATAATTTGTTTGAACTGGAGACGACAGCAATACCTAACAACCAAGCAGTTGCAGATGTTACAACCACCTCACTTCCGCTACCGTTCATATCTGATCTGTAGATTTTGGAGGAACTAGAATCTGACCAATATATTTTTGAATTAACTAAATCTAACTCTATATCTTCTGCATAACCAGCGGCATCAGCCAATAGCAGTGTTTTGTTACTACCATCAGTATCTATTCGTGTCAAATGTTTATATGAATCAAGATAATAAAGATGTTGATTGTTTTGATCGATAGCAAGTACGTCTGCTCTAACGCCACTGGCGATAAGCATCTGATTACTTCCATCTGCGTTTGCTCGATAGAGTTCTTTATTAGCTACCGCTGGTTTGCTGTAATATATCACTCCATTAGGGCCATCCAGTGCTATTGCAGTATTATATCCGCTGACATCACTTATTATGTTTTCTTCTGGACTACTTCCATCCGAATTGGCTCTATGTATCCCACCATTTGCTGTCCAATAAATTTTTCCTAATTCTGGAGAATATTCTACAAATATTGGATTACCAAATGTACCAGAAACAATTACAGATATATTATTACCGTCATTGTCCATTTGCACAATGGTTCCAGTTGTGTAATCTGTTGCGTATGCCATCATCTAACCTTTCATAAACTAAAAATAATTTTTAATTCTGGATAATATAAGAACTTTTATTGTTGAGTGACGGCATACCGCCATCTCTATTTTCATGAGATATAAGTATAAAATCTCCATCGTCAGTATTCCCCAGACCGTCAGACATTCGCCAATGAAATTGCTGACGACTGGCTGTCAGTGTTGGAATACCACTCGTAGACCAACTATACCTTCCGGTACTGTTGATCTCGGTACAACCACTAGAGGTAATTGCTACCCCAGAACCATCTTCCCACAATTCGATATTGACGGTTTGACCCGTCACCAGTTCGCCTACAATGGCAGGTGGCGAATCTGGAAAGAAATCAAACTCAGCAATTGTTTGCCCAATAAGAGCCATTTCAACCCTCCTTACATCACACATTTGCCCCAACCATCGGGACTACCAAGATTTCAAATATTATTTTACTGCCAATTCCATCAACCGATTAATTACATCTGGAATCATAAAATATCGCTGAAATTCTTTCTCAGAATATCGAATACGCAAAGCCACATCACGAGATCGCAGCGGAAATTGTATTGTGTGAAGCCGTTTGGTAACTGTCGAGGAATCAACACCTAGAAGCCGCCCAATCTGAGATACCGACAGACCCAGATTGTACAGTGCTATAAAAACAGAATCGTGGAAGATTTGGTTTGCCTCCGATCGACTCCGTATCATCACACCAAGAGACTTGAGTCTATTATACACAGTAGTTTCACTGCAACCGTCAATACGGGCAATTTCTGCACAACTCCTACCCTTGTTATATAATTCAATCACTGTTGCGTCTGGCAGAGACATAGCACCTCCAGGAAAAAAGACCTTTCACCAGCTATTGGATTATACACCAAGGGGGCAGAAAGGGGGCTCAGGAATGCAGGCGGGTGTGTTCTTCGGCAGAAATGGTTACGCCATTGAAAACATCCCAAAAGGGTGGATATTCTTGGGCTAGATTAAATAAAGTATCACAGTCTTTTTCGGGGTCTAGGTCTGAATTAAGGGAAAGGAATTCTTCGAAGATTTGGGCGAATGGTTTGAGATGGTGGATTTCGAGTTTGCCACCACGTTCCCCAGATATCTGGCAAGTATAATCATCTCTGATCATGCAAGCTCGTCGCCAAATTTGCCCCTTTTCGCAATGTCTTATTCTTGTATGCAAGGGTGTTATTCCGCCTTTATATGATTTAATTCTGGCACCAGAATGCTCTGGATCAATTCCGTATTTTTTCAATATTGCAGCAATACTCGATTTATGAACGCCATAATCACCGGCTATGTCAACACAGCTTTCATATATATTTGTTTGATACCTGAGACAAATTTTTGAATGCTCTGAAACAGGAACTTTGGTATTGGCTTCTGTCGCCTGTTTTTTGCGATCTCGCATCTTAACACCACCTTTGACAAGTCTTTCCCACACAGATGCAGAACTCATATTATATCTTCTGGCAATTTCTGATGTGGAAAATTCTAAAATTTCATATTCATACTGTAAAGTATCAAAAGAACATTTCTCCATATGATTTCCGTTAGACCGTATATCCACTCCTTTTTCTCTCAATCGTGTGATCAAAGTTTGCACAGAACACCCAACTATTTTGGAAACCTTGGTTGTTGGTAGCCGTTCGTCTCGATATAATCGTATAGCTTTCTCTATATCTATTATTTTTCTGGTAGACATAAAATCCTCCTATTAGGTAGTTTTTAATGAATGAGCAAAAAAGAGGCCAGAAAATCTGGCCCCTTGTTGTGATTAAAGTGTCACTCTAAAAGCTTCCCAAGAGGACGCGCCGTCCGTCGAGGGCTGCAAAACCGTGTTCTTGCCATCCATAAAATCCCGCCTTCTGATTACGATGCAGCGTGTCGTCCTCGAAGATCGCCAGTTCACGCTTGACCGGCATCACAAACGAGTCACCGTGCGACAGGTCGAGACCCACGACGATTTCCTCATCGCCAGTGCCCATGCTGACACCCAGCGTTGCAAAGTACGTCTGGAACTCCTGGCCCACGCCAAGCTCGTCCAGCGGATGCAGATTGACGCCGTAGATGCGAGCCATCGGGCCACCATCGTCACCAGCGGTGAAGATTTCCCGACGAGTCAGGTCGTCAACCTCATCACTATCCCACTCACGAATGTCCTCCAGAGCCTCTGGACTGATGAACAGGTCAGTCAGACGACCGCGATTGACCGTTGCACTGTTGCCACCAGCAAGACGAGTCATAGTCGTCTTCATCAGAGACACGAGACGCTTCGTAAACTGACCAGCAGTTGCCGCCCTGTCGTACACCAGCGGAGCCCCGCCAGAGTAGTCGGTACGCCCTGCACCAGCCGCGATAATGACACGCCAACCGTCCGTGTTCATCTTCTTCACGAAACCGGCCTCCAGTACTTCCATCGCACGAGCAACGATATTCCAACGTGCAGATGTCGCATACTTCAGCGGCCAGTCGATTGCGTTACCCACGACGTAGGTGTTGATTGTCACCGCGTCACCAGTGATGGTACGCTGTGGCAAAGCACCTTCGGATGGGATCATATACGCCACATAGTCACTTTCCTGTGCAGTCTGGTAGAAATCCAGCGGATACTCGGCAGTTGCACTTGGGTCCAGAACTTCGGGTGCGAAGATTCCGCCCAAAATGTCGCCATCAAGCAGTGCTGAACGTAGAGGAACTTGTAGAGCCTGAGCGAGAGAATGCATCGCCTCTAGGGCCTCAGCCTTGTTGACCGAACCAGTACGCCGTAGAAGTTCAACCTGCTCAGGTGTTGGTTTTCTGATGTTACGCTTCATTCTTCTTCACCCCCTTATGTGATATCAATCGAGACCCTCACAAAGCCATTTGCATCCTTGGTCGTCTCGAATCGACCAATCTGCGGCGAAGCACTTCCATAATTAGCAGTGCTAATATAGCCACTCGCAGCCAGATATGCAGCAGCCCCGGCAGTCGGTGTGATGCCTGCCGCAACCATATCTGTCACTACGAACCCCTTCTTGACTAGAGTACACTTCTCCCCAGGACGAATCTCTCCGTTCTCATAGTTGCGGAAATCCCGAGTTGCACTCATAGCCGCTGCTACCGTCTGGAGCAATACACCCTTGGCAATCGCGCCTGAGGGGTTTGCCACATAGCCCACGACGTTCGGCTCATCGACAATGTTCTGTCCGATTGCCGCGCCAGAACCCTGTGTAACTACGCTAGCAACGCCGCCCTTTTCCGCAGCGACCGTAGTCCAGAAGTTGGTAATGTCGGTAACCTCGTTGTACTCACGATCTGGTTTCAAAGCCATCCCTATTCACCCCCTTCGTCTTTCTCATCTTCGCGCCCACATAGCGCGCCTGCCACTGACAACCATTGATCAGCCTCCGACTTCTCCGCGTCCTCCGTAGCGTTAAAATCAGGACCGTCGTCTCCCTCTTCCACGTCGTTCAGAGCCGCCTCCGCTTGCTCTGCTTCCTTCTCACCGTCGTCCGTAGCGTCAGCCTTCTCTTCCGACTCTTCGCTCACGGCCTCTTCGGTCTTTGCCTCACCGGCATACTTTAGAACTACCGCGAATGTCTCTTCGGTCATTTCACGAAGTTCGACCAATGTCGCCTCTTCGTCCTCGACCTTCTTGACTTCCGATAGCTTCGCCAGGCGCTCACGAGCCGCTTCGTTCTTGCGGATTTCATCCAGTTCCGCAGCGCTCTTCTCGGCACGCTCTGTCACCTCATCGAGTTGCTTCTGAAGCTCAGCCTTCTCAGCCTCGACAGCTTCCATCTTCTCAGACGCCTCCGTCACACTGGCAGTCAGTTCCTCGACCTTGGTATTCAGAGCAGTAATCTGCCCCTCGTAGTCCTTGGCCTGAACATCTTCCGCTGCCTTCTGCAACTCAGCGACCTCCTTTTCCTTGCTCTCTAGGCTCGCCCGAGCCTCTTCAAGCTTTGCCTGAAGTTCCTGCAATTGTTTTTCGTCCACGTCTTCTACACCCCCTTCCGACAAATCACTCAATTCAGCAGTTACAAAACTCCGCGAAGCGGCTACTTTATTCGCCGCCACCTTAATCACCGATTCTGGATTCGCTGGGGTATCAACAAACCCCTGCGCACCGAAAATGATATCCTTCAATACCCGACCAATCTTGTAGCCCTGGTACTCCCCGCTGCCGCCGTAAATCCTCAGATGCTTGGTCAGAAATGCGGTTTCCTCAGTACGATCGATCAATTTTGTCTCGCCAGTGACTGGGTCTACCAGACCATAACCGAAATCGGGAAACCAAGCCTCCATCGACACAAACATCTCTCCAGCCTTAGCCTTAGCAATGATCTCGTCGATCCGATCAGATAGCTCTGGGAATGCCCGATATAGGACACCAGCCACTTCGATATCGAATTCGGTCGGTGGTGCCTCACCCTCAGCTACGTCGATCTCTGTCCCGAATTTGTCCAATGCCCTGGTCTGTACGATATGCCCCAGAATTTTATCAGCTTGATGATTGTCGTTCATGGGCTTGTGGAGCGGCGATGACCGAGCCTTCCATACCTCTTCGGGTGTGAAAACGTCATCGTTCAAATTCCAGCCCGTGCTGACCAGAATCGCAACAACGAGGGCCAAATCGGGTTGTTCCTGACCGAGAAGCTCTTCGACACTTTGTACAGTAGAAGTTGATCTCATCAGATCGGCGACAGACATGCCATCGAAATATTTCTCAATATCGCCTACCTGAACTTGTGCCGTGATAAATGCAGAAGAACTTCCGGCTTTGTTCATCTGGAAATCGATTCCAGCATCTTTTTCAGCTTGATAAACGCGCACGAGCACCTCCCGTCATATGGCTTATACACAACCATCGATCGAAAGTACACGATACTCATCCCATTAAAAAGACCTTTCATGAATACTATCCCGTTTACGACAATTGCAGGCTGGACATAATAAAGACAGATTTGATAAATTAAACAATTTCCAGATATCCGACTCCGACTCTGCCGACGCTAACGGAATAATATGGTTGATATGAATCCCTGTCTCATCATACGCAGAACCACACATGGGGCAGCAATCGCCCTGTTCAGACCTGATCCGCTCCAGGTGGTCGAACAATTCAGTCCTTGGTCTCAGAAATTTCCCTAATAATCGAACAATGTCTCCGATCAGATGTACGGAGCTTCAGTGCCTTAGCCTTGGTCGTGATGCTGGTGACAGGACGATTCAGTGCATCTGCGCAGAACTGAACACCCTCTGGGCCATAATGTTCCAGAAGGAATGATACCTCATCAGGCTTCCATTTAAGATACTGGCGGTTAGCCATTCGCACGGTTCTGCTTGAGGAAATCAATCACATCGGCCTTGGCCTTTTTGTCATCATAAAGAATTTTGGACGCGAATCCTTCCTCGTTAAGCCCGGCATGGGCTTCCATAGCAAGCTCTTCTGGGGACGGAAGATAGAATTGCCGTCTTTCCTTCATACCATCTGGATTGGTACTTTCAATGGTATAACCGAATCTCACAAATTCCTCACCCTCGTAGATATACTTCTCGACGAAAATATCACTCGCCGGAACCAGAATGCCGTTGACAGTAAGAATCGCCTGCCGACTCGACGTATCCAGTGAAACGTTCACAATAGCCATGACTACCTCCCAAGTTCGAGACCTTTGTTCACAAACAGATGGCAAGGCCAATCGTTTTGTTCCTCTACCACCCAGAAAAATTCAGACATCCTTCGCACCATTTCTTCGGTTTCCTGTTGTGGGTAGATACGACCCCCGTGAAAAGAAACACAAAGCTGACCCAACTTGTCGCGTAATTCAGGTCTGAGCAGCACTTCCTTGAGTATCCCAATCTCAGCGCCCTCGCAATTGAGGAACAATAAGTCAATACACGAGCAGTCATTTTCCTCGATGATTGTACTAAGACTGACAGACCGAATATTACTTGTTCTCCGCAGCCGACGACCTTCACCCTGATGTCTGGGATAAATACTGTTCGAAGATTCCTCAACGAACTCATAAAATTCAGCGGTACCATCAGAGCCAGTCACAACTGCACGATGAGCAGTAATGGGAGCGCCAGCATTAGCAATGCCAGCAACTAGACTCGCGTTATTTTCCTGTCCAGCTTCATATGCAATCATTGTTAGTGCATTATTGAACTTCTTGCACAGCTTGATACCATGTGCGCCGTGTATCGATCCAATCTCTACGATAACTGGATTATCTGGTAACATGTTGGATGCAAAATACATGTACGTATCACAACGATCAAATTCAAAAGGAGGTGCTTCCACCATACTTAATCTCCTAATTGCCGACAAAATTCAACGAAACCTCGTTCTTCAGATATAAGAGAACTTTTGGATTTATAGGATTCTAATACGGCTTTTGCGTGCCTCTGTAAGTGGGACTTAGCTCTCTTGCGAAAATTCGTTACAGATTCCTTAACTGATTTGACCTGATTGACCCTGGCCAAAGCATTTCTTAGATGAGGAAGATCAATAGTACCATGAGCCATTGGATCAGTAGCACTTTTAGTGTGATGTGGCAAGTGGCGATATTTCTGCAATGTCTTGCCATCATCATTCTTCTCTGCACCCTTTTCCACAACAAAAGCAGCATCCGGGAAACTCTTGTCTCCATATGCGGCATCAGACCAATCATTCAGAATACGATCCGTGTCCATCAACTACCCCCTTGTATCCACCACAGTGGCCCAAGCCAAGGACGCCAGCATTCTTCGCTCCTTAGATGTAGGTGATTTCTTGGTTGACAGAGTGAAATCAGCAACCAAATCACAAAAACGAGCTTCCATGCGACGAGCATCCTTCCCTGCCCCACCAAGCCTTTCGGCAATCAGTTCCTTCGTCACAGTATCCCCTGGACGCAAGACCGATAAGATGCCACGCTTGGTCCGCTCTAGCTCGGTACGCTGAGCCTTGGTCAGAGACCGCATATTCTTAACGCCATGCTGTTCTAGATAAGTATCATCCACCAAATTATCGATACGATCCATCAATCCCTCTGCCACAACATTGAGGACAGATAGTGTTTTCGGAGTTCGTTCATCTCGCGGCGCTGTATCCTTGGTGGCCGGTGGCCGTCCTGGCGAATTGTTGCC
>Ga0209427_10008786_pt1 | contig 11332 bp, 3 predicted proteins | sample DeeMarSWOR136_30_FD_187465 | JGI IMG/M metagenome (GOLD analysis project Ga0209427, IMG submission 187465) | Marine sediment microbial communities from White Oak River estuary, North Carolina - WOR-1-36_30 (SPAdes) (version 2) | ecosystem: Environmental > Aquatic > Marine > Intertidal zone >... | reverse complement strand
AGATTTCCTGGACTTTTGACAGAAGGATTTGACTTCAGTCTATTAATCTCTTATAATAATCCAAAAGTTAAATTCGTTTTGCTATTTTTCAGGAGGAAAGTGACGAATGAAGTTCAATCAGGACAATTCGTGCAGCAGTTTTTGAGTGAAGTAATCTGTTGTGGTTGATACATTTTCCCCGCACCAGCTTGAAAATAAGTAATTTGCTAAGAGAACGGAGCCATGCAATTTGATGGCAAACGAACATCTGGAGATTGAATAGATATGGACTGGGGAAGATTGAAAATCACATCAATAGTCGTCGTTTTTTTTATGTATATAATTGCTAGTTCTTCCAAAGCTGCTGAAGGTGACCTTCAGTGGCAGAATACATTCGGTGGGAGCAGTGATGATCGTGGTTACTCTGTTCAGCAGACATCTGATGGCGGATATATTATTGCCGGACAAACACATTCTTATGGATTAGCAACGGGAGATGTTTATCTCGTGAAGACTGATTTAGATGGAGAGAAGCTGTGGGAAAAGACGTTCGGTGGCAGCTCTATTGAGCAAGCTCAATCTGTTCAACAGACATCTGATGATGGATATATAATAACCGGACATACATATTCTTATGGAGCAGGAAATAGAGATGTTTATCTCTTGAAGACTAATTCAAATGGGGAGGTGTTGTGGCAGAAGACATTCGGTGGGAGCGATAGTGATTATGGTTGCTCTGTTCAACAGACTACTGATGGGGGGTATATTATTTCAGGAGCTTCAAGTTCTTATGGAGCAGGAAGTGCAGATGTTTATCTCGTGAAGATTAATCCAGATGGAGATTTGCTATGGGAAAAGACATTCGGTGGGAGCGGTGGTGATGATGGTAAATCTGTTCAACAGACCTCTGATGGCGGATATATTATTGCCGGCTCTACAGCATCTTATGGATTAGGAAGTTATGATATTTATCTCGTGAAGACTAATTCAAGTGGAGATCAACTATGGCAGAAGACATTTGGTGGGAGTAATTATGATGAGGGTTACTCTGTTCAACAGACATCTGATGACGGATATATTATTGCTGGATTTACAGAGTCTTATGGATCAGGAAGTAGAGACGTTTATCTAGTGAAGACTGATTCAGATGGAGAGAAACTGTGGGAAAAGACGTTCGGTGGGAGTAATGATGATGAGGGTTACTCTGTTCAACAGACATTTGATGGTGGATATGTTATTACCGGATACACGAATTCTTATGGATTAGGGTATGATGATGTTTATCTGATAAAGACTAATTCCGATGGAGAGATGCTGTGGCAGAAGACATTCGGTGGATTCGACTATGATTATGGTTCATCCGTTCAACAGACTACTGATGGAGGGTATATTATTTCGGGAGCTTCAAGTTCTTTTGGAGCAGGAGATAGAGATGTTTATCTTATAAAGGTCTCTGGTGATATAACCTCACCTACCATACATTTCGCTTCAGATGTTTCGGCTGGAGATGAATCAGCCGGTCCAGTAATGTTGGCAGTTACACTTTCGCAGGCCTATTCTGAGACCGTTACCGTAGATTATTCAGTCCTCGGCGGTATCGCTATAGGCAACGGTGTTGATTATACCCTTGATTCTGGTACTTTGACATTCGTACCCGGCGATATATCTGAGGATATTTTATTGACTATAGTAGATGATGCACTGGATGAAACTGATGAAACTGTCATTGTAACATTGAGTAATCCTGTCAATGCCGGACTTGGTACGAATTATATATATACTTACACGATAATTGATGATGATGATTATACTGCGGGTGACCTTGAGTGGGAGAAGACGTTCGGTGGGAGCTATCATGAGGACGGTAGGTCTGTACAACAGACAATTGATGGCGGATACATTATTGCTGGATATACATATACTATATCAGGGCATTATGATATTTATTTAGTGAAGACTAATTCTGATGGAGAGATGTCATGGGAACAGGCATTAGATGTTAAAGGTTATGACTACGGGCTATCTGTTCAACAGACATCAGATGGCGGATATATTATTGCTGGATCATGTTCAGGAGGCATAGATGTTTGCCTGGTGAAGACTAATTCAGATGGAGAGATGCAGTGGCACAAGATATTTGGTGAAAGTGGTATAGATTATAGTCGCTCTGTACAACAGACAACTGATGGCGGATATATAATTGTAGGTTCCACAGAGTCTTATGGAGCAGGAGGTTATGATGTCTATCTGGTCAAGACTGATTCAAATGGAGAGATGCTGTGGCAAAAGACCTTCGGTGGAAGCAATAATGATGATGGTGGGTCTGTTCAGCAGACGTCTGATGGTGGATACATTATTGGCGGAGAGACAAACTCTTATGGGGCAGGAGATTATGACGTTTACCTGGTCAAGACTAATTCAAATGGAGACCTGTTGTGGGAGAAGACATTCGGTGGCAACGGTATTGATAGAGGTACCTCAGTTCAACAAACATCTGATGATGGATACGTTATTGCGGGAGTTACAACCTCTTATGGAGCAAGTGGAGACGTTTATTTAGTAAAGACGAATTCAGATGGAGAGCTCCTGTGGCAGAAGACCTTCGGTGGAAGCGATAGTGATTATGGTTGCTGTGTTCAACAGACAACTGATAGCGGATATATTATAGCCGGACAAACATATTCTTATGGATCAGGAATGGATGATGTATATCTCTTGAAGACTAATTCCCATGGAGATCTTCAGTGGCAGAAGACCTTCGGTGGAAGCGATCAAGAATTTGGTTACTCTGTTCAGCAGACATCTGACGGCGGATATATTATAGCCGGAGGTACATATTCTTATGGATCAGGAACGGCAGGAATGGATGATGTTTATCTGATCAAGGTTTCTGGTGAACTTACAAGTATAATAGGTGATTTCTGCGGTTCTGGTTTTGGCCTTCCCGATGGATATGTCGATGTCTGGGATCTTATGCAGTTTGCTGATCACTGGCATACCAGCACAGGAGATGCTAACTGGGATGTAGAGTTTGATCTGTCAGGTCCCAGCTTTGGCAATCCGGACGGTTACATCGATGTCTGGGATTTGATGACATTTGCCGACCACTGGCACGAAGGAGAGCCGCCGTAGTGGCGTAAACGAACCGTAGTGACGTGCCGGTTAAGATACCGGCGGGCTGAGAATATGGCGAAGCATACAGATATCCAGCAGATCACGCATGAGCAGCCGTTTCACTGCCTTTTTCGGCCATTCTGTACCTGTAATTTTTGAAGATGCCCCTATTTTAGAAAGAAAGCGGGGGTGGGGTGGAAAAAAAATAGGGATTTACCGCAATTTTTCTTGCCTGCTGTCTCTGCGAGATTACACTGGCGAGGGTGAAGTGAAGGGAGGCACTCTGGAGAGTCCGATGGTTAGACATGAAGCAATCTATGGACGAGGCCTGTGGATCAAGTGGGGCGTCTTATTGGCCGCGTGGGTGCTGTGTGCGCTCGCCTTTGTGACTGTTGCTGGGAATAATGAACTGAGCGGACGCGATGGCGACCTTGCGAGCCGCCGGCTTGATCTTCGGCCGCGTCAGAACGAACTAAGGGGCTTTCGTTACCGCGCATGGGACCCGGAAGAAGACTATAGGCCCCTTTTTTCGGTACGTTTTCAGAGCCTTCGTGCAGAAAACAGTAATCTTGGTTTTTTCAAAACTGCTTTGCACAAGGTGATAAAGATAGAAGACCTTGGACTCACGTTCCATCAATACAGCCAGGGTAATGTCACGTCAGCAACCACACCCCGTGTTCCTGACGTACCGGCAGCGATACCCGCCGACATAGCAGCACTTGTTAAGAGTACCGTACGCAGGCTGGCCACTCCCGTCGATGGATGGCGCCTGAACAGCTCTTTTGACGTCGGTAATGTATCTGAGATTCGCGCCAACAATTTCGATTGCAGAGTGTTCTGTGACGAAGACTTACAATTCGCTGCGCAAAGCAAGAGAGCCATCGTCTCTTACGAGGATTCCGACGTTATCTTGCACGGTCATGCAAAGATAACAGTCGCAGACGGCAGCACGCTTGAGAGCAACAAGATCAAGTGGGATGTCAAGAGGCAGTACTTCAGTGCGAAGGGAGTCTACGTCCTCAGGCGCCGCGGGACGATCACCACGGGCAAGGGCATTCGTGTTGGCGCTCAGTTGGAAAGCATAAAAGGACAATACGCCCAATCGGAACGAAAGGAGCAAACATGTATCGCAGGACTGTGACGGTGATTTTGCTGGGAGTTGTTTCCTGTACATCTCTTGTCTGGGCCGGTGAGCCGAATGATTATACCATTCCGGGGCGAGCACAGCTCTTTGAAGGGACCTTATCCGGCGTGCGACAAGCGTATCAAACGTTTCATAATGGAATCAATGATCCAAATGCCAGCGACAGCAGAGAGCTAAGATTCCTGCATGCGGTCGCAGGGACAGCCATGTTGGGCATTCGAGATGACGGGGGCTCGATCGACAGCTTCCTGGAGCTGGCAAGGGAGTTCGGAATAGAGGTGTCGGGAGATCAGTGGCGCCTGCTTAACATAACCTATCCTTTGAATGAACACGATGCGTATGAGATACCGGCGGGGGCACCGGATGCCAATGAAGTCCGCACGATTATCGATACATATATGATTCCCCAAATTGACGCGCTGATTGCAGACCTGGATTTGATCGGCGATTCTGCCGGTGATCGCTTCCGGATCTTTTTGGATCCAAACGAGACCTTTGTTTTCTTTGACCCGAATGCGCTGGGACTGCAGTATGATTTGGAGGTGGACTATGGAGAGGTTTTCGCGCTGAAAGGTTTCTTGGCAGGCTTGAAAGGCCAGCTTCAGGCCCAGGCAGCGTATGATCTGTACGTCGATCCCAATGATATGCTCGCAGAGAAGGTTCTTAACGACTGTTTCAATATCAACACCGACCTGCTCGGTCCATACCCTGACTTCTTAAAGGTTCTACCCACGGCCAACGATCCCAGCAACGGTGTTGCGGTTTTGGCCCAGGCACGGCAAGATTGGATTGATGCGATCGACTATTACCTGGATGCGATTGCCTATATTGGCAACGAGGAGGACCCCCAAGAAGACGACTTTCTCTACATAGATCCGAATGAAAGGCGTTCGCTGGAGATCACCAGTGACCGGCTGATGACCTTGCGTGATTCCCTGGTCAACGACACGGTGGCAACCTATCCGTGGGCGACAAGAAAAACCTACAGCGTACAGGATAGCAATTCGGCACCGATAGGGCAGTTAGTGTTGGTCTTTGATTTCAGTGGTACGGAAGGAAATGCGGGAAGCTTAACCTTTACCGACCCCAATCTTTCTCCCTCAGAATGGCTCGTTGACGAACTTGGCATTGAAGACGCGAACAGGCTCTGGGGAGACTTTGAATATCACGCGGGCGGTCAGTATCGGTTCGGATGGTTTGACGCGACTCTCTCTACAGACGGGAACTCCTTTACGGCAGGAAGCTTGGGCTATTACGACCTTGCGTGGAATTGGGTCAGTTTGCAGAATGTATCGGGTCAACTGGATAACACCTTTGTCGTCGATGTGAATGTCGATCTGAATCCTGTATTTGGCTCCTCGGCCCGTTATCCTACGCCGGTCAATCCGCGGGATTTACTGCCCGAGTTTGACGAATGGAACAGTCCTCTGCCCGGGACCATGGGCCACGGCTTGAGTGACGACCCCACGCTTGGCGGTATTGTGCCCGATATGAACCAGTATGATTGGCAAGTTGAAATGGAATTGCAGCCGGCCGGTCTATCCATTATCAGGCTCGGTGCAGCGATTTTGGACGGGAATCCAAGCGAGTGGACCGCCTGGCGGTTGGTGTTGGATGACGTTCACGGTGATACTGAGAAGGACCCCAATGCCACACCCGGAATGGACATAGACAGACTCTACATGTCCTATGATGCGACCTATCTCTACGGCGCTATAACTTTCTACGATCAGATCAGCAGCAGCATCAACTATATGTATGAACTCGGTCTAAGCTATGCGCCGGATGATGAGTCGGCATCGGGTGCGATCAGATTGACGATTGCTGTGTCCGGTGGCTCTGCCACCACGGCCTCCTTGTACTACATGTGGCAGTACATGGGCAGCTTTGACGTTGTGGTCGGCTCACATGCGATCGAGTTCAGGATCCTCCGCGCGAACATTCCGGCACCGCTGGCAGGCAGATTCATTTCACTTGAGAGTTGGGGCTGGAATCCCAGCACGTCCGAATGGCATGATGGCGAGTGGAATGGAACACATCTGAAAATTGAGGGATTAGGAAGTAATCAGCTCGGCACGATCAACGGGACCATCACCTATGGTGACTACAGCGGTGCTCCCATCTTTGTGCAGGCCTACACCGACGCCTGGGATCCCGAAGGAAGCGTTGTTGCCAGCACGATGATAACCGCTCCAGGTCCATACACTCTTCAGGGGATTGGTATCGGCTGGCAAGGCTATGTGCGGGCCTTTACATCATTGTTCGAGTTCAATCTCTTTAATCCAGAGGGTTTGATCGTTGAGGCGTCGGTCTCGGCAACCCTAACCGGTCCGGAGCTCAACGGAGTTGACCTTGTCCTTGGCCATCCAACGACACTGCCGGAAGGCACCTGGGTGCAGGGCCAGTTCGATCCAAATACCTACGATGAGGATTGGTACGCCTTCGAAGCGCAGCAGGGTGACGTCTACGCGCTGGACTTAACCAGAGGAACATCCCCGTATGCCTATATGGCACTCTATGGACGGGATGGCCACACTGAACTCGAAGAGGCCCGGTATGGCGGGCGGTGGCAGCACATCGACTGGACCTGCCCCGCGACCGGCACATACTACGTCGGCGTCTCGCATGACAATCAGCCCGACAGTGGAACCTACGAGCTACGCGTAAGTCAGCAAGATGCGATGCCCTCGGGCTACGAAATCTGGGCGGGAAACACCAACTATGTACCAGAAGCCAATTGGTGGGAACGCTACTACAGCATAGACAAGCAAAACTATATAAAGCTGGGTGAATCCGGGGACGGTCAAAGTGGCGTGTTCGATGGAGATTATTACACGTATTATGTTATCGCTGTTCACGAGCCGGTTCAAGTCGACAGTGTCCGTGGCATACCCGATGGGTATTATTCCGGAGCTCTGGCGACCGGCAACACGTTGAATTGGCCCAATATTATAGGATCTCCGGATGATCAATACGCTACTATTGGAGGCGGTTACGGGGGCGGGACGTTCAGCGGTTTTGTGGTTCTAACCAATCCCGGCAACTGGAATGGCCTGAGCGTGATCACGTCAACGTCTGACACAGGGTCGATCTCCGGGCAGGTTGTCGATCCGAATGGCAGTGGATTGGCGGGCGCTAGCGTTGAGATCTACGTAGGCGATGATGAGAATATCGCCGACGAGGATGCCTGGGACTATTACGGCTCGACGACTACTGACCCCAACGGCGAATACAGTTTTGCCCTGCTTCCTCAGCGTAGATACCGCGTCCGTATCCCCGACCAGGAAGTAGCAGGCACGCACTACTTCGAGGGCAATCTCTACAATGTCCAGGTGCTCGCAGGCTCGGAGACATCCGGTATGGATACAACGCTTCGACAGGCCGGCCTGATATACGGCTATGTCAAAACGACAGGCGGCACGCCCATACCGAATGCCTGGGTGATCGCTGAGGCATCTTGGACGCACGAGGGGAATGGTTGGCATAACGCGTGGACGGATTCAAACGGCAGGTATGAGTTATGGTTGGCGCCGTCCCCCGGCGATTTCTATCCCGTGTGGGTTAGACAGGCGTTTTTGAACCCATCGTATGAGTCAAAATGGGATGGGAATTTCTATCAAGCGACGCTTGCAGGTACCCAGGTCCCGGATTATCTGCTCGAACCAGGCGGGACGGTAACAGGCCGCGTTGTTAATGAGTCAGGCGTCGGGATAGAGGGAGTGTGGCTGGAGGTCGAGTGGAGCGAAGGAGGAGAAGATATTGGGCCCTATACGGAAACGGACGCCAACGGTGATTTTGCGCTCAGCGGTCTGGTACCCGGCGTCAACTACATCTGCTTAGACAATGGCTGGCGAGAAATCCAGCAAGATGGCGTCAAGTATATGGTGGGGGAGACCTGCACGGGCGCAGTGAATCTGTCCGGCGGACAAACCGTTGATGTGGGCACTTTCACAGTCTACGAGGCAGGCATGGTGACCGGCGTGGTCACTGATGAAACGGGCCTTCCCGTGGTGGCCGCCAGCGTAGAACTGGAAGGAAAGGACATCAATGGCAACTGGGCTGACAGGGAGGATGTTTCCACCGACGCCTTTGGGCAGTTCACGGTGGACTATGTTGCACCCGGGATGTATCGGCTGTGGTGCCAAAAAGACGGCTTCGTGACCGGCCTCGAAACTGACATAAGGGTTGGCCGAGGCGAGCACGTTGATCGTGACGTCGTTATCAAGAGCGCCAGTGAAGGAGCCACAATACGTGGCACCGTTACCAACTATGCGGCCATAGCACCATATGATTTGGGAGGTGTTATGTTGCCGTCATACACGAATAACGACTATGATGATTACGGCTACCCTGATTTCGGGTTGATAGCGGTCTCCATGGAACGCGACTTTACGGCCGAGGATCTCCTGAATATTGATGACCTCATTGTCAAATTCGTGGACCAAGATGAAATTGACGATGGCTATGGTGACTACTTCGATACGGACCCGAATGAGACGCCAGGCAACTATGACATGGCGCTACCCACAGGAGATATAGCGATCGGTCTATACACTAGTCCGCCGGGCTCACTCGGTGAGGTCAATTGCGTGATTCTCCATGATTGGAGAAGGCTGAATTTCTCCAGGGGCGACGTGAGAGACAATGAGGATTTTACTGCGACCACGGGCAGCACAGGAACCTTAAATGGCAATATCAATGTGCCAGTAGGTTATAATGATTTTCCTGGCGACTGGTGCGTCATTTACGCCTACGCACTTGACCCGAACGGGAATGTCGCAAATTCCATACCGCTCGGTGATGCAGTGGCATGGTCCGGTTGGACAACAACCTACGCGTTCCAGAACCTGCCAGCAGGCGATTACATGTTGAAGGCCTTTGCCATAGACCTGGCAAGTGTGGTCATTCCATCGGTAACGGTCACCTCCGGCCAAACCACCGTACAAGACATTACCTTCACCTCTGGCGGTACGCTTGCCGGACAGGTTACTGACGGGGTAGCGGCTGTCAGCGGAGCCACGGTGGCTATCGAGGAAAACGGCAAACAGGCAACCACCGACGCCTTAGGGAATTACGCCATTGCAGGTATCAACGCCGGCACATACACAGTGAACACCAGTGCTTTGGGGCATGCTGGTGCTCAAGCCATTGTTCAAGTGACTGAGGGTTCAGTCACCACGCAGAACTTTACCCTAAGCGCGACTGTTGGTTCCATCTCCGGCACGGTCAAAGATATTGCTGATGCCAATGTCAACGGAGCCACTGTGATTGCTTACAACGAAACCGATAACACATCCGGCACGTGCGAAACCGTAGGCGGAGCCTTCTCGATTGCGCAGCTTACGCCCGGTCAGTATATTTTGGCCGTCGATACAGATGATTACGGGGTGGTTGTCTATCCGGAGGGTGCTAACAGGATCACACTTTCGGCGAACCAGGATATTACGGGTGTCAATATTGTGGTTGGAACGCCCCAGCCTCCTGTCTTCACAGTAAGTTCTTCTGCCAGTGATACGGCGCCGGTCGTTCTTTCCATGGAATTCTATTCGGACCGCGATTTGGTGGCTGTGCCTACCGTATCCATTGTGGATGGCAACGGCGTCTTAGGCGGGCTGACGTCGAATAGTGCCTTGAACCGGTTTGAGATTGATTATACGGCCCATGCAACTGACAATATAGTTCGGATTGGAATACAGGAAACGACTCCTCTTGTGCCGGGCAGCCCGGCCAGCAAGATCTTTACATTCGAAGTAGCGGCGAACCTGGTGGCAACAAGCAGCACCAATGTGACGAATGCGACTGGCGGTAGCGCGAGCATTATGGGCACCCAGGATAATACCCAAATTTATGTGCCACCGTTTGCTATCGCCGGCGCACCGGGCGATTCCCAGGCTCTGACGCTGACGATTGAGCGCTACGGCGATCCGGGCGACCCCGTTGACGGAACGGATGCCAACAGCGTCAGTGCGGTGTATGACTTCAGTTTTGACGAGAGCGGTGTTTCAATCGATCAGAACCACACCTTTACGATAACGATGAGTTTCCAATTGCCGCAGGGCATGACTCAACAAGAGTTTGAGAATTCGCTGGTCATACAATACTTTGATGCCGGAGACCAGCAGTGGAAAACTGACGGAATCTCCAACGTACGAGTCAACTGGGCAAATTCAACGATCATGTTTGAGGTTAGTCACCTTTCCAAGTTCGCTGCCTTTCTGGGAGATGGCCTCATTGGCGACTTCTGCGGGGCTAATTTCGGCCCCGCGGACGGGTACGTCGATGTGTGGGATCTGATGCAATTTGCGGATCATTGGCATATACGGGACGGTGAGGGCGATTGGGACGCTAAATTTGACTTAACAGGTCCCAACTTCGGCGATGCGGACGGTTACATCGATGTGTGGGATTTGATGACATTTGCGGATCATTGGCATGAAGGAGTAAGGCCGTAGATCAGGCGCTCAAAAGGGGATGGTTATGAGGCTCAAGTTTACGGGAACAAGCATTTGTGTTGTTCTGCTGCCTCTTTCGTCGCAGGTTAACGCCTGGGAGAAGGTCGTTGGGAACGATTCACCCGGTGTCCTTATCGACGGCGAGAGCCCGGGTTGTTGGTTTGGTCTGACGTTTCATCATCCTATCTTTGGTATTGAGCCGCCTGGAACGATAACCACGTATGACACGACGTTAGACGGTCTCGGACGACTGGTTGAGTACAGTGCCAGCGGAACAGGAAACGGCCATCCAATCGAGACCCATTTATATGGAGGCGTTTATAATGCAGTGGGGCGGGTAACCTCATTTGAAGAGGATAGGACCTTTCCCGAATCGGGGAACGAATATCATATTGTGATCTCGAACGCGATATATAACAGCGCTGGCAAAGTAGAGAGCTTCGATGCTACGGTCACTCCGGATGATGTGGTGGGCGATTTCTGCGGACCCAATTTTGATCCACCAGATGGCTATGTGGACGTGTGGGACCTGATGTACTTCGCGGATCACTGGCACACACGAACAGGCGAAGGCAATTGGGATAGCAGATTTGATTTGGCAGGACCTAACTTCGCGGAGCCGGATGGTTACATCGATGTTTGG
>Ga0209427_10008785_pt1 | contig 11332 bp, 10 predicted proteins | sample DeeMarSWOR136_30_FD_187465 | JGI IMG/M metagenome (GOLD analysis project Ga0209427, IMG submission 187465) | Marine sediment microbial communities from White Oak River estuary, North Carolina - WOR-1-36_30 (SPAdes) (version 2) | ecosystem: Environmental > Aquatic > Marine > Intertidal zone >... | reverse complement strand
TGAGGCTTTCAATATCTTCTTTCGTATATGGACGATATTCGTTCTTAAAGGACATAATAATACTTCCTATAATTGCTTACATCACTTACAGTGATGTAGATGTGATAAAATTAATCACTATTCTTTTTTAGCCCGCTCAGCTCAGCCATTTTGGCTATTCTTATTATAACAAATACCGCAACTACAGTAACTATGACTGCGTAAACTACCCAGCTCCATATCATCTCTTGAGTCCCAAATATATTTCGGGAAATAGCCTTTATCGTTTCATTCCAAGCTAGAGCAGCCAAAAGTCCGAACGCTGCGGTAATCAATGCAGTAAGCTTATCAATAAGTTCACCTTTAATATCTAACCTCCTGAAGCGTTATTCCAAAGTTGATGTCAATCAGTATAGCAAGATGTAGGAATACTTAGTCAGACAACGGTGCCATATAGAACTTCAAGCTATCGTTCACCGTGTACCTGTGTCTCGCTAAACGGGGGTTATAGTGCGTGCTGGAGGACTACCATTTCAATCTCTTCAGGTAGCTCCTCTTTCCTGAATTCTACCTGGCTCGTGTTTAGCCTGCGAACGTTTTTCTTACCCGTTAGGAATTCCTCTACTTGTGAAATAGGATAGTCACACCTGGTGGTCCTATAGTGCATTGGGATAACAACTTTAGCTTTCAGTGATTGAGATACGGCGGTAGCCTGCTCTGCGTCAATGGTGTAATAGCCCCCTACCGGAATTAACACAATATCCACCGGGCCGATGTCTGTAATCTGCTTTGGGCTTAGCAGGTGCCCCAGGTCCCCGAGATGGCAGATATTGATACCGTCGACAGTAAAGCAGAAAATAATGTTACTCCCCCGCTGGCTCCCCTTCACGGTATCATGGTAGCTTGCGATGCCTTTGAATTCAGTCCCTTTGACCTTACTAATGCCCGCTCCCTTTATTATGGAGGGACTCCCCTTGATGGCTCTGTAGTTATTGTGGTCTCCATGGTCGTGGCTAACGGTTACCGCATCAGCCGATTCGTCAATTGGAGCGTAAGAAATTCCTCCGCCAACACTGTAAGGGTCAGTAATGATCTTATTGCCTTCTTCCGAGGTCACGAGGAATGAGGCATGTCCTAGCCACTTTATTTTCATAGATTCACCTCCTGAGAACGTCTCTAAGTATACCTTTACCATAAGTAATGTCAAGGGCAGTTGACACAGCGCCCACGCAGACAGGTCGATGTGTCATACAAAAACGAGATAGTGCAAAGATATACACGCTCGTTACTTTCACTATAGCCACCAGGAGAGCTAAGCTATGCGATACTGAAGCTGACTTCTTCAGCTTAGCTAAAAACTCTAGCCAGCTCCTCGGGATTCTGATTGACGATGTCATTACTGAAGTAGTAACCTTTAATGAGTTAAACATAAAGCAAACCTTAGTAGGTGAGGAGATGAAGGATGAAATTATTTGAACCTGGGAGAGTAGGGAGGCTCTCCCTAAAGAACCGAATTGTAATGGCTCCGATGTTGACCGTGCTTGCTGAGCCTGTAGAAGAAGGCAGATTGTCGCCACGGGACGTAGATTTCTATGTTGCTCGCGCCAAGGGAGGGGTAGGACTGATAATAACCACTGTCATGCGCCTGAATAGGAGACTGGAAGCAATATCCTTCGGGGACCCTGTGGTTAATAGTCCGAGGTGTATACGCTGGCTTAACGACCTAGCTGAGGCGGTACACAACTATGGAGCCAAGGTTTGCGTCCAGCTGAGTCCCGGATTGGGGCGTAATCAGGCCCCTAACCCTGCTCTGCCCCACGGTGGGCTTGTGTCAGCATCTCCTCTGCCCTCCTTCTTCGACCCCAACATTATATGCCGCGAGCTAACTATAAAAGAGATTGAGCAACTAATGAAAGACTATGAATTTAGCGCTAAAATAGTAAGCTCCGCTGGGATAGATGCTATAGAGATACATGCGCATGAAGGATTCCTCACCGACCAATTCATGACCGAGCTCTGGAATAAGCGAACTGATAAATATGGAGGGGATTTAGATGGCAGGCTCAGATTCGCCATGGAGCTTGTCGCAGCGGCAAGGAGGGGAGCCGGAGCCGACTTTACGATAACCTTTAGGTACGGTCTTACTCACTATTTAGACGGCGGACGGAGTATTGAGGAGGGACTTGAGATAGCTCGCAGGTTAGAGGCAGCAGGAGTAGATGCTCTTCACATTGATTCTGGTGCCTATGAGAACAACAATTGGGTCAAGCCGCCAACGAGTCAACCACCAGGTTGTATGGTGGACTTAGCCGAGCTGGCAAAGAAGGTTGTTAACATCCCAGTTATCACCGTGGGCAAATTGCAGTATCCGGAGTTAGCGGAGAGGGTATTGCAGGAGGGAAAAGCCGACTTCATTGCTTTGGGGAGATCTTTGCTTGCTGACCCGGAGTGGGCTAATAAAGTGAAAGAGGGAAGGCCAGAGGACATTACCCCGTGCCTTGGATGCCATGAAGGTTGCCTCACCAGAGTGTATGAGGGTAAGTATGCTAGCTGTGCGGTGAACCCAGCCTGTGGTAGGGAGAGGGATTACACCATAACGCCAGCAAAAATAAAAAAATCTGTGCTGGTTATTGGTGGGGGTCCAGGCGGTATGGAAGCAGCTAGAGTCGCTGCATTAAGAGGGCATAAGGTTACCCTGTGGGAAAAAGACTATGCTCTAGGTGGAAATGTAATACCAGCCGCCGCCCCTGAATTTAAACTGGATTACAAGCTTCTGCTGGATTATCTAATCACTCAAATAGCGAAGCTCGGGGTAACCACAAAACTTGGGCAGGAAGCTACCCCAGAGTTGGTCCAGGAAATGAACCCCGAAGTCGTCTTCATTGCCACTGGTGCCATACCAATTACTAAGCCTAGCAAATGCACACAATGTGGAATTTGCGATATTAGCAAATTCAAGCCCACTTTTTGCTATGTTTCTCAAATCCCAGGATTAGAAAAGGGATTGGAGACGGGGAAGGTAGTCACAGCTGTCTATGTCCTTTTGGGTAAGAAAGAGGTTGGAGAATCAGTGGTCATAATTGGTGGTGGTATGGTTGGCTGTGAAACCGGCTTATACCTGGGACAGAAAGGCAGGAAGGTAACCATTGTGGCCCGTCATGATGCAATGCGTGATATGATGTGGGTTAATGCTATGGATATAAGGGAAAAGCTTGGTGATGCCAATACGAAAATTCTGACTGATACCGATGTCCTAGAAATAACAGATGAGTGTCTCATTATAGCCGGTGAGCAGGGTGATAAAAGCACATTAGAAGCTGATACCATTGTGCTCGCCGGGGGTATGAAACCCAATACCGAGCTTCTGGAAGCTTTACAGGATAAGCTGCCGGAAGTATACGCTATCGGTGATTGTGTAAAGCCACGCCTAGTATTGCATGCTATATGGGAGGGGTTCCGTACTGCTCGCCTGATTTAGGCTGCAAGATTAGGTAATCTTTGATAAATCTAGGTTTCTTCACTAGGTTCCCGTTTGTTATTTATAGTTAGGAAGTTCTATAATGTTAGCTAAACCCATAAGACTTAGATTATTGTATTCAGAGCTATTTAGAGCTTGTTCCCTGGGTGATACTAAGAAGCGGAATTAGGGAGCTCACTGGCATGTTGGGTGAACGAATAAAGAGAGTCGGGAAACGAACTTCACACCAGGTAGATTTGGTGTCTGATTTAGGCTTCGGAAAATTTCTGAACCTACTTCACTCTTCGTCTCCCGGTGGTATTATATCCCTCGGTGTCGGGGAACCTGATTTTACGACCCCCTGGCACATCTGTGAGGCGGCTCTTGATGCCCTCAAGAAAGGTTTAACAGGGTACACGCCCAGTGTTGGCTTCGTTGAGCTGCGCTGCGCTGTGGCCGAGGATATAAAGAACCGATATGGTGTTAGGTATGATCCAGAGACCGAGATTATGATAACTGTTGGATCAAGTCAGGCTATGGACTTGGCCTTGCGAACTATCTTAGAACCTGGCGATGAAGTAATCATCCCCGATCCCTACTACGTTTGTTATCCACCCTGTATCACCCTAGCCCACGGCATACCGATTACAGCACCTACAAGCTATGAGAACGAATTCAAGCTGGAAGCAGCTCAGGTAGAAGCGAAAATCACTGATCGAACGAAAGCTATCCTCTTTGGCTATCCGGCTAACCCTACCGGTACTGAAATGAGCCGGGCAGATTTCGAAGAGATTGCCAGCATAGTCACCAAATATAAGCTATTAGTAATCTCTGATGAAATCTACGGTCGATTAACATATGGAGTGGAGCATATATGTTTCCCGAGCATCCCTGGGATGAAAGAATGCTCTATGCTCCTGGCTGGTTTTTCCAAAACATACGCCATGACTGGATGGCGTTTGGGCTATGCTGCTGGCCCCGCTGATCTCATAGCAGCCATGAGCAAGATACATCAACATACTATGCTCAGTCCATCCAGCATGGCCCAGATGGCAGCTATTAAGGCTCTTAAGGATGGTGAGAGCGACGTCAAGCAGATGGTGGATGAATACGACCAACGGAGAAGGGCGATAACTCAGGGCCTCAATAAGATGGGTCTTACATGTCATGAAACAAAGGGGGCTTTTTACGTTTTCCCGTCGGTTGAAGTTACCGGGATGACCTCAGAGAAGTTCACAGAGAGCCTGCTTTCCGAGGAAAAAGTGGTCGTTATACCTGGTAACCTCTTTGGCGAGAGAGGCGAGGGCTTCGTGCGCTGCAGCTATGCCACGGCGATGTCTGACATCGAGGAAGCTTTAAAGCGAATGGGTCGCTTTGTAGAACGTTACCGCAATATAACGACACCATAGGCTAATCAATATATCGGTGTTGTGCTTACCGACCATTGGATTCAAACCAACGCAGGGTCTTATGCGGGCAGGCTCCGAGTCATAACCCCAGCAATTTTTCCGCATTGGCATGATACATCTTCGCTTTATCAATATCACATATTGGTGCTGCGTCTATAAATTCTACCATCTCTTGATTCGATTCAAAAGGATAGTCTATGGAAAACAGCATCCTGTCGGCTCCCAACGATAGATAGGTACATATTAGTGCCGGCTGCCAAGGCATACCACTTGTGGTGACAAGAAAATTATGCCTGAAATACTCGCTTGGTCTCTTGTTGATACTGCTTGAGATTGGGTCAGATGCAGCACCTTCTTTAATCCAACGGGTATCCATACGCTGTAGCCAGTAAGGCAATGCTTCCCCTAAATGCCCGAGGATAATTTTCAAGTCAGGATACTTATCAAATACACCGCTACAAATGAGGCGCATTGCATGCAGACCTGTTTCGTGAGCGAACCCTAACATCGAGCCAACCAATGCTGTGTAGGTTAGATAGGGTTTTATCATATCAGGTGGTGGTATATTAGGATGGAGGTATATTGGTACGCCGAGATTTTCTGCCCTTTCAAATATGACCCAGTACTTCTTATTATCTAGAAATTCTCCTCTAACGTGCGAGGTTATCTTTGCTCCCTTCAGCCCTAGTTTCTTCACAGCTCGTTCGAGTTCATCAGCAGCAGATTCAGGTTCCTGAGCAGGAATAGCAGCGAAACCAGAAAACCTATCTGGGTATTTTTGGATTACTTGAGAAAGCTCATCGTTGGTCTCTCTAGCCATTCTCTTCCCAGTGGAGGCATCAAACGCCTCTACCCCCGGATTCCCAAGACTCAGTACTTGCATATCAATACCGCTCTCATCCATTTGTTTCAGTCTACCCTCGCCTAAATCAAGCAACGCACTGAGCAAACTGGCCGGATATTTCAGAAATCCAATCTTCAGGTATCGGCTACCCGCTTGATCTTCGGTAATTTCCAACCGCGGCGAACGTCTCCTGGACATCAAATAGGCTACATAATTTTGCGTGTAGAAGTGTTCTTCAATAGCAATTTTTTTCATCGCTCCCCCTTAGTTGTGAATGGATGCGTGTTGTAGGTCTGCCAACAATGTTGCTTCCTGATTTCCACAAGTTGGTACATTATTATAATTACACCATATATTATCATCGTATGGCTAGTGAATTGCCATTGCTTAGCTACTTGCTGGTAGCCAGGGCTTGCAGAAATGCCGGTTATAGATTAGTATATAATGGCTTGCATCAGGACCCAAAGCAAATAGTAAGCACCGCCATACAAGAGGACACCGACTTGATTGGTCTTAGTTACCTCTGTGGTGCTCATGTGTATCTTTTCAGTAGGGCAGGCTGTTAAGGGAAAGGGCGCAGACAACATTACAGTCATTGGTGGTGTCCTTATAACTGAGGAAGATGTTCCCCAGCTAAAGGAAGCTAGTCTTAAGGCTGATGAGGGGATTATTAAAGTGTCCGCGTTTTAATGAATCGCTTATCTTCAAAGTAAAGGAGGTTTAAAATGAAGATAGTACGTTTTGTTAATCCAGACAAGAAGATCGAGTATGGAATACTGGAGGACGAGGTTGTCCGTGGCATCAAGGGTGAGCCTTATAGCCAGATCAATTATTCCGGCAGCAGCTATAAGCTGAGTCAGCTCAAGCTCCTGGCTCCCTGCACGCCTTCAAAGATTGTTGGCGTGCACGCTAACTGCGAAAAAATCCTTAAAAAGTTTGGCCTGCCCATTCCAACACACCCACCAACTTTCTTTAAACCACTATCCTCTATCATTAACCCTGAGGATAATATTGTTTACCCTGAGACCTCGAACAGGGTTGACTATGAAGGGGAACTGGCATTCATTATGAAAGCCAAAGCATGGCATGTATCCAAAAAAGATGCTCTTAAGTATGTCCTCGGTTATACCTGTTTTAACGATTGCAGCGCCCTGGACTGGATATTCGACGAGGACAAGCGTGATTGGGCCGTTGGTAAAGGCTACGATACCTTTTCCCCCTTTGGACCCTGCATCGAGACCGAGCTTAACCCGTTGGATTGTGAGGTAGAGGTATATATAAATGACAAACTGGCAACAACCGGTAATACTAAGGACCTTATCTTTTCTGTTATTGACCAGATAGAGTTCTTATCCCACGTGATGACCTTACTGCCGGGTGACATTGTTACCACCGGCACTGCTGGTACTCAGGACAACTTGAATAAGGGAGAGAAGGTAGAGGTGAAGATAAAAGAGATAGGCACGCTGAGAAATTATGTAATCTAAGAGCACAGCTGAATTGAAATTAGTGGCAATACTTGAGTGATGATAAACTAGGGGTAAAGGATTGACTAGTTCATCAAAAGATTTAACTGGCGATAGGGTTATAGATAAGATTAAAGAATGTGGGGTCACGCATATCGTCTGGCTCCCTGATGGTGTAGCTAGCTTCATGTATCAGCCTATGATGACCCGAAAGGATTTCACACTAGTGCAGGTGTGCCGTGAGGGCGAGGCACTACCGATTGCTGCTGGCCTCGTACTAGGGGGTAAAAAGCCCCTAGTCCTACATCAGAGTACTGGTATCTTTGAGTCTGGGGACTCGATTAGACTTGTGGCTTCAGAGCTTCACCTGCCCATACTCATGCTCATTGGCTATCGGAGCTGGAAGCCCAACCATAACCCCCCCGTGATTGATTCGGCCGCTATTTTCATTGAGCCCATTCTGAAAGCGTGGGGAATTAAGTATTACCTTCTGCAGAGTGACGATGATGTAGATATCATATCCACCGCTGATATGGAGGCACAAAAGACTCGTAAGCCAGTGGTCGTCCTCATTGCGAGGGAGTTGCAATTTTGATAGATAGCTTTGAAGCAGTGAAGACTATTTCTAGACACCGCGGCGATGCTCTAATTGTAGCTGAAATGACCACGGCTACCGAGCTTCCAGTAGTATCTACAAGGCCTGAGCTTGACCTATCCTTTAATTGGGCCGCTATGGGTAAGGGTTCATCGCTAGCTTTAGGTTTAGCCCTGGCGAGACCGGAGAGAAAAGTTTTCATGTTGGATGGTGACGGCGCCTTACTCATGAACTTAGGTAGTCTGGTGACAATTGCGCAAATGGCGCCGCCTAACTTAATTCACTTCCTTTTCAATAATGGAGTTTATCGCTGTACGGGCGGCCAGTCGCTGCCAAGAGCAGGCAGAATTGACTTCGCATCATTATCTCAGATTGTTGGCTATCCTAATGTGTACGATTTTGCTGACCTAAAGACACTGGAAAACAAGATAGAGATGATTATCAATCAAGAGGGGCTTACCTTTGTTAACCTGCAGGTTACACCGGGGGTGGGGCCACCTTTCCCCTATGTTCCGGTACGTGACGTAGTTGAGCGGTTCTGGTCAGCATTATAGCTTTAGCTGTACCTGTTGACATCGTAGTTAGGCACATTAGAGTCCTAAAGAAGAAAATATTTGCTAGCGGAAATGAATTTCTCACGGTTGACGTACTAGACGAGCGTGAGAAATATGTATCTGGGCAGCAAGTTAAGGGTGGCAACCAATTTCTCACAGTGTCATAGACTCCACTGGGTAATGAATGTGAATAAGATTAATATTAATATTCACTCTTGGTAGGAGGGTAAGTCGTTAGCCGGAATACTGCTACGGTGTGGAGAGAGGTGAGAAATGATAACTACGAATACTCGAAGGATAACCAAAGCCGTTTGCAATCTGTGCTCCAATCACTGCGGTATAAATGTTCATGTCGAAAACGGGAAGATAGTCAAAGTTGATGGGATGCAGGAACACCCGTTTCATAATTTGTGTGTCCGAGCGTATGCTCTCCCTGAGGCAGTACACTCGAGCGATAGGCTGACCACTCCTCTGAAAAAAGTGGCCGGCGATTTCAAAGAGGTTTCATGGGACGAGGCATTTACCTTTATAGTCGATAAGCTCCTCAACATTAGGCAGAAATACGGGGCTAAAGCGGTTGTCCCTTGGCTAGGTGTAGCCACTGTCGTTTCTCCAGCGATAAAGGCGATAACTAGACGCTTCGCTGATTTATACGGGACTCCCAACTATGCTTCGGGCACAACGTATTGCTTTCTTGCCCGGGTGGTGGGCTCGTTCTTGACATGCGGGACTTACCCTAACCCTGACCTTGTCTCTGGGGAGACTAAGTGCATTGTAGTCTGGGGTAAAAATCCCCCCAATACATTTGCTTCGGAGAAGGACGGCATAAGTACCATGCTTGGGAGGGGAGCCAAGCTTATCGTTATTGATCCCAGGAGAACCCCACTGGCAAAGAAAGCGGATATTTATGCCCAGATAAGGCCAGGAAGCGATTGTGCCTTGGCCCTCGGATTGCTAAATGTAATCATAGCCGAAAATTTGTATGACAAGGGTTTTGTCAAGCGCTGGACAGTGGGCTTTGACAAACTGGTCAACTATGTCAAGGAATTTTCGCCTGAGACTGTTGAACAAATAACCTCGATTTCGGCAGATATGGTAAAGGATATAGCCCGGACGTATGCCATCACCAAGCCAGCCTGTATGGACTTAGGCATATCATTAGAGCATTCCAGCAACGGTATTCAGTCAATCAGAGCCCTTCAGATACTCACCGCGATTACCGGTAATATGGATATTGCCGGAGGTAATTTGGTCCTCCCAGGCGTGGGGTATCAAAACCTCCGCGTTCCCCAAGAGACTGAGGATAATCAAGATTTTGGAAGCGAGGCTTTTCCCTTGTTTGCTCAGATTGTACATGAACCATCAAGTTCATCACTGACTGAGGCCATAATTAACGATAAACCTTACCCCATCAAAGCGCTGTTGGTTTCTGGCGCAAATCCACTGGTACAGTGGCCCAATAGCAGCAAGGTCAAAGAGGCCTTTGAAAAGCTTGATTTACTAGTGGTAATGGATACCTTCATGACAGACACAGGTGAGATGGCTGACGTAGTCCTACCAGCGGGAACCTTCCTTGAGACTGACGAGTTGAGGGACATCTATTGGAATCACGAGGGTACCCCTTTGCTTGCTAAGTCAAATAAAGCGATTGAGCCGATTGGTAATGCTTGGGAAGATTGGAAGATATGGGCGGAGCTGGGCAGAAGAATGGGATACGCAGATTACTTTCCATGGAAAGACTCCAACGAGCTTATTGCTGAGCTTCTGAAGCCCACGAATATTACACTTGAGCGGCTTGAACAGAACCCTGGAGGCGTATATTATGCGGAGAGAGATTTCCAAAAGTACCTTAGGACGGGATTCGATACCCCGTCCGGGAAGGTGGAGATATATTCGGAAGCAATGGCTCAACACGGATATGATCCCATACCAACATTCCACGAGCCCGTAGAGAGTCCTATCAGCCGGCCAGACCTAGCCGAGAAATATCCTTTAATACTAATGGTTGGCCCCAGAGTCTTAAGCTATACTCACTCACAACACCGCAATATACCTAGTTTAAGGAGATTATATCCCGAGCCTCTAGTTGAGATTAATTACAAAACGGCATTAAGTCTTGGGATAGCTAATGGAGAGACCGTAAAAGTCGAGAACCTGAGAGGCAGCATGATAGCGAAGGCTCAACTTACCGAAGATATTCACCCTAGGGTAGTCAGTATATGTGATGGATGGAGCAATAAGATTGGTGCTAACGGCAATTGCCTAACCGATGATAAGGCTGTTGACCCTGTCTCAGGCTTTCCCGAATTTAGGTCAACATTATGCCGGGTCACAAAGGAGTGAATTCAAATAGGGAAATGAGGGTCTTATCAGTAAAGAGTAGGTTTAGATGGTTATGATCAAGGAACGGGGATAGTAGCCGAGGCTTGCCGAGATGTCGTTTATGGATTAGTATATAGTGACTTGCATCAGGACCCGGAGCAAACAGTAAGCACCGCCGGGATATCGGGGAAGTGAAAACTAAGATTAGCCTTAAGGTTGATGGGGGAATTATTAAAGTGTTACTATTTTAACAAATCGGCACAAACTAAATTCAAGGAGGTAGATAGTGTTTTACGAAGTAGACTATCCCCAAAAGAAGCCAGGTCAGAAACAGGTCTCAGCCTTGGTGGTATTGAACCCAGCTGAGTCCCGGCGGCTCTTGGCTAAGGCCACAGTGGCACTCCCCGAGGTTCAGAATGCGTATAAAAACGGTATGATCATTTTTGCCCGGGGTATCACTAACGCCTTTATTTGTGAAGAACTATTTAAGATTTCGGTAGAGCCCAAGGCTGCCCAGACCGTGGGTCTGGTTTGCAATGGGATCACCAATGCTAATTCGGGGCCACCCCCCTGTACCTGGCATGTCATAAGGCAGGGGAAAGTAGTTGAGGGTGCCGATTCGAATGTTGAAATACTTAATTTCGGTGCTGAGGATGTTTTCATCAAGGGGGCCAATGCTATAGACCCGGAAGGTAACGCCGGTATT
>Ga0209427_10008784_pt1 | contig 11333 bp, 8 predicted proteins | sample DeeMarSWOR136_30_FD_187465 | JGI IMG/M metagenome (GOLD analysis project Ga0209427, IMG submission 187465) | Marine sediment microbial communities from White Oak River estuary, North Carolina - WOR-1-36_30 (SPAdes) (version 2) | ecosystem: Environmental > Aquatic > Marine > Intertidal zone >... | reverse complement strand
TAATGATGGTAAAATACATGCTGTTGATTCAATTCTTAATCCTCAGACCGCTTATGGTGAAGATGTAGTAACCCGAATTTCGTACATAAATGAAAATGAAAATGGACTCCAAATTTTAAATTCTGCTGTCATCGAAGCACTAAACAAAATCATTAAAAAAACATGTAACGCCGCAAAAATCACACCTTTTCAAATTATGAAGCTACAATCGTAGGTAATGCTGTTATGCATCATATCTTTTTAGGCCTTAACCCTGTAAGTATAGGTTTAAGCCCTTATGTACCAGTAATTCAAAAGGGTAGTAATTTTAAAGCAAAAGATTTGAAGCTAATTACTCATACTGAAGCAAATGTTTATACACTACCTTTGGTAGCTGGATTTGTAGGAGCAGACACTATTGGGGTTATATTATCTTCTGAAATTGATAAAGAATTGGATTTAACTTTAGCCATAGATATTGGAACCAACGGAGAAATAATTATTGGTAACAGAGAAATAATAGCAACAGGTTCATGCGCAGCAGGATCTGCATTAGAAGGTGCTCATATTAAGGATGGAATGAGAGCGGCAGCAGGCGCGATTGATTCAATTAAAATACAGCCTGAAAGTTTAAAAGTATCATATACAACAATTAAAAATAAAAAACCAATTGGCATTTGCGGTTCAGGATTGATTGATGCAGTAGCAGAGATGCTAAAATCAAATATTATTTCTCGTAATGGAAATTTTAATAAAGAATTAATTAAAACCAACCACCTAATCAAAAAAGATAAGGGATACGCATTTACTTTAGTAAAGAAAAATGAAACTTCCATAGGAAAAGATATTATAATTACCCAAAATGATATAAGAGAGATTCAAATGGCTAAAGGAGCATTCTTTTCAGGCACTAGATTAATTTTAAATTATTTAAATCAAAAAAATAATTTCAATTATAAAATTAAGCAAATATTCTTAGCAGGTGCATTTGGGAATTATATCAATAAAAAAAATGCTAAATTTATTGGAATGATTCCTGATATTGACGATGATAGAATTTTTCAAATAGGTAACGCAGCAGGTATTGGTTCCCAATATTGTCTCATGAATAAAGATCTCCGTAAAAAAGCCCAAGATTTATTAAGTACTATAAAATATGTTGAAATCGCTTTAGAAAAAGGGTTTCAAATGGAATTTGCCCAGGCTATGTACTTTCCCCATTTAAACCTAGACTTATTTCCAAACTTACAAGAATATAAAAATATTCCAAAAAGATAATTTCATTTTAAGATGGAAATATTTGATAATATTCGTAATTTGCTTCATTAGATTAAATAATGGCTATATAAAATACGGAAGAAATTAGCATAAATACAATCAGAAATGAATGATTAATATTTGTTTAATTAAAAGGAGTGTAAAAGTATTTAAGAGATAAATTCATTAAATTTTTAACAAAAAGAATATAATTTTTTTTTTAATGTTTTAAATAAATTCTTAAATATCAATTAAGATAATAAATTATATACAAATAAAATTATTTTAAAAAAATATAAGATTTATTGTCAAGGTAGAATCATTCTATGTCAAGTTTTAAATTAAAAGTATTACTAACTGGCGCTGCCGCAGTTGGAAAGACCAGTCTTGTTCAGAGATTTATCAAAAATCGGTTTGCTGCAAATTATAAACTTACGGTGGGTGTAGATATCCTTACCAAAGATGTAGAATTCAGACAGGGCGAAGTGGCAACTTTAAGCATATGGGATATCGGAGGTCAACAGCGTTTTGAATTTATTAGATCCACCTTCTATAAAGGAGCCGCAGGAGCTCTTTTAGTCTTTGATTTAACCAGAGAACAAACCTATACCGAAACTAGAAAATGGCTTACAGAAATTCGTCAGTTTGCAGGAGAAAACATACCCTTTGTTTTAATTGGTAATAAGGCGGATTTAGTTGAAGATGTTGGGGTAGTAATTGACAGAAATGATGCGCGCAACTTTGCTGAAAAAGAAGGTAGCATTTATATAGAAACCTCCGCAAAAACAGGAATTAATGTAGATCAAGCATTTACAGAACTTACTCGTAGAATAATTGATTCTAGAACTCAATAATTAATTTTTGTCTCTCCTTCTTAATAAATTAATTTTTAATATATAGATCTTTTTAGATTGATTTTATTTCTAAAATCTTTATTATATTAATCCTTTAATTTGATATGATTTCTATTTAAATATGCATTACAAATTTAGAGCAAATAAATTAGTCGAAAATAGTCTTTTAAAACCCACCTTGCAATACAATTTATAAGCACTAATATTTTCATATGCGACATCTAGATTTACCACTTTAAATCCCTTTTCCTTTAATTTTTGCAGACATAAAATCAATAAAGCTTGACCTAAACCTTTCTTTCGAAAACTAGGAACAATTCCAAACGGACCGATTTGAACCGCTTCTATACTGGGACGAACAACGACAAATCCAATAACTTTCCCATTCGCTAGAAGAGTTATTGAAGCTTCTTCTATAAGGGGTTTAGAGGGATTAAACCATTCATTTATTACATTTTGCTTCTGGTTTTCATTTTGATCCAAATACATCACATCATTGCTGTTATTAAAAGTTTCATAAGAACTTTTTTTTAATTCATTAATAGGAACTTCTTTTATATTTTTCCTCTTAATATTTTTAGGAATTAAGATATTTATAGGCTTAAATTCATCCAAATTCAATTCCATAGAGATCTCTTCCATAACTTTATAGAATCCTACTGATTCATACCAATTGACAAATTTTGGATATAATTGTTTATCACGTGGGCTTTCAAAACAAAAAGCCGCCTCTAACCTATTGATATCTCCATTTTTAGCAAAATCAATAGAAGCTTTTATAAGTTCCTCTGCCACCTCTGTTTCATTAGATCTTGGAAAAACAATAGGTTGCCAATCCCAGATAAAACCTAATTTAGGGAAATTAACACTCATTAAAAGAGTTCCAACTAATTCCTTTTCAAAATAGGCAAAAAATATGACAAACTTATAGGCATCTCTTAACTTCTCTAATTCTAACTTAATACTCTCAGCAGATTGTCCAGTATTTATATTTCCAAGTTCAGTTTTTACCTTATAAGCAAAAGTTGCTAGCTTATTTAGATTTATACTTTTTTGAAAATCTTTCCTCTTTATCTTTAGCATAAATTCATTCCCTCATAAAACACAATATAAAAATAAGAATCTAAATTAAGTTAATAAATTAATGGTAATGAAGGAGCACTTTTAGTTTACTCATCTTGACATTGATTTGTTTCAAAATCCTCACATAAATTCTTATGGACTATATTGATTGCATCCACAAGTTGCTCTTTATTAATAACTAAAGAAATATTTAACTCTTCAGTTCCTTGCGATAAGGCTTTGATTTGGATTTTTTTATTATCTAATGCTTGAAAAATCATTACTTTTGTAGAGTTTTCTAACACTTTTAACCCTGTTATGTTAATAATAGCCACCTCTTCAGATTTGATCTTAAAAAAATCAGAAAAATAACCTGAGTCATTTAAAGCTGTAATAGCTTTTTGGGAATCTTCCCTTTTAACGACAAAAGCAGTGGTTATTTCTGAAGCACTTTGAGCCACAAATGAAACACTAATATTATTTCGACTCATAAGTTTAAAAATCTTGGCTAGTACTCCTGGTACATCTACTAAGCTAGCAGAAGCAACTGTTATTAAAGATGCATCGTCTACCGTAGAAATTCCCTTTATTTGTTCTTTATCTGTGTTACTCGAGATTCTAGTAAAATCTACTTTTGCTAAAGGTTTATCAAAATTTCTAATTTCTAATGGAATTCTATTTTTTTCTATAGCCTCTAAACACTTTGGATGTAAGACCTTAGCTCCAAAATTTGCGATGTGTTTCGCTTCATTATAATTTAAGTTTCTTATAAGTGAAGATTTTGGCATATATTTAGGATTGATTGCTAAAAGACCGTCAACATCTTTCCATAATATCACGTTAATATCTTTATCATTGCCCACTTCATAAATTGAATGAGCTAAGATTGTAGCAGTATAATCGGAACCACCTCGTCCTAATGTTGTGGTATACCCTATTTTATTTCTTCCAATAAAACCCGTGAAACATATTATTATATCCTTTTTTGGATTTTCTATAATGGGTACTAATAATCTTTCAACTCTTGCATTAGTTAATTGATAAAATGGATATGCATTGTTAAATTCATCGTTGGTAATTATAACCTTATTTGCAGGGATATAGACGGATTCAAACCCATTACTTAGTAGATATTGATTTAAAATATAGGTAGATAATATCTCACCAAAACTTAGGATATAATCTTGATAATAGGGTTCTAAACCAAACTCTTTTACATCTGCAAAAACATCTTCTAAATCGCTTAAACGATCATCAATCCATTTCTTCGCACTTACATAATACTCAGAATCCTCTTTAAATATTTGTTCAACAATATCAAAATGTTTCTTCTCAAGAATCGCCATATTTGTATCAAGTTTTGTCGGATCTGAAATATTATGAGCCATATTAAAGAGTAAATCTGTAATCCCGTTGAAAGCTGATGCAACATAGATCTTTTTAGTAGATTCATAAATCTTACTTATTTTAAGTATCCTTTTAAATGCTTTTATGTTTCGCAAACAACTTCCCCCGAATTTCATGATAACAATTGTCAGACTCTACACCTTTAAATTAATTTTTCATCTACTTAATTTATAAGTTCTAAGTATTAGTAAATAAAATATTTTATTATGTTATTCTTTATTTTTCAATTCTTTAGAAAATAATGAACTAAATACGAATAAGCTTTCTTTCTTTCAGTTTAATATCGAAAAGTAGAAAAAAAGTAATAATTAACTTAGCTATCTAATAATTCTTTTAATTCCTTTATTTGTTTATCAATCTCTACTTCAATAACTTTTAATTTGTTTTTTTTCTCATCAAGTTCTTCTACTGTTATTTCTCCTGTAAGTTCTTTCATATCAAAATCCAATGCCATTTTTGAAATATTAGACTTTTTAATTTTTAGATCCAATAAGGATTTCTCGATAGCTGCTTTCTGTTGAGACTCAATCGCAGGACTTTTTACTACTTTATCATCTATAGTTGGTTTGACTACCTCGGGAGGTTTTGTAGGGGGTGTTAGTATAGATTTCTTTTGGCCTGGTTCTGGTGCCTGAGGCTTCATTAATTCTTTTGGATCAATTGGAACAGGAGGCTTTGAAGGTTCAATAGGAATATCTTGAATCTTTGGTTTCAGGGGCTTAGTAGATGGCACAGTTGTAGTTGGTTTTTTAAAATCTTGAAAACCTAATGGTGCAGTAATTTTGTTAGCTTGGTCTGGTATTTTTTGGGTTTCTGGTTTTTTTGATACTTGTGCTGGGGATATAGGTATAGGTGGTTTTGATGCCATTGGATTAGTGACTTGTGCAAATGGAGAGGTCTTTAATTTATTTTTAGCATCCTTAGGGACAACCGTTACGGTTTTAGGGCGCTCTTTTATCATAAAATCTTCTGGATTTAAATTTAAGCCGACTTTTTCTTGATCGCCTTTAGGTTGATCAACTGTTTTAGGTTCCAGTTTATCTACTTTCTCAATTTCATTAATTTTTTTAAAAGTAGGTTGTTCCGTCGGAAATGGTTCTATTTTTTGAACTTTTGGAGCTGTAGGGGTAGATTCTGCTTTTGGCGTAATTTCAACTTTTTTAGCAATCTCTGGCACAGGAGTGAGCTCCGGAGGTCTGGGCATAGCTGGCTTTTTTGGAAGTTCTTTCTTCTCTTCACTTACTACTTTTTCAGCAACCTTAGGCGGAGTTGGAATAGGTGTTAATTCTTCTGGTTCTTTATCTGGTTTAGGTGAAGGTTTTTCTTTTTCTTCTTTTTCTCTTGTTTCTTTTGGAACCTTAGTAGGTGCAGTTTTTTGAAGCATTGATTTGATTTTTTGACCTTTTTCATAAAATTCTCTTCCTAAAGAATCATCACCCAATTCAATACAGAGATCACTTATTTTTTCAAATAAATTCGCTGCTTTTTCAAAATCGGCATTTTCAAGAGCTCTAGTTGCTTCTTCAGTATATGTATCTCTATCTAATAAAGGTTTTAACAAAGGAGATACTTCTGAGCTCATTTCTAATATATCTGCAACTATTTGTATCATCTTATCGCGATTTCCCGGATCTTTTGCTATCATAGAATATGATTTTAATCCCAGTATTTTTTCAATTTGTTCAGGTTTCATAGCTTCATCTAAATCCTGTTTATTACCTATAATCGCCGTATGGGCTTGGGGTGCTTGTTCTTTGATCAATTCCAAAAAGAATTTACTTTTTTCTACATTTTCCAAACTTGAATCCGTAATTAAGAGTACAGCATCACTACCTTTAATAAAATTATTCCAAAGATAACTAAATTGTTCTTGACCGGCAAAATCCCATAAGTGAAAATGCAGTTTCCCAATTTTTATTGTAGCTATATCACCGGTTATTGTAGGAATATGCTGCATAGGAATTTCTTCTGCTTTTATTAAACGTGTAATGGTTGTTTTTCCTACCCCTGAAAAACCTACTAATGATATTTTCGGTCTTAAATTTCTATGAATTGAGTCGATAGTAGGATCAAATACTTCAAAGGTTTTCGAATCAAATTTATGTTTTAAGATATCTTCAAATAAATTCAAAAATTCTTTTTTACATTTAATTAACTCCTTTTTTATGTTATCAAAGTTGTCTGTAAGACCTGTTACAAACAGGAACATCAAATTGAGTTCGTTTTCTGTTATGTAAGATATCCGGTATTTGTAATAATCATGCACTTCAACCTTATTGCCTCCTTTAGTGAAAGCATCTTTCATGAGATCCCCAATAAGAGCATCAAAGATCTCCCTTTTAAGAGCTTTACCAAAATGTCTATAATAGATAAGTTCCGAACTTTTAAGTATATATACTTGGCGTAAAATAGAGTTTCACCTTAATCCATTTTATATTTTTATTTTTTTAACTATTTTATGAAATAAACTTCACAAGATCTTTAATTATTGAATATTTTTTTTCGTTAATTTTCTCACTGGTTATAGTGTCTTGCATTTTGCTTATTTCTTTTGAGAAATCAAAAACCGAAAATTCTTTTATATCTTGATCTACTAGTCTCTCACTTAATTTCTTTAAAAAAACACTAATACTTGGCATGAATTTTGCTAAATTTACTTCTAAATCTAATTTAGAAATTAAAATTAACTCCTCGCTAAATGTAAATAAATAATTAATTTCATGAGCTTCGATTGCGAAAGAATTAATATCTTTAAGATTTAACTCGTTAGCAATCTCTTTCGAACTCGAAATTAATGACAGAATTTTGTGAGGAATAATTTTTCCTTTGGCAAATTCTTTTATGGAGGATCCCAATACAACTCCATACTTATTTGCTATAGCCGATTTTGAATTTAACTCGCTTTTTAGTTGCGAGATAATTTCATCGTAATTAATTTGATTCATAATTTGAGTTTTTGATTTATTGAATAAATAATAAAATCTAATTTATTTATATTTATTTTAATAAAACTCAAGGTTTAAGATTAAGTAAATTTTACTAAATTTTAAAATTGAAAGTATTCAAATATCATTTTTCAGAAAAAGAATCAGATATAACAATTATTTCAGAATCAAAAAGTGCTATTTTGAAAGCACAAAATACTTTTTATAACCATCGGGAGAAATTAGAAAAGTTTGTTTTAAAACACAATGAATTCCTTATTTCATTTTCACCAATAAAAATAAAGTCAGATTTGAAAATCGTACAATTAATGTCTGATGCTGCATTCCTCTGTGATGTTGGTCCAATGGCAACCGTAGCAGGAGCACTTGCAGATCTTATGTTATTTTCCATGAAAACCGATGAAGATCCCTCCTTTAATCCCGCAAAGGTGTGTTTAATCGAAAATGGTGGAGAAATTGCGATAGATTCTGAAAAAGAAATGAAGGTTGCATTATTTGCCGGATATAATAAATTAAACTTAAATATTGGATTTTTAATTTCACCTTCGTTAAATCCTATGGGGATTGGTACAAGTTCTTCTACATTTGGGCATGCTGTTAGTTTAGGACAAGCAGATGTAGCTACGATATTTGCTGATAATGCTGCTTTAGCAGATGGAGCTGCTACAAAAACTGCAAACTTAGTAAAAGGAGTAGATATTGAAAAATCCATCAAAAATGCTTTAGATAATATAGGAGATATTGAAGGCGTTAGAGGTGCATTTATTTGTCGAGAAAATAAAATTGGACAGGTAGGAAAACTACCAGAAATATTCAAAATCGAAGGTAAAAAGAGTGAACTATTAAAAGGAAAAGTAGATGACTCTTTTATGGGTGATTTCGAAATTTTTAAATAACCCAATAATATGGAACTTCTATTCCATCCTCACTTCTTGAAACAAATATTCTATTTAGGTAATCCATACTATAATATTCTAGCATTTCAGATTCCGTTAATCTTTCATAAACCTCAAAACCAGTGAAAGCTAAATAATTATCATCTAATATTAAATAAATGTTAGAGTTTCTATTTTTCTTCATCTGTTGTAATATATTTGTTCCATTTTCATCAAAGTGATCAGCAGGTTTAAAATATCCTTTTGGTTTCATTATAACATCATAAAGATCGTTATATAGAAGGCTTTTATTATGCTGATCGAAGGGATAATCATAATAATACAAAACATATGGCCAACCAAACTCACAGATAACCAGATTATTTTCGGAAGTGTAATTTGAATACCACTCTACGGCAGTTACTTCTCTTCTATGCAAACTATATTCAATATCATCAATATCAAGTAATTGATCGGAAAATTGAGCGAATAACATAACTAAAATGGCTGTTAGTGTTATAAATTTAACTTTATTGAATTTAATTGGTTTTGACTTTAATAACTTATAAATATACGACACAAATCCTATAACCAAAACCGGTGAAATGAGTAATAATATTCTTCCTGAATAAAAATATCCCTCAAAAAAATCAATGACAAATGCGACGAAAAAAATTATCATTGTACCAAAAAGCCAAAGTATGAATGATTTTCCGCGCGGTTTTTTTTGAAATATGATTAAACCCCAGATCCCAAAAAATATTACGATAAAGCATTCTATAGCAATTAATAGCTTAGAGAAAATTAAATCTAAAAAAATGAAGTTAATAAGTAAAAAGCCAACAGAAACTATAATTAAAATAGAGAAAAATAAAGGAAAGATTATTTTATCTTCAATTTTTTTGTAATAACCATATCTTAAGCCATTTATCACTGAACTGAATCTTCCAGTTGTAAAACTAACTGAATTACGAAGTTTCCATATTATTAAACTACCCCCTATTCCTCCGATCAAGTACACATACCAAGGAATTTTAAAAACATCTACAGAATACCAATGTTCACTAATATCACTAAAAAGATAAAGTACCATAAATATGCCAACAACAATTCCCAAAACGAGGAAATTGATCCCTCTCCTATAATCTCTAATAAAGTAAATAAGAAAAATAAAAGCAAAAGAAACGATAAACACCATGGTAATAAGAGAATGAGTAAGAATAGCACTTATAGATACAAAAATCACTAATACATCCGAAAAGATCAAATTGCGTAAAATGTCTTTTTTCAATGGTCTTTCTGGTTTAATCAAATTTTGTAATCTCACATCAAGAAGGAAGAAAACAAAAATACATTGAATTGTTGCTAAACCAGTTGGCCAAAATTGGTACATCATATTGCTAAACCCTAAAGAGGTCATCTCTAATATAAAAACTCCCAATATTGCTAAATTCCTATTTTTAAAAATTCTCATAAGAAGATTATAAAGGAGCAATGCCGATACAAAAAAGGAATAAAATGAGAAGAACTTTGCTAAGAGTAAAAGATCTATACTAGAGAAGAAGTGTATAACCGCCCCAAATATGTGTAAACCTAGAGCTCCATAATATTGATTGGTAGGCAAAAAATTGAGATTCGTGATTAATTTAATAATAAACACATGGTACATTGCATCCGTTCCGTAAAAAAAGCTAAACCTTACGCCATGTAGGATCGAAAGTAAGGTTAAAACAATCACGATTAATACACTATTTAAAGAAATTTTGCTTTTAAGGTAATTAAAAAGAGAAAATTCGTTAACAAAATCTTTTTCTTGTATTGTACTTTTTATTGGTTTTAAGAATAAAAAATTGCCTTTAACAAAATCGCTAATTATTACTATAATAATCAATGAGAAATACGTTATCATGATAGAAAAGAAAAACAGGAAGCCGGTTATGGGAATTTCAAAACTATTCATAAAGTAAGCGATTAAAATATAAAAAGATAAATTAGAAAAGATTGTTAGACTCAACTTTTCTAAAGAATTAAAATTTTTTTTTTGAAAAATTATAAAATATAGAGGGTAAAAGGGTAAGAAAAGAATCGTAAATATTGTACTAAATATGATTATCATCTCGAACAAATTATTTAAGATAATAATATTATCTATTCCCAAGATCCTACCAAGATCAAATAAATTAAAAAAATTAAAAACCAAAGCAAAAATTGAAAGAATTACAATTAAAGCATTTCTGCGAGGGTTTACAAATATAAGAAATTTATTTAAAATAATTCTAAACTTTAACATTTCTTAATTAACTCAGTTTTAAATTGATATCATATTTTTTCTCATACCATTTAAAGTAATCTTTCAAACCCGTTTCTTGGTTGTATTTAGGTTGAAATCCTAATAACTTTTTAGCTTTAGAAATGTCAGCAAAACTATGAATAATATCTCCCGTTCTAGGTTCTGTATATTCAATCTTTAGATGTTCTGAATTAGTTAACTTTAACATTAATTTTGCCAAATTAGTTAATGTTATTGGAGCACCCGCACCTATATTAAAAATTTCACCTGAAATTTTGGACTCAGCAGCTTGTATATTTGCCTGAATTACATCTTTGATATAAGTAAAGTCTCTTGAATTTTCTCCATCTCCAAATATAATTAAATTTTCATTTCGAATAATTCTACCTAACCATATAGCAATTACTCCGCTATAAGGAGAATCTCTCTGTCTTGCTCCATAGACATTAAAATAACGAAGAGATATGGTTTTTAATCCATATACGGTATTAAATACTTGCATATATGCTTCACAGGCTAGTTTAGACACTCCATATGGGGATACGGGTACTCTAGTATCATCCTCTTTTTTAGGTAACCCTGGCTGGTCCCCAAAAACCGAGGAGCTGGTGGCAAATATAATCTTTTCTACGTCTTTTTTTCTTGCGGCATTTAGAATGTTTAA
>Ga0209427_10008782_pt1 | contig 11334 bp, 15 predicted proteins | sample DeeMarSWOR136_30_FD_187465 | JGI IMG/M metagenome (GOLD analysis project Ga0209427, IMG submission 187465) | Marine sediment microbial communities from White Oak River estuary, North Carolina - WOR-1-36_30 (SPAdes) (version 2) | ecosystem: Environmental > Aquatic > Marine > Intertidal zone >... | reverse complement strand
CCCTCTTCATTTATTAAAACCATTATATGATCCGCCTGCCAATGACCTGAAACAGGAAGAACTTTGGACATTTGTTCAACATTTTGATAAAAAGGTAAAGAATTATATCCTATGAGTTCGCTGTAATCTGCTCCGATAAGCACAGCCCAATATTCTATTTCATCATTACCATTAGGAGGAACTGGAGTGCTACCTTGCTTCATTGCTTCATAAGACGCTTCAATTTCTTCGATTTCTAGTAATAATTCAGTCCTTAAGTTTTCCTCTGTATCTAAAGAAAGTTCACCTGATTCATCAGCAAATGGCAATGTCTCATATATTTGCTCAGCGGTTACACCTTCAAATGCGAGAAGTTGTTCTAGTTCATTAAACAGAGCTTCTTCTGATCCATCTGTAGCTTCTTCACCAACTGTATTCAATGGTACTGTAGTTAATAGCAGGCTTATTACAATGATAATTATAGTTATTTTTTTCATTCAATTCTCACCTATTTCAAACAATCCTAATATGTTATACTCTGTAAATGATAATATTTAAATATTTCTTGTAAAAATGTCATTTTGAAAAACTTACTAAAATTAATAGATTAGTTCTGTGAAAATAGAATAAAAAAAGATTTTTTGGTAGTATTTTTCTCTTTAGCTCGATTTAGAAGTCGTTAATACTTATCGTACCGTACTTAGTACCTGGGTACCATGGTGGTCCTATTGAGAAGGAAGGCTGTTCTTTTCTACTACCCGTATACTTTAAAATATCGTCAAAATCTTTTTTATCCAACCCTAATTCTTCCCCTAGTTTATACAAATTTTCTTTTGACATTCAATTTTTCCTCTTAAACAATATTAGATTAATATTCATATCAATTAGTCACGATGTAGAGATTGAATTTAGAAGTTCTCTATACTGACAGTTCCATAAAGTGAGCCCCCGGGGTACCCACCCGGTCCAAATGATACTGGGGCATATTCATCACTTGCCTTTCTGTATTTTAGGGCATAGTCTATATCATTTTTGTTCAATCCTAGTTTTTCACCTAGTTTATACAAATTTTCTTTTGTCGTTCTTTTTTCCTCCTTCAAATACATATAACAAAGAAGTAATAATATATAACTTTATTGTTACCTTTAAAAGGTAAAAAAAGTTAATTTTATTTTTTAAGTCTAAATTTCCTTTTAGATTTTTTTGATTTTTTCTTTGTTGGATTCTCAGGGGGCGTTGGAACTTCAGGTGGTTCTTCAGGTGGTGTTTCTGTTGATCCGACTGGTGGAGCAGCGGAGAATAACTTGGTAAAAATCTCTTTATTAGAGTCATACCAATTCTGCCAGCTTTTGTTTTCCTTCCTTAATTTTTTGCACTCAGAATCTGTCTCCTCATAAAGTTGGTATAACTTTGTAAGACGTTCTTTTTCTTTTTCATATTCCGCGGTCATTTTTTCATATTTCTCTTTGTATTCTGCGTAATTTTCCATTTCTTTTAACTCACTGATTTGATTATTTAGATTATTTATCATATCTTCTTGGTTAGTATTTTTTCCTTTTAAGGTATGTATCTCTTGCTCTAGTTGATTGCGTATAGTGTCAAATTCTTCGCATCTTTGTTTATATTCATCAAATTGATTTACTTTACTTTCATTTTCATCAATCTTTTGAGTAAGTGTGTTAATCCTAGCAGTTAGATCCTCTTCAAGTTGTCTTTTAGAAGCTTCAGCTACTCTTGCGCGTTCTTCATAGTCAGCAACTCTCTTTTCAGTAGCAGAAAGTTCCTCTTCCTGGTTTTTATAGGCATCCCATAGTTTAATCAGGCGTTCTTTTTCTTTTTCTAATTCTTCGCTGTATTTTTTTGCGCCATCAGCTGCTTCTATTTTCATTTTTTCTGCTTCAGCAACTTTACTTTCAAATTTTTCTAGCATGCCACCTATTTCATCCAGATGTTCCACACTTAGCATGCTCTGTATCCTTGATAGATCCTCTGCGCTTCTAGAAAAAGAATTTTTAATAGAATCTATTTCATTTGATACAGCAAGTAATTTTTCTTTAAGTGAGTCTATATGTTCTACATCTTCTACAACTTCATTCTCTTCGGTCATAATAATTACGCCTCCCAAATTAAATTCTAGACACCGAGAATGAATTTGTTGCTATTTAAGGATTTTCATAAATTACAGAATATTTGCTCATTTTTTTCTTTTACATAAACTTGATTTTTAATCATTTTCTATATTATAAAGAATTGTTAAAATATTTTAACAATAAGCTAATAAAGTAGTTAAAATATACATAATTTGAGCACTCAACCTAGTTACTAGGAGGAAGAATCGGATGGGATTATTTGGAAAAGGTAGTCTTTCTGCTATACTTCAGAGGATTTTTGGCAAGAAACATGCTAAGATAGGGATTTACGGCCCACCAAATGTTGGTAAGACCACTCTTGCGAATCGTATCCTTCGTGATTGGACGGGGGATATAATGGGCAGTGTCTCTGAGATTCCTCATGAAACACGAAGAGCCAAATGGAAAAAAGATGTAAAAGTGGAAAATGGGCGCTCTTCTCTTTTCATGGACATTGTAGATACCCCCGGAATCGCTACTAAAGTGGATTTTAAAGAATTTATGAACACATATGGTCTTAGTAAAGAAGAAGCAAAAAGAAGGGCAAAAGAAGCCACAGAAGGAGTTATAGAATCTATAAAATGGCTTGAGGGCATTGATGGAGTACTGCTTGTCATGGATTCCACACAGGATCCATTTACGCAGGTTAATGTAACTATTCTTGGAAATCTTGAGGCAAGAGAGCTTCCTGTTTTGATTGCTGCCAATAAGATAGATGTGGAAGATTCAAGTCCTGCTACTTTGAAATCTGCTTTTCCACAACATCCTGTTGTCCCAATAAGTGCTTTGACTGGATACAATTCAGACAATCTTTATTCTACTATGGTCACACATTTCCGTAAACGAAAAAGGAAAAAACGGAGGTAGATAAATTGACAAAAAAGGACAATGGTATCTCATTTAATCTTGTATCCCGTCAGAAATTAGGAGAGCTATCCTCAGATGAAAAATTGAGTTTCATTTTAAAAGAGGTTAAAAAAGGAAAAATTCTGGTGTTAGAATATGGCCTTACACCAATGGAACAAACAAATTTGATAGAGAATACAATGAAAGAAATAGAACAGGATACTTTCATTGGGGTTGAAATGGAAGGATATGGCCAGGATAGTCCTTCATTTATTCAAAGATTATTAGGGGTATCAAAAAAACCTCGTATGACTTTAATTGGACCTGCAGATCTTTTGAAGATGGTAAAAAAGGACAATGAAATGATTCAAATAAAAATAGTGCCTGGTAGAGGAGCTAAATAAAAATGCCTCATCAGTGTCTTAAATGTGGACGTGTATTTGAAGAGGGATCTTCTCAACTATTAAAAGGCTGTCCAGATTGTGGTGGAAACCGTTTTTTCTTTACTAAAGAACCACTAAGTGAAAAAGAAAGAAGTGACATAACTGAGAAAGTTGGAAAAGACATAAATTCTGCTATAATGGAATTGATGGGCAGTCAGGGCGATGAAGTAATTGATAAATCTGGAAATTGGGTTAAAATTAAACCAAAAGACGTACGTAAAGCAATGGAAAAGCGTCTAGAGGAGGAAAAAATAGTCCCAGATACTAAGGAAAACATAGAGATTATAACAGATGACGAATACAGAAAAGAAGCTATTGAAAAGGTCGAAGCTGAATCTGAAAAACCTCGCACGCCTGAGACAATAGATATTGAAAAACCTGGTAAATATAAAATAGATCTAAAAGGGCTTTTAGAGGAAGAACCAATAATCATTCAAAAAGATGGTTCCTATACTATTCATTTACCTTCAATTTTTAAAATGATTAATAAGGAAAATAAGTAAAATAAAAAGAAGAAAAGAGGAAAAAAAGATTGTTTTTAGAGCTTTAATCTTCTATGTAGTTTTACTACTGCTTCAACAGCGGCTTTTGCTCGCTCAATTCTATCTTCTGCCTGTAACCTTGTCATACCAGGTCCAGAGATGCCAAGACCAACTGGTTTATTAAATTCAACTGAGAGATCAGCAATCTTTCTTGATGCATGTTGAATAACGATTTCATCATGCTCTGTTTCTCCTTCGATTACTGCTCCAAGTGCAACCACGCCATCGACATTCTTTTTTTCTAATAGTTTCTTTATCGCCAATCCCATGTCAAAAACACCTGGTACTTTTACTGTCTGGGTTATTTCTGCTCCAAGGAACTGTGCATGTTCCTTTGCTCTCTCAAGCATTGTCATAGTTATATCATAGTTGAACTCAGATACAACAGCTCCGATTCTAATTTTTTCTACCATTTTTTATTTCCTCCCTAACTTTTTAACGGGCCTGCGTCTTCAAATCCTTCACGCAGTCCCTTACCTGCTTTCTTAGCAAGATTTTCAGGTCTGAAAAGTAAATCTAAAGCATTTAACGCATGCTCCCTAGCTCTTCTATCAGCAAGCCATGCAAGCTCTTTTTCATCTTTTGCTTCATCCTCATGGACAAAAACTTCCAAAATGTGCCTGTTACACATAAGTTGAGTTTGTAAAAGAGCATTACTTGCTTCATGAGCGCATTGTTTATCAATAGGTTCTGGACCAGGCATACCAAGAGCCATAACTATGTCGCAATTCTGTTCTTCAAACAGTTTTTTACATGCAACAGGAAGATCCTTTATTCCTGGCACGGTGTAACGTATTATCTTAAAACCAGTATCATTTGATTTCAACTCATCAATAGCAGCTTTTCCCATATCATACCGTGCAAATGTTGTGTCAGCAATACCTATTCTTTTCATTTTTCCTCAATTCTTTCCATACTTTTTTGAAATTCATATGCAGAGATAATCTTGCTAATTATTCTACGAGTTCCTTCAAGATCGCTTCCACCTTTAAACTCTGGAAGCCTTACAACTTTAGGATTAATTTTACGTTTTTCCAATTCAGATTTTATTTTATTTTCATCATGTATCTGATCAAAACCAAGTGCAATGACATCTGGTTTTATCTCCTCTACGATTTTATACATATCATCTTCATGACCAAGATAAGCCTCATCAACAATCTTCAATTCTTTGATGAGATTGAGCCGTATTTCTTCAGGATTAACTGGTTCATGCTTTAACCTTCGAACTGTAGCATCAGTGGCAACAACAACTGCTAATGTGTTTCCTAGTTTCTTTGCTTCTTTTAGATAATAAATATGTCCTGGATGTAGGAGATCAAAAGTTCCTGTTGCCATTACTTTGACCATTTTTTCCACGCTTCAACTATTTCTTTTCCCTCTAAAAAAATAAGATTATGTTTATCTGCATACTTTCTTGCCTTATCTTTGGGTAAAGCCTTGCCGTCATCGCCCATGATTTCACAGCCACTTCCAGCAGGGATAAGTTTTGCCATTTTCATCATAGAAATAACAAGTTCAGTATGACCTTTTCTTGCATCAAGAAGTTTATCTGCTGCTACACAAATTGGAACATGTCCTGGGGATCTAAACTCCTTTCCAAACATTCTTGTAGCTTGACCGTCATTGAGATTTTTAGTTTTTCTTGCTAACTCAGCAAATCTTTTCATAGTTAAACTACGATCAATATCGGTTATACCAGTGAATGTCCCTCTATGATTAATATAAAGTGAAAAAGAGGATTTTGTATCATATGGTATGTCGTTTGGAACAAGCTCTTTTAGAACAGGGTATTTATCATTTATTTCTGAATACATATCCGCTAAAAATGGAAGTTTTAGCTTATTTGCCAATTCCTTTGAAACCATAAGAAAAATAAGTCCGCCGCCATCTTTTCTCATCGTTTTTATTGAATCAGGGGTTACAAACTCTGAAGCTATAACTAGATCTGTTTCACCTTCCCGCTGATCATCATCATAGATCAAGATAAATTTGCCATTTTGTAGCTCAGTTATTGCTTGTTCGATTTTGTCTATAAATTCACCCAAATGCAGATTCGCCTCCCTTAAAATAAATTTTGGGTTACTACTCAGAAATTGGTGGACTGATTCTTCCCTTGCTTTGAGATGCTAAATACCTGGTTATATATCCAGCTATGCGGTTTCTTAAAAGATTACTACCAACATCGCTTAATTCTGCAACCTTTTCTTTATTATGTTGAAAATCATCGTGTTTAAATTGATTTGGATATCTTTTTGCAAGATCTATCGCGATGTTTTTTATGAATGTCTGTCTGATATTACCCAGGATATCACCCTTGAATGTAGGGAGTCGGAATATCTTTTTGTTATATAAACACTTTGTCATCACCCAAATCAACTAAAAATAATAAAGCATATTAAAATAGAAAGAGTTTAGTATTAATAACTAATATAATTAATAACAAAGAGGTATAAATAATGCCGGTAGAGTTTGATGAATATAATGGAAACCCAGTAATCATTTTAAAGAGAGACAAAAATGACGCTTATCCTTTTAGATTTGGTGTAAGAAAAGCACAGATAATTCTTGACCACATCGAGGATATTAAAAAGTTTGTAAAAGAAAACACGAAGTAAATTAAAAAATTTCATAGCCGTAAAATAGATTAAATCTCCTTTCTTTACATTTTATTTTAAGCTCTCAACACATATAAATAATAGAAGTTAATTAATCGGAAATGGAGGAATAGAAAATCCCATCAAAAAAACCATCTTTAAAATCACTTGCAGGAAAACAAATCGATAAATTTGAAGATTATGCTATGCATAGCAGCATAATCAGAAAACTTGGTGCAATGCTATATAATTCCGCTCCGTACAATCACATTTCAAAAAAAATTGACGAATTTCGTGATGTAAAGCTATTAGAACAAGTAAAACAGGATGAAGTCCCAGAACATGTTGCAATAATAATGGATGGAAACAGACGTTTTGCAACAGAACTTGGCTTACCTCCAAACACTGGTCATCTATTTGGAAGAGATAAACTTGAAGAAGTTTTAGAATGGTGTTTTGAATTGGGAATAAAAAATTTAACAGTTTATGCTTTTTCAACAGAAAATTTTGATAGAGATAGTAATGAAATTATAACTCTTATGGATTTATGTAAAAAAGAACTTGAAAGAGCCTCCAAAGATTCCCGCATTCATAAAAATCAAGTCAAAATTAGAGTACTCGGGCGCTTAGAATCATTACCTGATGACATTTCAAAATCAGCACAGTATGTAATGGATGAAACAAAAGACTATAACAAATACTCATTCAATATAGCACTGGCATATGGTGGGAGAGAAGAGATAATCCAAGCGATACAAAAAATTGCTGAGGATGTCAAAAATAAAAAAATAAAAATAGAAGACATAAAAGAGCCGATAGTATCAAAGTATCTTTATACCAATGGAATACCTGATCCGGATCTTATACTCAGAACCTCAGGAGAAGAAAGAATATCTAATTTTCTTTTATGGCAACTTGCATACTCAGAGTTATACTTTTCAGATGTTTATTGGCCGGCCTTCCAAAAAAGAGATTTTCTTAGAGCTATAAGGACTTGTCAACTGAGGAAAAGAAGATTTGGAAAATAGATTAATTCTCAGGCCGGTCTTCAAAATCTTCTCCTTTTTCAATTTCATCTGCAATTTTTGCTAACTTTGCAAATTGACAGTGAAAGAAATACAAAATAACACCTGCAGCAAGAAATAAAATAGAAAAAGCAAGAATTGAAGTTGGATAGGTAGTTTGAGAGAAATCATATATTTGTTGAAGAACACCTGAATTTCCTTTGCTTATTAAAAACGAACTTACTATAAAGAATAAAGAAACGATTAAAAGGAATATTCCTAAGATGAAAGCAAGTTTACAGAATATTCCAGTTTTGAAATCACTATGGGCTGAAAAGTATCTTTTCTTAAACATACGAATCTATTTTTCCTCAACCAATATCAAGAAGAACTGTCCGACCCACTAAGTGCATTCTGCACTTTGCTTTGCAGCTCAGCTAGTTTTTCCTTAGTTCTTCCTTCTTGTTGTCCAAGAGTATTTTTTCTTAGTTCTAATGACTCTTTATTTGTTTTTAATTCCTTTGTAACTTCGCTTTTACCCTTGGTTTTTATTAATAATGCTCCCACACTTTTGTATACAGGTGTTTTTGCATCTGTTTTATCTAATTCTTCTAATGCTTCTTCAATTTCTTTTAATCTTAATTCAACTTGTTGACGTTGTTGCATTATCATTTGAAGTTGAATTCTCATTTGTTGTAATCGGTTTATTTGATCTTGTAATTGTTTTGACATTTCTTCTTCTGCCATAATTTTATGCTCCTTTTTGTGGTAATTAGCTATTTGCCTATTAAAAGTATTGCAAAATATTTGATGAACGCAAAAGTTATTTTAAATTCATTTGGTAAATAATATTACTATACATTTTTTAATAAATTAAATCTAACAAAATAATTAAAAATATAATAGAAAACATTATATAGAAAGATATAAATATAGTAAGAGTCAATAATTATTCAAAATGGGGGATAAAAAATGAAGAAAGGCGATAAACTAATTGCAGTATTAGGAGTAATTATACTAGTTGGAGCTGCTATAGGAATATATTACTGGGTTGAAGAAGAACCCGCAAAAGCTGTTGCAAATGTAGAAGATCTTTTTAAGGTCTCAAGTGAATTTTCTATGAGACCTGAAGCGATAACTGTATCTGATAACTGTCCATTTTATGCACTTGTTGCAACACCACTGGCAGTTAATTACGATAAAGATGGTACACAATATTTAAGACCTCTTTATGTAGAAAAGCCAGGCGAAGTATCAGATGCTGTTGCTAAAGCAGAAAGTCAGATAGGTTTTAAACCAATTAATGAAATTTCAGATTTATCTGCAGAGGAATTTTCTCTTTATATTGCTGAAAAATATTGGGAGAGCAGTGACGCAGTTCTTCTAATAGAAAACAATGAAACAGGTTATAGCTTAGGTGTTGCAGCTGTACCAATTGCTTCATATCTTAGCATACCTGTTATAGTTGCAGATGAAGTTGATAGTGACGTAAGAGAAGTTCTTGAAAATCTTGGAGTTACTACATCTCTTGTTTGCGGTGAGATAGAGGGATACAAAGATACGTTAAAATTCGAAGATATCGATGAAATTATGGATGCTTCAATTGAAATAATATGGGAGAGATTGAAACATGATGTTGAATATATTACCTTGACAAATCCAAGGGATGCCTGGCCACCAGAATCACTTGATAAAGAAATTATTCTCTCTGAAAAAGGAACAATAAACTCAGGTGTTATATTCCCATCAAACTTTTTTAAAGCGATAAAAGCAGCAATGATTTCGCCAAAAACTTATACTTTTGAAATTCCTGATTATGAAAGTAAATATGCATTAATCAAGCTGGATTTCAGAAACCTTCAGGATCCTGAATACATTGAAAAATTCGGTGACAATGTCCTGTTTAAATGTAGTCTAACAGGTTATATACGTACATTAGCTTATCCTGGGGAAAGAGATGCAAATGGAGACCTAATGGAGGATAGATTATACTTTGAAACAGTAACATACGATAGTGGGGGAGTGAAACATTCTATATCCCCTGTAGGTATCCTTCATGTTCTTGACTCTGCAGAATTTGAACTAACTGTTACTGCTGAAGAACTTAGCAATCCATATTATCCAATGATGCAACAGTTCTCCTCAATCGCACCATATCTTACTGCCTGTCATGAAGGTATCATTTTTGCCAAGCCAGAATTTGCTTTTGCACCAACAGATGATGTGAAATTCAACGGCAAAACATTACCAGGTAACACACAGCCATTCTATAACCCGGCGTTAATACCTGTCCTAAATCAACATGTTTATGAAAACATACATGTACCACTTAACAATCTTCTATCTAAATTAAGGAAAATTGATATCACTGAAACTGTAGAATATCTAAAAGAAGACTGCTATCGGAACCCGTTATACATTGCACTTGTCGGCGATACAATAATGCTACCGCATTATTATTATCGTAGTCCACATAGTGATCCATTTAAAAAAGCAGCAAAAGGTGCATATGGTACCAATTGCCCAAGTGACTTTATTTATGGAAACATAGATCCTGAACTATACTCACTTCTACCTTATGACTCTGATCATTTAGAAAATGATTTGTGGTCGGATTTCCCTGAAGCAGAGAACGTAGTAGGACGTATAACTGGTTGGGATGTACAAGATGCCAGCGCTCTGATAGCGCGATCAATATTTTACGATAAAATAATCGAGGAGAAGGGCGAGTGGAAGGATAACGCAGCAATTCTCGTCGGAGCTGGTACCGAAGTACAAAGAATACCTATTTTAAATGCTATCCAAAAAGTTTTAGGGCATCCTGATCCAATGAAGTTCCCAACTGGAGAAAAACGTTTTCTGATAGAAAGAGTAAAAAGTAATTTCGAAAAAGCCGGCTATAACGCACAAAGCGCTCAACGTGCAGCAGCACAAAGAGTGGGCTTTACCACTGAGGCACTCAGAGAGATTAAAACAGATGGATTACTAAATCGTCTTTTCTTCCCATGGCTTCGTGTGAAATTCCGTCAAGGTCTCGAAAACATTGCATCATTTTTAGATCCTGAATGGTGGATAGAAACTTTACTTGGTGATACTTCAGAACTGGTTATAGGTGGAGAATTAGAACAGAATAGTAATATAATCATCTCTGATTCTCATGCTATATGGTTTGAAAGTGAACATGGAGACTATATGCTGGACAATCTTGGAGGACCATTTTATGAGCTTCTTGGTCATTACATTCCTTTGTTACCGCTTAAAACAACTCTTAGTAGTCTTGGGGCATATACTGTAAGGGATGTACCTGCTATGGATATGGGTCCATCAGTAATGCTTGTTGAAGGATGTGGATCCGGAAAAATTGATGGGTTCATACCACAAAACTCTCTTGCCAATGCTTATCTACATGCTGGTGTAAACGCCTATGTTTCTCCAACAACATTTTCAGCGTTTTATGGAGCTCTAGAGCCACGTCCAAAATGGCCTCTACTGCCAGATGGAGTAGGATTTGGAATAGTAGGTTATCTCAAAGCATGGTTAGATTGGAAACTTAATGGGCAATATCCCCCAGTATGTTTTAACCAGTTTATCTTTGAAGAAACAGTATTAAATTTGATTGAGGACGATGTTAGCTTTGGAACAGCTCTGCGAGATGCAAAAAATCTTTTCCTACTAGAGACATTTAAGGATACCTTCAGATGGCGCCCAGTCTTAAACCTTCCCTCTGATATGCCATATTATTTAGCTGAAGAGATAGATGACGCGTTTGGATCAGCAGTAGGTGGAGAAGGGAG
>Ga0209427_10008780_pt1 | contig 11336 bp, 7 predicted proteins | sample DeeMarSWOR136_30_FD_187465 | JGI IMG/M metagenome (GOLD analysis project Ga0209427, IMG submission 187465) | Marine sediment microbial communities from White Oak River estuary, North Carolina - WOR-1-36_30 (SPAdes) (version 2) | ecosystem: Environmental > Aquatic > Marine > Intertidal zone >... | reverse complement strand
CCGCCGGAAAAGTCCTGGGAGGATCGCCAGATTTGGTGCTGCAATCCGGCCAAAGAAGTCATGCCCGACGTCGCGACACCGATAACCTTGTCGGTCATCGACGCGATGTTGGGCGCCCTTTTTGATCCGCTCTTTCGCCTGTTGTGCATGGATCGCGGGAGCCATCCCATGTACGGTCTCGTGGCCGGGCGTGTTTATTTCAATGCGAACATCTGGGGCACCATATTCCGGAACCTGCCCGGCGCCCAAGGTCTCGATCTTATGAAGGCAACGGGAAGCCACAAAGCCCTGCAAAAAGCCCTCGAAGGACTGCAAAACGCCTCCGACGAAGACCTGCCGGACATGAAATTCAACCGATTCAAATTCATTCTGAAAATCCCTCTGATCATCGTAGGCTCACTTGGCCACACCCCAGAAAAAGGCCGGCGGATTCTTGCAAAGGTAGGGGCCGAAACCGAGAAATGGTCCCGCATAGATCCCTCCAGCCTGACTATCGAAGAAATCACTATGCACTGCCGGGAGATTATGACAGACTTCAGCGAATTGCTGAGCCACGTGCTCTACCTGTTCAGTATGATATCGGCGATTCTGATGTTCGATATGATATGCAACAGATGGTTCCCGGACGGCAATGTAAAATCGGGAAAACTCCTCGGGGGTATCGGCGGGATGGTCGATGCGACGGCGGGTCTGGATATGTGGCGATTGGCCGCGGCGGCTCACTCAAAGACGCAAGTCAAAGATATCATCCTTTCCGACGATGACTGGAACACGATTGAAGGCAAGCTCTCCCGGACGGAGTCCAGCAGGGATTTTCTGGACCACTGGAATCGCTTCATGCTCCGACACGGCCACCATTGCCGGGGCGAATTAGAACTCTACAACAAACGCTGGAGCGAAACGCCGGATTACATTCTCAAGTTCATACGCAGCCATGTGACTCAGATGAACGACGTCAATCCGGTTCAAAACTTCGAAAGGGCGGCAGCCGAGCGCCGGCAACTGGAAAAGCAGTACCGCAAACAACTAAAAAATCCGATTAAGCGCATGATATTCAATCATCTTCTTATCCGCGCCCAGACCGGTTCCGTCTTTCGCGAGAACGTCAAGAGCGAAGTCATCAAGCTGCTGACAGCGAAACGAAAAATGCTCCTCGAGCTCGGCAAGAGACTCCGTGACAAGGGTATCCTTGAAAGAGAGGACGACGTGTTCTTCCTCAGGCACGAAGAGATTGCCCCGGTTGTCGATAATCAGGCGGGCTTTGATATCCACGAAGCCGTTAGCGTCCGGCGTGCCGAATATGCCAAAAACTGTTCGTTAACACCGCCCGACGTTGTCTTTGGACAATTCGATCCGGCTACCTATGTCCCCGATAGCATCGACGAGCAGGCCGAAGTTCTTAAAGGCTTTGGAGTCAGCCCCGGCACCGCCACGGGCAAGGCGCGTGTGATCCTCAGAGCCGACACGGAAGAACAACTACTGGCGGGCGAAATCCTGGTTGCACCGTTCACCGATCCGGGCTGGACGCCATATTTCGTCCCGGCCGCCGCCATCGTCATGGATGAGGGCGGCATTTTTTCGCACGGCAGCATCGTCGCGCGGGAGTATGGCCTGCCCGCCGTGGTCAACGTGGGAAATGCAACGAAAATCATCAAGACCGGCCAGACGATACAGGTGGACGGCAATCGCGGGATGGTCAGGATACTTCAATAGAAAACAATCAATGGTCTACCGCAACAACCACTGATGAACAAACGCCGCGGCAATCCAGACCGTGAAGCTCGCACAAAGCACAATCCACAGCAGAAGATGCTTGTGGAAACAAGCAAAGGCCACGGCAAAAAACAAGATGCTCGGCACAATTCCTCACAGCGCGCCTTTGGTATAATCGATCATGAGGGCAAGATTGTTGGGATTCTCACTGTACAGCCAAAAAAGAACAATCAGCCCCGTCAAAGGCATTACGGCGATTAGTCCAGCTAAGCTCGGAAACCTGCGGCTTATCTGCGTGCAAAAAATGACAATACTCACACTGATGAATAGCTTGATCGCAAATCGCATACTTCGGTCGTCTCTTTCCCTTGGCGCGCAACCCGGGAAGTTCGTTATGAAGCTACACAGCCAACGCGGGCTTACCCGTTATTTGACGAATCTGATGTTTATCGGATAGCGATACTCTTCACCGCGGCTGGTCTTGACTGCCGCCATGATACAGAGAACTAAATCCACGATCCCAATCACAGGAATGAGGAAAAATCCTACACACGCAAGAACCAACAAACCCGAAGCCACCATCGCTATCAGCACCGTAAGCTGGAAGTTCAGGGCCTCTTTGCCGTGACGATCCACAAACGGCGATTCGTCTTTCTTGATAAGCCAAATAATCAGCGGACCCAGAAAACCGGTGAAAATAGCCAGCAAGTGACACAACATGGCCATATTCACGGCATCCTTACTGAGAGGCGTCTGTTCGGTCCCGACGGGCTGCGCTTCACTCACAGGCTGGTCGGTTCGTTCCGCTCTGGCATTTTCCGGAGCCTGCGGATGCTCATTGATTTCTGCCATAGTTCGACTCCATCCACTTAGAGTTCAATCCGACTCAACAAATCCTGCAGCTTCTAACACAGGCTCACAGGACCGCAACGGAAAAATCAGGATGATCCGGAAAGACAGCGTGCCGTCATCATTTCCCTCCTCCGTTACAGGTCTCCACTACCTGATTCCGGCACCCAAACCGCCATCTCGTTCTTGCCCCGGTGCGCCCAGGCGTAATACGGAATGGCCGTCACCTCAATATCTTTCAAAACCGTCTTTCCACCGTCCTGCGATTGCCGAATCTTTCCCTGACCGGTAATCCTCACAACTCCACCCAACAAATCGCTGCGATACTCGGCCTGCAACGTCGCCTCCGGCGGCAAGACAAGATTCGCTACACCCTGGGGATTGTCCACTCCTTCAAAGCAGTACACGACGGGTCCTCGCTGGAGGGCGATACGCCCGGTATTTGCCCTGACCTTCCTGTGGGAACGCACCCGGCGAATCGGCATCGGCAAATTCAACTCTACGACATCGCCCGCTTCCCACGTCCGGCGAATCCGTGCATAGCCTTTGACCACGTCCAGCGCGACCGGCCGGCCATTGACCGTGACCGTCACCCTACGCTGAGTCCAGTCTTCGGGCCCAAGGTCCGAATAGAGGTACAGATCGCTCGGCACGGGACTCTCCTGCGCCCAGCCCGGGATACGAACACACATCGTGAACTCCTGCCCGGCGGGCCGGGACTCGGGCTCGACCAGGATCTTGACGGAACCATCCCAAGGGTAACGCGTCTGCTGCGTCACGCGCACGGCATCGGCACCCATCGTGACAGTAGCGCTGCCACTAACGAAAAGGTTCACATACAAACAATCCCGTTGATATGCGTAGGCATATCCTGGAAGTGACGGCATGAAACGCACAATGTTCGTTGGGCAACATGCACAGCCAAACCACGGGCTTCGTTGGTACGTGCCCTCGCTGGCCAATGGATTTGGGTAGAAGAACTTGTTGCCGCCAAGCGAAATGCCGGAAAGAAATCCATTGTAGATAACACGTTCCAGGACATCGATATACTGTGCGTCGGCATGCAACAGCGACATTCGATGGTTCCACATCGCATTGGCGATAGCGGCGCAGGTTTCACAATAAGCTGTTTCGTTCGGCAACTCGTAACCATCACCGAAGGATTCACCGCCACCGCGAGCACCGATGCCTCCGGTGATATACAGCTTCTTCGATACGACGTCCTGCCATATCGGGTCGAGCGCCTCGACGTAGCCGGCGTCTGGCACCAGGGCGGCGATGTCTGCCATGCCGGAATACAGATAGCCGGCCCGGACGGCGTGACCGACCGCAGCCCTCTGTTTGATCACGGGCTTATGGTCCTGGCAGTATTCACCGTAGATCTTGCGTCCGTTGGCGCGACCGCGTTCGTCGAGAAAGAACTTGGCGAGCGTCAAATACTTCTCGTCGCCTGTGACGCCGTACAACTTCACGAGGCCGATCTCGATCTCCTCATGGCCCGGCACGTCTCGCTTCTTGTCGCGGCCGAAAACACGGTCAATCAGGTCGGCGTTTTTGATCGCCACGTCAAGGAACGTCCGTTTGCCCGTTGCCTGGTAGTGCGCCACGGCGGCTTCGTACATATGCCCAACGTTGTACAGCTCGTGGCTGGATTGAAGGAACGACCAGCGTGTCTCGCCGGTATCTCTGGGCATGTTGTCCGGATCAATTGTCCGGCACGTATACAGATAGCCGTCTTCCTCCTGTGCCGCAGCAATCTTGGCAATAAGATCGTCCAGGTATTGCTCAAGCTCAGGATCCGGATGAAGGTGTAGTGAATAGGCGGCTCCTTCGATGACCTTGAAAACATCCGAATCATCGAAGCGGATACCTTGGAATTTTCCTTCCATCAGGCGACCGGCCTTGGCGAAATTGTCGATTCTGCCGGTCTCTTCGCATTTTTTGAAATCATAGGGGATCGTGACCTCGCGATTCGTCCGCATCCGGGGCGTCCAGAACTCATCGGTGACGGTCACCGCCGTGAATGGGACCGCCGTCAGACGCTCAGGCGTCTGTACTTGGCAGCCCGTCAGAAGAACGAACGCCCCTGCGATCGAAAATGCGAAAACGCGCGTCTCTACTGCCTTTGTCCTTTTCATTCTTCACTCCTTTGCGAATTTGGTGTAGCTCTTTCAACAACACGTAAGCACGACGACGTAGTTTTTAGCAGAAGCCGGTTGAGGCGGGCAAGAACAAAATTGCAGTGGCCATGGCACCACTCCGGCCCAATCGCAGCCTGTCTCGCCGGTCGGTGGCAAGCCGGCATGATCCGGCCATCGCGGTTGTCCTTTCTGAGAGCGTGTGCGAGAGGTGTACGACGTCAGTCTGAACGTAGTGCACCAAAGTGAGGAAACTATTTTTTTCAAAAAACCACTCATTTTCGGACTTTCCCCTTGACACCCTGTAAATCAACAGGTATGTTTTCTCGCATTCAGGGATGAACGATGAGTGAGCTCCTCGTACAGGGATAGAGTTCCTCCCGGGTTTCTCCCACAAGTAGCCGTTGGCCAAGGCCTTCCATCCTAAAGGTGGGGCTCGGTTCAGGGGTGGCGGCTATGTGCTCTAAGTGCATGACGAGCTTGGACGGACTAACGGGTCTGGCTATGTTTTGCCCGGAACCTACTGTCTGACTGTTGTGTGAAAAACGAAGGATCAGTTCTGCAGGCTGTCAGGCGTGAGTCCAATGGGAAAAGTTGGGGTAAGGTTGTCGGTAGCATCGAATCTTGCGATAGGATTGCTGCTTGTGGGTCTTGCTCTTTATGAGGATGTTCCTTCCAGAGTCGCTGCGAGACTATTCCCGGCCCCCGTTGCTGAGACGGCCCGTGGAACGACGACGCCAAGCCAACTGACTAAGTTTGCCAAAAGATTGGAGGATAAGGGTTCCGTCATCATCGTAGCATTTGGCGATAGCGTTACCCAGGGAGCTACAAGCATGCGGATGCGCGACCCGGAATCCGTATATCATAATCAGCTCAAAAAACTTTTGGAGAATAGGTATCCTGACGTAACATTCAGTGTGATCAATTCGGGCATAGGGGGTGATAAAGCCTCAGACGGCCTTGCTCGAATAGACAGAAGCGTCATTCGGTTTTCGCCAGACTTAGTCCTCATCGAGTTTGGACTTAACGATAGTGTCAAGCATGGGTTGGCAGGCCTACGGAAGTTTAAGCTGACGATGGTGGAGATTGTCAGGAGAATCGAGCAGCAGACCGAAGCTGACATTGTCCTTCTTACGCCGAACTTCCTTGCGACATCGGACAACCGCAATGTTCACGAAGAACACAGGCAGAAAGGGTACGCGGAAACGCTTCCCAAGATTCAGAACGACGGGGTTCTTGCACGATACGCCCAGGCCCTTCGGGACGTTGGCGCCGCGTGTGACGTCCCTATCGCGGATGTCTATTCCGTTTGGGAGCGGATCTCTGATGCTGTCGACACAAATACTTTGCTGGCCAACGGATTGAATCATCCTGATGCCGAAGGGCATCGCATCGCAGCCGAAACGGTGATGGCTCTGATTGATGACGAGTTCATATGTGATAGCCAACGAGCCCTTGCAGTCGTCAAGGAAGAATAGCGCTGGCAACGAGCACACTATCAGCAACGGAGATATTTCGGGAGCAGACTAAGAGTGATGCCATTCGGGGAGACCTGGAGTTTCCCGTCCGCTTTGTTTCGACCTGCACTTAGGTTCGGCCTGTACCGTTGATGCGAACCTAGCGCGATTGTCAACGATGGCGATAAGAATCCCTATATCGTTTCAATGGCATGGTACGCCACATATAGAAAACAGTGGATATCTGCGGTTGCCGTCAATTGCCTTCCGTGCCGTCGGACCGGCTCAGGATTTCCCATTTCCCACTACGACCGTTTCAGTCGGGCTCAACAGCTTATAGCGGATGCCGCGCCAGCGGATCGTCCTGCCAAAGGCCGAAGCCACGATAAGAAGCAACAGCAGTAGCGACCAAAGCCAAAATGCGAGGATATCGGCAACCCAGGCGGCCCTCATCGCCTGCTGCTCTTGAGCGAGCAGTTTGTGAGCCATGCGCTGCCGCAGGATCACCCGAGCCAGTTGACTGGCGAAGAACACAACCGGTACGGCGGCAAAAAGGAGCATGTTTTCATGCTGAATCCTCGCGGCGTAAACTGCCACGCCGGCGGCGCCCCAGATGCCCAATACCGAATACAGACTGCTGCACAAGCCAAGCCACCAGGTTCTGGCGGCACTGACACGGGTAATCAGAAACTGCCGCCGACTGAATTCAAAAAGTCCACGCCAGCTCGTTGCCTCGTATGAAGCCACCAGACAGGCAGGAACGAAAGCAACCTTCATGCCTGCTTTCTTGACGGCGCCACTAAGCGACAGATCGTCGCTCAGGGCCTTAGCCCAGATCTTGTCGAGTCCGAGCCTGCGAAAGACATCGACCCGGATGGCCATCGACCCCCCCCACGCTTGATTGAAGGGCGTGTTGCCGAGCAACTGGGCAATCTTAGCGTTCATCGCCGAGAGAGCCAGACTGGCCAGATTGTTTCTCTTCGGGATGTACCACCGGTAGCCGCTGGCGACACCGTGCTTCGACTGCCGAAGAGGATAGACGATGTGGCTGAGCCAGTTGCTGCGAACACAAATGTCGGAATCGGCAAAAGCCAGGACCTCCACATCGTCACCGATCCTCTCGTAGCAGTACAGAAGATTGTGTATCTTCTGGCCGCAAGACCGGCTATGGCCCGCGACGAACACCTGCACGTCCTGGGCCTTCGAATCGGTCTCAAGCCGATTCTTCAGATCGCATAACTCATCATAGGCAGGGTCCGATTCATCGGCGACCACAAACCACAGCAGATAGTTCTCATAGTCCAGGTCGAAGAAGGAGGTGATATTTTCTCGAAACGCGGAATCCAGCCCCTTGCACGGAACGATCAATACCGCTCGCGGCCGATACCAACTGCGTTTTCTTCTGTACTTCTTGAGGGCGTACCGATAGTTGCTATACGTCTGGAGCAAAAAGACCAACTGTGAGACAATGGCTGCCAGAGCAATATAGTAATACCAATCCATTTTCGTTTCTTACATCGCGTACTCCGGTCGGGCCGTGCTCTACGACACCGAGGCCAGCAGTACGATCGATTCCATCAGTTGCTCAACGGTGTACGATTTTGCCAAATCGATCGGGAGTAGGCAACCGTGATTATGGTTGGAAGCAAGAATTATGAGATTCTTGCCCGCTTGGCCCCATCCCTGCTCTTGTGGCTGGTGGCCGAGGATAAAGATGTCACTGTCGAAGAGTCTGGCCATGCGATCGAGCAGCGCTTGACTGTGTTGCCTGCCCCACGTCAGGAGATAGGCGGACCCCGGTCTGGCGACGTCATTGATTTTCAGTGGCCTGTGCAGGATGTCCGGGTCGAAGCGCTCGATGAGACGGTCACCGGGCAACGAGTGCGAGGCCCATATTCTGTTGTCACATTGGACGGCCAGCGGCTGTGAAAAGAGAAGCTGTTTCGTTGCGAGTTCGATGTCGTCAGCGGCTCCCCCGAATTCCCGCTCCATAGCCGAACGCATGGCCCGGTTCATTTCCCGGCCGTCCTTCATCACTTCGCTGTCGTTGATGTACGCGGTATCATGGTTGCCCATGATAACATGCACGCGGTCGGGGTAGCTCAGTTTGTAGCGGACAACGTCATACAAAAGTCTATACGACAGACAGCCGCCGAGCGAGTCTTCCGGGCCGCCATGGATAATCTCCTGGAAGACCACGTGCCTGGCTGGCTGGTTGGCCAAATCGGCAAAAGAAACTATCCTCTCGAAGTTCCGTCGGTGTCCGTGCAGGTCACCGGTTAGGATCAGGCTACCATCAGCGGGCAAGTGAACGAGATTGGCGCGTCGATACTTGTCCGCATGGTTGGCTTCAACGGCCTTGCTCAGCAGGTCAATCACTGTTTGAGGCATTTTTGTTCGTTTTGATCTTGCCCCCAAATATGCTGTGTACCATCAGGTCCAGCCTTGAGACGACCGTCATCATATTTGGCGGTCGCTGGGCAGGATCGTCCTCGATACAATCCATGACAAGTTTTGAAATCCCTGTCGGTATCTGCTTCTTCAGTTCGTGAGGGGCGCGACGGGGCGCCGTGACGGGCAGGCCAAACTTGTTCTTCTTGGGTATTAGAGTTGGGGCGTGTTTTCCGGTTAGGGCCCAGTACATGGTCGCTCCGAGGTTGAAGATGTCCGTTTTGGGACTGAGCGGCCGGCGCTTAACCTGTTCAGGCGCAATATAATCCGGAGTCCCCTGGATTCTCGTTTTTATGGTCCCGATCTTGCAGCTTTGACCGAGGTCGATGATCTTGATCGAGCCGGATTTGTTGATCAGGATATTGTTGGGCTTCATGTCGCAGTGGACGAATCCGTGCTGATGCATTGCATTCAGGCCGCTTGCGACCATTCGGAACACGAGCAGAACATCACCCAAACTCAACGCGGGGCCGTCCTCGAGGTTCTTGCCGTCAAAGTACTCCATGGAAAGCAGCATCTCCTTGACCCTGAACATGCTGCGTACTTTCCTCAGCTCGTAGCACTTCCGGACATACGGATGATCGATATGCCGAGCCACCTTGTATTCGGTCTCCACCTGCTCGAAGACCCTGGAGTCCTCCGGCCTCTCAAAAATGACGCGTTTAAGAGCGACTCGCATATCGTTCTCTTCGTCGGAGGCCAAATAAATTGTGCTGCGGGCGCCGGTTCCGATCCGTCTAATAATCGTAAAACCGCCCACATCGAGTATATCTCTTGCCATATGATTACTATCAGTCCGAGGATCTATTCACCGACTGGTGTCAAACCAAGCCAACCTAAGATGCGCCGAATGGGCCCCTTGTTCGGTCAATTCGTCCATTTGGCAGTGAAATCTCTGGTTGTATGGGACGCAACGATACCCAAACGACCGGCGAATATCTCTCAAAATATCGAAAAACACCCAAAACCACCCTTATATCGAACAGCAGGCCGACCTACTTAAGCTCGGCGAATGCGGAAGTATACTACAGAATCGGGCACCCATCCAGTGGGGGGGCGATTTTTCGTTGCCAGCGGAGAAAACAGCCTCTTGACAAGGTCGCCCGAACGTGGATAATGGCCTAACGTGAGTTTGACGAAAAGGGGTTCGTGGGGCTTAGGACACCGGGGTATTTCGATTCATCGGAATTCCTCGATAGCTCACGTGGCAGCGCGAGTCCGGCAGAGCCGTAGGGATGGGCGCTGTTGGGAAGCTCCGGCAGGAAACGTTTTTCCCCGATAGCTCAACTGGTAGAGCGAGCGGCTGTTAACCGCTAGGTTGTAGGTTCGAGCCCTACTCGGGGAGTTGTGCAAGGCGATCAGAGGCAATTCTGGACCTACATATTGGAGAATCCTTCGGGTAGATTCTACATAGGCTCCACGGGAGATCTTTGTACGCGCCTGTGCCAGCATAACGACCCAGGAGCCGGTTCAAGCAAATATGCGCCGAAGAATGGCCCTTGGGTATTGGTTTGGAAAGAGGCCTTTCCAACGAGAGGCCAGGCCGTGCAACGTGAGAGGCAGATCAAACGGATGAGATCGGCTCGGTGGATTCGTGAGAATCTGTTGGTCCGGTAGAGCGAGTCCCGGCGCGCCGGGATTAACCGCTAGGTTGTAGGTTCGAGTCCTACTCGGGGAGTTGTAACTCGTTTCATTGAAAAGACTTACGAATTACGACTCAAGCACTCCAAATATCCGACTACCGTTTTATACCGTTTTGAAACGGTACATACTGTTTTGACTGTTTTCCGGTTGGGCCGCGAAACCTTTTTGGGGATTGAAGTTACCGCTTCTTTCAAACGTTGAACCTATCGGCGTAACATACGCTCTATCACTCGTTCGAATTGCAATTGGACAACAGTCCACGGCTATGTGTCGGCCTTTGCCCGTTTACTATGCCTTCAGACTATCTATAGGATTCGGGTAGATATTCTTTGAGTTCCACCCAGTAGATGTCAGACGTGTCACGATACAGATTCTCAAACCACCCGTTAGCGCGGGTGAAGAAGAGGTACTTCTTGTCGGGTGAAATCCTAGGTCCGAATTCAAAATAGGCAGAGTTGATTCGAGGGCCAAGATTTTGGGGTTTGGACCACGTACCATCCGGCAATCGCAGGGTCAGGTACAGGTCCCGCTGCCCATATCCTCCAGGTAGGTTGATGGCGGTGACCACCATAAACGACTCATCCGGGGCAATGCCCGGATCGCGCCCTGGGGGATTCAAAGAGATACGGTCGGCCCGGGGCCAGGTGTTGCCCACAAAAGGGGCCATCCATAGGTTGAATTTTCTGTGTTCCCCCTTACGTGCGGAACCGAAGTAGAGATTGTTATTCGCTGCTAAAGAGATTCCAAGCTCACGTGCCGGAGAACTTAGTGGCGGTCCGAGTTTTTGGGGTGTGGACCATCCATCAGACGTTCTTTGACAGCGACATAGATTGTAGGGTAGGGAAGGATCGTAGCTGGAAATGAAGTAGATACTATTGGCATCCGCAGACAGATAGCAATACGCTGTCTTGTATGGAATACTCTTTATACGCTTAGGCACTGTCCAGCCCTTGTCCGTGTTTTCAGTGAGATAAACATAGTAACGTCGGAAAAAACAAAAGGTGTTGCCATCAGCCGAGAAGCTCCCCCAGGTTTCCCACTGGTGTGGCCGTGTATCACAGATCAGTCCCGGGGCAAAGACCTT
>Ga0209427_10008775_pt1 | contig 11340 bp, 6 predicted proteins | sample DeeMarSWOR136_30_FD_187465 | JGI IMG/M metagenome (GOLD analysis project Ga0209427, IMG submission 187465) | Marine sediment microbial communities from White Oak River estuary, North Carolina - WOR-1-36_30 (SPAdes) (version 2) | ecosystem: Environmental > Aquatic > Marine > Intertidal zone >... | reverse complement strand
CCCAGTCCTCTCGATTTTCAACTGGACATTTAATCCAGCGCCGTGTAACAAAATCCTTTCCATAGCGAAGATAAGTCGCGTCATAGTCATCCGATATTTCGCATATATTACCTTTCCAGTCTTGAACAATATAGTGCCCATCTTTATGTTCAAGCACTTTTTCTTCGAACTGTGGTATCAGACGAAAATCCACACCGACATCTTTCATTGGCGTTAATGTCCAGTCGTAATCGATGTGAAGAACGTCAACTAAATACTCCAACCAGTTTGATCCAGCAGGAAGACCCTGCTGATGCCAGGCTGCAATAGTTGACTCTCGTGGCCAACCCGGTTCAAAAGGAATTTTATCCGGCGTACCAAAAGTTAGTGTCTCGATGTATCGCTCACGTATGTTCATGAGTGTTCTATTCTCCTGCCCGCTCTTGAAAAGCCATCCGACGTTGTTCAAGTCCGAAATTTTCTATCGGATTATCACGAAGGAGCATCTGCCCGACCTTTACAGCATAATCTTCACTAAATCGACCTTCTTCCACCTTCTCGCATAGTACACGTGCTATCTCTCGTTTGGTTATAACAGCGTGCCCATAAGTTCCTTCTACAAAGATATAATCGCCTCCAAAACCATGGATTTTATTCGCCGGGACCGCATCAAGCATATCAGAAAGCGTGCGTCGTGCTGCCGCTGGATTAATCGCCCATATCCAGCAAAAGTCGATGGTAACGTTAGGAAAATTTTTCGCAAGAGTGACGAGTTCCTCCTGGTAGGGGTAGGATATATGATAGATATCAAATCCGGTTTTCGGATATTTCATAAAAAGGTTTGCCATAAGCGCAGCACGGCTATTGGTAATAATATTGCCATTGCCAGCCTGGAAACCGGTATGAAATTTCATTCGAATTCCGTACTCACCGCACTTACGACAAAGGTAGTGAAGGATAAAATCCTCCAGTGCTTTTATATGTTTGCGGTCTGGTCTGTCCTCGAAAGCAAGTAGCCGGTTGAAGGTTCTTTCGACAGCACTCTTTGGCACATCCTCCCAGAATAGTGTACGTTCATAAGCACAACCTATCTTTAAGGCACTGGCGTACCTGCTATCTCGTTCAAAGTAGAAATCGATCACCTTCAGGTAATCATCAAGGCTGAGGATTTCTATGTTAGTTTGCTCTGCGAAAGCCTTTATCGGGAAATATGTAAAAGCACTGACCATATCGCAAATGAAACAACCAAAGTTGAAATCAGAAACAAAGATTTCCGTTGATACAAAGGGATTTTGAAGCGCAAAATCAATGCCTGCTTTGTCAAAAATTTTACGGGTGAAGCCAGGCTTTATTTGCTTTCGCATTGCTTCGGTAAGCTTATCCACTGTATCCACGGATAAATCCTCGATACCATAAATATCTTGAATGGCAATGCGAAGACATTCGGAATACCCTGTGTTCCACACCTTTCTGTACCATGGCTCAAGAAGTTTCCAACGGTCTTTTGGAGTAAGCGATGAATCGGTCTTGACCTTTTCCATGTCCGCAACCGACATACCTGCAGAAACAAAGTCGCTATCGATATAATGATAGAACAGGCGACCGAAGTGAATATCGTTACCCTTGGGAAGTTCTCTTTCTCTCTGAAGGTGTTCGTGGCAGTCGATAATAGCAATCTTATTTAATTCATTATGGATCCGTTTGTATAGCTCAGTCTCGTAATTTTTCGACATCATTTATTTCCTTTATTATATTTATATAGCAATCAAAAGGGCTTTTTTTTTCAAGGTAATAAAGATAATTTTCAAAACTGACATCAGGAGGTACTCGATGATCAACTGTAGGGATATAGCCACCTTGTTCTATCAACGGTTGGAGTCTTTCCAACTCCCGATCTATATTTTCCTTACTATTAATCAAACTTAATTTGTTAACTCCACCAATCATAAGAATATCTTTGCCATAGTCCTGGCGCAATTTTATCCGATCCGTATGGGCTGCTTCAATGGGAAACATGCAATTAATCCCGCTGTTTAACCACCCCGGCACTAATTCATAAATTCGACCATCACAATCTAATATATTGATGTCAATATTCTTTTTTAAAAGAGCATCCGTAATTTGTTTATAGCGCGGTACCATTAGTTCATTAAAAAGCTCTGGTGATATGAGAGGTCCTTTGTTATAGCACATATCTTCCCACCACCACGCCATATCTACATCAACGTTCGGCAAGGCTTTTTCTATAAGATAAATTGCCATCTCCATAAGATGTTCTATCATCTCTGTTACCCATTGCCTTTCAGTCATTAACGCAATGGAAATGTTTTCTACTCCCATCCAATTCCTCAAACACCCATAGAGGGAACCAGCGTTAAAACCAATAGACATTCCTAAGGCATGGGCTTTTTCAATAGCTCCTTTTACATCGGCGATACGATCATCATTGGTATAATCTAAATGCTCTAATTTATATCTTTTCCAATCCTGATACGTCTCCAGACCATATTTTATATATTTAGGAATACTGGTTCCGCTGATTGAAACTTTACATATATTACCCTCACTGTCCTGAATAATTTTGTACTGGCTATTTTGTTCAAAGACTCAAATGGTGGATAGAGTCCATTTATAACTGGAATAGCTGGTATAATGGAAACTCCCTCAAGCCCAAGATAATTCTCCATATCTTGGTTAGTTTGTATGTCTGCAGGTAAACCCTGTTTATGCCAAAGTTTGATCGTCTCAGTCCAATATCCAAAATCCATATTTGGTACCTGATCTGGTTTTTGCCGATGCATGATTCGATTGAATCGTTCACGAGTAGTTAAAGACTTTTGCATATTGTTATAAATTTAAATGGTTTAATTCAAGTTATAAGTTCGATTACTACAATTTGATAGATTTTAAGTCGATCGATAATTACTATTACACGATTTCCCTTGATTGACCATTTCACTGAGTTAAGCTGATCAGTGGGACTGAATACTTCCACGCTTTTTCCATTTGCAGAAGATGGGAGTGGAACTGCTATACGAATATCTTTTAAAATTAATGGCTTTCCAGATTTAGTCACTACAGCTTCAGTTTTATCACCCTTCTCTTCAACAAGGATAGGCGTCCGATAATTTACTGCATGAACGACTAATCTTTCTGGACGACCACATTTCGATGGAAGCAGGTAAGCATGTATATGAACGCCGGCATCAGTTTCAATCGGACACCAACTCAGCTTCAATCCTAATAATTCTTCAATTTTTTGGATAAACTTTGGTCCCAGGTCTACACCTTTTTCTAAATCGGTCTGTCGTGCATTATTGAGAAAGTTTCGTGCGCTGATAAACTCGTTCGCACGTTCTTCCATCAGGCACCACAAATCAGATTGGCGTTTTGGAACATGATCTGATTCAAGCCTGAGAAATTTCCCTTGACCATAGGGTACGCACTTAAATTCATTGGTGACGCTGCAAAGGTTTGCTAACGGATCTGTTTGACGAGGTTTTGCATATTTATCTTCTGTGCCAAATGGTTCAATTATAATGAGATTTCCGCCTTGATTTACATAATCAATCAGCGTTTCAATTTGTGTCGTATTTAAATATTGAAGTCGGGGCGCAATGACGACTTTGTATTGATAAATCCCTCGGATATTTTCTTCTGTGATCATATCGAATGGAATCTGTGACTCTGAGAGAATATGAACTAAAGCGTGCGTCATTGCCAGGTGCTCCGAATTTTCATAAAACACCTGATCGCTCCAAAATAGTACTCCGACTTGAGCCCATGAACGACCATCATCCCATAAATCAGCATGATCACTAAAGAATCTTTTCCACCGCTTACGGGATTCAGGAGCACTTAAACCACATTGAATAAATGCGCCACCTCCACCGGCTGCAATCTCTGCATGTGCTAAATCAGCCGCTCGATCATCAGTGACATGATATAACAGTGTTCCCGCACGAGTTCCAGCAGCCATCGCCCAGCGAGTGGCAAAAATATTTGAAATAATAACTCCGCTTTCTAAAGAACCTACCTGATTTACCTCTTCGAACATCTGCATATCAACTTTTGGCGCCCAATGTACCAGATCGATAGCATCTACTCTTCGCTTGTTCAGAGCATCTAATGTAGACATTGAACCAAGATTCGCCACTGTGTAAAAGTCATCGCCACGACCTTGCTCAGCGTACTGTACCCTTCCCACTCGCTTAAGACGCTCAAACTGCAGCGCCATACTTTCGCACCAAAATCTTTGGGTTTCAACCCAAAGGAGTAGATCACGAGGAGTAGCACAACATCGTTGCTGAATATTGGAAGAGCCAAAACGATTTTTCAATAAACGTGCTAATTCCTTGCTTTCTAAATATTGGTTGAAATAATGTCTTAGCACCGTCTGAACAAAAGCATTTTTCTTCTTCACAGTAACCGTACTCGCTGAATTTCCACCGTATTGATCATTTAAATATTCTGTGAAATTATTAGCAGGTGGATATTCCGCTAATGAATTCTGCATATAACATCGCAATAGACGCCAGTCATTTTCTAACATAATTCCGCTTGTATCTTTTAAACCAAGTACAGAACCGAGATTTTCCTGATCCCAAATTTGATTGAGATAGGGTTTGAAATTAGTTAAGATAAATTCCTCAAAATCTTTATAAATTGTAGAAAGATTAAGAATTCGATGGTCTTCCGTTCCAAAGATTTCTCGGAGGCCGTTTTTCCCGTATTTATTGAGAAGATAAATATCAAACTTTTCCTGGCAATGCGGGCAATAACAATAAAGTGTGTTGACATCGAAAAACATACCATCGTAATTAACCGCAGCTATTTGTCGCACAACTAAATTCAGATATTCTACCCACCCAGGATGATTAATACATGGATCGTAATGGAGTACACCCTTAGGACCACTACCTAATTGGTGAGGTCCCCTCACTTGGGACCACAAACTTGGATCTGCCGCTGGTTTTGGACCTAATCCATAAGAGCGATAATCGTCCCAATGATCATAAAAGTTAAAAAATCCTTTCCGCTCTTCTGGACGACCGAAAAAAGCCATTGTATAAACGTAAGGAATAAGTCTTTCAACTCCAGCAGCATGCATCTTATTAATAACTCTTTTAATTCGTTCAATCTCACGTCCAACCTCGTTTGGCGCTAACATATCATCGATGTATAATTCACCACCGTAAGCTGGACCATAACCGCCCTTAAATGGAATTTGATAACCGAGATGAAAGAGATCAGGGGGACTGGCGCTTAATTCCTTTAGAAACGATTCATTTTCAGGATCAGGCAAGTACCAAATACAGTATGTATACGGTACGGATGTTTTTGCCGGGATAGTAAATTCGCGAACAACAGGGATTTGCGCATGACATATATTAGAAATTATCAAGCTGGTAATAATTATTATTTGCCGCATAAAATAATCCTCGTTCATTAGTATCTAAAAAGTAATATTCTTGTACATTGAACCAAAAAAATAATAAACGGATTTGATTTCAAACATTGAATCCTATTAAAAAGGTTTTAATTTCATACGGCTTGATGTAAAACCTAAATGAGTCTTCGTTAAAATCGATTGGTTTTTCATCTGTTTCAATAAGATTGCATTCTTCAACTGCTTTTAATGGATAACTAAATTTAATTTCGATTTCTCCTCTTTCATTGTAAGCTTCATAAACTCGTAGAATAATTTTATTGCTATCTTCAGCTTTTTTCAAGGTCTCAATAATAACATTTTCACGATTTACATTTACAAAGGAAAATTTAGCTGAAGAAATATCTTTTTTCTTGGATCGAATAATTCGTGGCAGCAATGGGTAGTTAAACTCATAAGCCATTTGGACTGTATGACCACACCGCCAATCATCCTCATGTGGATATAGCGCATAACAGAAACTATGGTGACCAATATCGGCATTGGGATCTGGATCTATCGCTGATTTTAATAATGTCAATCGCATCACATTGTCTTTAATATCATAACCATATTTACAATCATTGAGCAGACTGATCCCATAATTGCCTTCAGAAAGATCAGCCCATTTTTGGGCAGGGACTTCAAATTTCGCTAAATCCCATGCTGTATTCCAATGTGACGGTCTCGCAATGTTTCCGAACGGAATTTCGTAAGTGGCTTTATTTGCATGAATAGCTACAGGAAAAGCTACTTTAAGCAAAGTTTGATGCTGCTGCCAATTGATTTCAGTTTTAAAATCAATACGCGGGAGTTTATCATAGATATAAATATATTGGTTTATTGTAGATGATAAAAATATCCGTTTTAAAAAAAGTCCACCGCGAATCGGTCCTTTTTCGATGACTTTAATCTCTTTGAGTTCTGTTAATCCCAAACATTTGTCTTGATAGGAAATATCTATATCCCAGGCATCGTTAGCTAAAGGGCGGTCTTCAAACAATTGGAGGAGATTTCCTGATTTGCCAGTTTCGATAATTTCCCGTTGGTATCGTTTATCATAAATAGATGTGATTTGGCCCTGGGAATCAAGCTTGATATTAAAAAATCGGTTTTCGATACGATGCGGTGAGACATTCATACTGGATGGAAATGATTCATTTAATTTATTATCTCGAAGTTCAAACACCTGATAGCCCATAGATGGTGTTTCCTCCGAATGAAAAAGTACAGCTTCCCAATCACCTAAAACCTGAAATACAACTTTATCGCCCTGTGAATTAATTATATCAAAATGTTTCAAATCATTTTTCAATGGTAAGAAAACCAAATCAGATCGCTTCCATGAAAGGGGATTAAATATAACAAGTTTTTTGTTATCTCCTTTTGAAGAGAGTTTTATACAAATTTGTTTTAATGCCTCATCAAGTGTGTTTTGCCCGATGGTTGTTACTTTTTCATAATCGTGCTCACTATCCTTGTAAACTTCGGCAATGGAGGAGCCGGGAAGTATATCATGGAATTGATTGAGAAGCAATAACTCCCAACCACAATTCAATTCATGCTGTGGATATTGACTTGTTTCCAAAAAGTTTAATACTGAAAACAGCTCAGCATTGTGATACAGTATTTCGCAGTGTCGGTTATTCTTCTTAATCCTCGCTTGCGACGTGTAACAACCCCTGTGAAGCTGCAGGTAAAGTTCGTCATTCCATACAGGGAGCTGATCCACATTATGTTCTAACTCGGAAAAAAAATTTTCAACTTTGCCATGTTGCTGATACGGTAGCACCTTCATGTAATTGATTCGCTTCGCATTTTCTAACATCTCACGAGTTGGTCCTCCGCCACCATCACCCCAGCCAAATGAAAGCAATACTTTTTGATTTTCTTGCTGCTGATGATAATTATCCCAACAGGATTTCACCGTTTTGGGATTTAAGTCTACACTGTAATCATTCCATCCTCGTGGATCAGGTGTGGTTATAAAATGAGCTAAAATCCGGGTTCCGTCCAATCCTTCCCAATAAAAAGTATCATAGGGAAATTTCACAAATTGATTCCAACTTAACTTTGTCGTCATAAAATAGCGCATGCCACTTTTTTTTATAATCTGGGGAAGTGAATAACAGAAACCAAAACTATCGGGTAACCAGACAACTTTATCATCAATTCCAAATTCTTTTCTAAAATAGCGTTTCCCAAACAAAAATTGACGTACCAACGACTCACCGCCGGGAATATTGCAATCGGCTTCGATCCACATTCCACCAGTAGCCTCCCATTGTCCAGTTTTTATCTTCTCTTTCACACGATTGAAAAGAGAAGTGTAATACTCTTGTACATATTTGTAAAGCTGTGGCTGACCTTGAATAAAGCAATATTCCGGATAAAGATCCATCATCCGCAGGGCATTAGCAAAAGTTCGAGCGACTTTTTTCTGGCTGTGTTTTATTTGCCACTTCCAGGCAATATCAAGATGTGCATGCCCAACAGAAATTACAGCAGGATGTCTTTGCACTTGCGACAATTCTGAGTAGAATTCTTGACGTATATTATTATTAGCTTTTGTGATAGACATGAAAAACTCGGACTGACCTATGTGTAAAAAATCTACCTGTAGAAGTGTTTGTTCCAAAATCCGAAATAAACGAGGAGTCTCGATATGTTTTTCTCCAATCGCTAAGATGGTATCAAAGATCATTTTCGTATTGTAATAAAAATCTTCTACTTCTTCATGAAGAACAACAAGATCGGCTTGCTCAAATTTATGCTGATGTGATTCTAAGCCGCTAAAAGCTTCAATAGCTAATAGATGATTCTCTCCAGCAGTAACTTTGTCCCATACAGGAATTTCATTTCTACGGATATCCACACTTTGTATCAATTCGCCATCCAGAAAAACTGTTAGTTCATATTCTCGCAAATCACCGCCTTCACTACTTTTAAAATAGAATCGTTTTCCTGGCTGAATAATGATAGCGATTTTTTTATCTTTAAACTCCTCTGGCACGCTAAAAGGAATTCGAAACCAACAGAGGAGATCTCTACCGCCCCAAAGTTTTCCGATGGAAAAGGATTCCCAATTGCGATCATCAAATCCATGTTTTTCAACATCCTTAAATTCTCCAACACAGTATCGAATATCTTCCAGTATCTGGACTTTTGTGTAAATAAATTCCTTAATTGTCTCAATTTTTCTTTGAAGATTTTTTAACTGTTTATCCATTTCGATATTATTTTAAAATTCCGTTTGTTAACAATATTTGTTTAATTTTTCTGACCTCTTCCTTTGAGGCAGGAAGAATAGGTCTTGCCGTTATCGGCTCACATAATCCTAAAAAGTGCATCGCTGCTTTTAATCCTCCTAAATAGGAACAACATTCATAAATCTGCCAGATTTCATTTATTTCTCTTTGTAATTCGAATACCTTTTCAGAATTAGCTTTAATTGCCTGGTAAAAGCGTACACAGTGTCCAGGAATTAAATTTGAAATTCCATCCAATCCACCATCCGCACCTGATAAAATACCAGCGCCCCATAGCTGTGATTTACCGACAAATATTTTAAAATCATGACGAACATATTTTAGCTCGATTAGTTTTTGCAAAAAAGCAAGATCACCTGTGCTATCCTTAATACCGATAATATTTTCAAATTCTAAAAGCTTGATTATAGTTTCTAAGGCAATAGGAGCCTTCGTAGTTAAAGGGATATTATAAAGCATAACAGGAATAGAGGCGTCTTGTGCTATCTCCTTGAAATAGTTATAGAGTTCTTCTTGTGAACTTGGAGGATAGAAAAATGGTGGATGGATTACTGCTATATTCGCACCTAATTTCTCTGCGTCTTTCAGATTCCGAATTGTTCTTTTAGTGCTGGTATCGCTTACTCCTGCATATACAGGTATATTGAAGCTTATTTCATCCACTACTTTTGTTAAGATCTTAATTCTTTCATTATCAGAGAGACATATTCCTTCTCCTGTTGTACTATTAACGAAAATCCCATGGACATGTGCTGCCAGTAAATGTTCTATTATTTTATGTAAGGCAGATTCATCAACGGTCTCATCAGGTCTAAGTGGCGTAATTATTGGTACAACAATGCCGTGAACAAGTGATATGTCAAGCTTCATTTTATCTCTTTTCTCACTTTGTCCCATATTATCGTTCTACCTTTTCACAACAATTTTGATGGTAACAATCTTTTTCTTTTTAATATTTACGATAATTATATTCTCTCTCACCTCACATTTTTGCAGGGGCTTTTCTTCAAGTGTAACATAATGAGCTGATACGATTATAAAATCTAAATGAAGAAATCCTGTTATCTTTTTCATTGATGGATTGAAACAACGAACTATTATAGCTTCATCGTTTTCTGCTTTTTTTATACCTGTTATCACCAGTGTATCTGGTTCCAATCTCAAAAAAGATCGCCTCTTCGCCCATTTACCATAATTCTTTCCCACCTGCACAATATTCAATTGTTGATTGTGGCTATATGTCTGCTTGAAGACCTCACCAGTTTCCCAATTTCCTTTATGAGGATAAATAGAATATCGGAAGGTATTCTTACCCAGACACTGAGAACCTTTCTGTTCTTTTGAATAATCCTGCATCCCTACACCACCAATCTTCAATGGGAAACAACGCAATAGTGTTAGCGCAAAAGTACGTCTTGTATCATCAAAAGCCTCGTATTCTTTCAATCCATAATTAATAAATGCGATTCCTTTTTCATTGTCAGAATAATCTACAAAACTATTCATAGGATTGGGGTATAAAGGTGGCTCGGGCCATTCACTGGTATCCTCTGTGCGTGGGATCTGTCGTTCCAGGACATCGAATTGTCCTTCGACATGGACTTTTTGTGTATCCAGATCGGTGGGGAACATTATTCGTAGCCAGTGATCTTCACAAGGATTATCTATTTCAGTTATCACATCAAGTCGACGAGCTCCCCTGGCTAATAAAAGGGTATGCTTAGCTTTTAAGGGCTTGGTCAATTCACTACGGCACATCCCTTCTTCTGCGGATGCCACTGGTAATTCTATTGCTAAATATATTCCAAATTGAGCGATTAACGGTCCATCTATCTCCAAACACAGACGAGCGACAGATCCTATCGAATTAAAAATTTGATCCTTTTTTGGAGAGACCTGAGTCCAGGGATCTCCAACCTCACCACAATCCCAGAGATAACCGAGATCTTTATACTCTTTTTTATTTTCTTTATCATAAATATTCCAGGTACCGTTACTATTTAACATTACTCGAATGAATTCGTTTTCTATCGTATTGTTTGCAACCACCAAACTACCAGATAGGCGTTTGGGATCTTTCGTAGCTTTTATTTTAAAACATCGGTAACCAAAGGCTGGAATACGATCTGCAGGAAAATAAATATGGTGGCGAGTCATTCTTAAAAACAGCGGCGAATCGATTGCTTGTTGCAACACAGGAAATTGGGATTCATCGGAAATTGGCTGCAGAACAACCTGTTCGCTTTTATCATTCTCCATCGTAAGATTCAAAGGTATTGGATCAATAGCATAGGCACCACTCCACTCCTGGGGGATATCAATATAAGCACTAACAATCTCATTGCGTTCATAATTAGTGGGATTTATAATCACTATATTAATATCTTTAGGATCAGATTCAGAGAAATCAATATTAGATGCAAGGTAGAGATAGTTTTTTTCAATTAATCCACATGCAATTTCTTTTGCCTGATTAAAACGGAATATCATATCCTCATGAACCGAATCCACGCTACATCCACCGATGCTGTCATGCCCATGATTATCCAACAGATAACGCCAGGCTAAATCAAGAAACTTTTGCGGATATTCCCCTCCATTTAACCAATTAAAAACGGCAAACGGTTCGGTATAATTTGTTAATAGCGATTCAGTTTCATAATT
>Ga0209427_10008774_pt1 | contig 11340 bp, 7 predicted proteins | sample DeeMarSWOR136_30_FD_187465 | JGI IMG/M metagenome (GOLD analysis project Ga0209427, IMG submission 187465) | Marine sediment microbial communities from White Oak River estuary, North Carolina - WOR-1-36_30 (SPAdes) (version 2) | ecosystem: Environmental > Aquatic > Marine > Intertidal zone >... | reverse complement strand
CAAAGGCGTAACGATTTTGAACGGCAGTTCGTGCACCACTTCCTGCCCGGCGGACAGATCGGCGGCGCTGATCTGCAAAAGGTACGATCCCGAAGGCCATCCCGCGATATCAAAGGACTCGGCGATCACGGCCGACGGGCCCGACTTGGGTCGCTCTTTGACACCCAGTTGACGGAAAACACGGCCGGAATCGTCAAGCGCGGACAGGCCCAGCCTGAACCAGGACGAGTCGTCAGTATAGTCCAGATTGTAAAGCTCGGCATAAACACAGGCCAGAGTATCCCGGGACGAATAAAGACCGTTCGGATTGCATTTCACCTCATACCCGTTCTTGGGTACCCCCTGGTCGGGCAAGGAGGCCGGGCCCACGTAGCTTATCCGGTACGCCAGACACTTGCCGCCCATCGCCAGCCGATCTTTCACGGGAGGTTCCACCACCAGCCGGTCGTAGAAAAACTCACCCTCCCTCTTGCTGACGGCGTCAATAACAACCAGCCGGGCCGAGTAGACGCCCGGCCTGATCACCATCACCAGGCTGTTGAACAGGCTGTAGTCCCGGAGCGCGGCCTGGGCTGAGTCAACGACGGCTGCCGCGAAGTAGGTACTGGCCGAGTCAACCGACAGACCGTCGTTTCCGTACAGGTTTACCTGGGCAAAGATACGGGTGAACCAGACCGTGGAGGAGGAGTCCGCCTGGAAGAAACCGAACTCGCTCCGATTCAGAACAAACGGGAATTCGACCAGAGCCACCGAGTCAAAGTCGGGACGATTGAACAGAATAGTCCCGGCCCGAACCGTCAGGGCCTCCTCCACCGACTGCCCCGTGGCGACAGCGCCTCCGGCGAGGGCAAGTGCCAGAATAAAGGGAGGAAGAAACGTCGCAGAAAAACACTTTCGCATAATTATGAAGTCAGCTCAATAGCCACCCGTGTGACTGAGACCGTCATACGGGTACTGCAGACGGTAGTCACCGTCTTCGTTTTCGTCGACAAACACGAAGCGCCGATTGGGCGAGATCCGGGTGTAGTACCAGATCTGGTACGGGTAGCGGTCGGGGGAAAACGGCTCGTTCACCATGTAATCCGGCTCACCGTACCGGATATAAATCTGCCCCCGATCGGTCCGCCAACCCTCCATGCGCATGACCCCGAACCGTTCGTTGGCCACCCGAACGCGATAGTAGAAGGCGGTCTTGGCCTCGTTCTCCGGAGTGCCTTCAGTCGGGTCGCGCTCCCGCCAGAATTGATCAAATGCCTCAACTCTCTCGTCGACGGTTTCAAGATCCTCCATATCGCCGACGTCAACGTCATCGGAGAACAGTTCCAGTTGCTTGATGGTCGCTTTCCAGTCATTGCGAATCATGCCATCCTGCGTCCACGCAACCCTGAATATCTGGGTACGGCTGGCCAGCTTCTTGCTGCGACGGCCGTGAGTCGAAACAGCTAGCTCGTACTCGCCGGGCAACAGGTCATCGACCGAGATTTCTCGCAACTGGCGCTCGGGCCGGTCACCGAGCGTGATATGGATCGTGTCACGGTAGAGCAGCCCCCGGCGATAATGCCTGACCCGGGTCTCTATCACCACTTTGACCAGATCGCGGGTTCCCGGATACACTTCGAAGTAGTAGGCGATGCGGTCGTTGGCCTGGTTTCCGTAAGTTCGGTGCACCGACGGCACCACCAGGATGTCACCCTTGGAGAAGATACTGCCCTCATCGGCCCGGCCCTGGAAAGCCTGGGCAAACTCAATCTCCGACATTCTCGGGTTCTTGTCGAAAAGCCCCTCCAGTTTCAGGTTCATCTCGCGAGTGGTCACCCGACCGGTGGTTCGATCTTTCAACGTGAAAAGCGCCTTGTACTTGCCGGGCGGCAGGTCCAGGTTGATCTGGCTGGTGCGAAAATCGACCCGGGTGCGCGCCTCTTCGTCGGCGCCCAGCACGATCTGTCGGTCACGGGTGTAATTATGGACAGCCTTGCCGTCCTTGTCCTGCACGGTGGCCAGCAACTCGTAGCTGGCCGTATAGTTGCCGCCGCTGAGAGCGAAAGCGAGGCCGCGATGATGAATCTGATAATAGAGCTCAAGCCGGATCTGCGCCGAGTCATCGCTCCGGAAGTAAGCGTAATCTGTCAGCAGGAAGTCGTCGACCTTGCCCTCAGGCAGTTCGATCTGGGAGGCGGCCGGCAGGCTCAAAGCCAGAGCTGCCAGAAAAATACCCGCGCGCGGCTTGAAACCAGGTTTCCTCATAGCTCTACCATATTAACGTCAAGCAGACTCCTGCGTTCCAATCTAAGGGGCGCCGATGCCCGGAGCAAGATTGAAAAGGACTGCCGGGTGTGCGGTTATTCGTAGCGCAGCGCATCGATCGGATCAAGCCGGGCCGCCTTAAAGGCCGGGTAAACACCCGAAACAAGCCCGACCGAAACCGATACCCCGAAACCGACCACCACCCAGAACATCGGTAGAGAGACGGGAAAACCAAAGACACTGTTTAAAATCAGACCCAGGGCCACGCCGACCACTACCCCGATTATCCCGCCCAGACCGGAAAGCGACATCGCTTCGGTAAGAAACTGCAGGAGGATATTCGATCGCTTGGCGCCGATCGCCTTGCGCACGCCGATCTCCCGGGTCCGCTCGGTCACCGAGACCAGCATGATGTTCATTACGCCGATTCCACCCACCAGCAGCCCCACCGAGGTAATCACGATCATGATGATGTAGATAACATCGGTGATCCGCTCCGCCTGCTCCTTGAACTGCTCCTGGGTTGACAGGTGGAAATTGTTCGGCGCGCCGAACGGTACCTTGCGATGGATACGCAGGGCAGCGATGATTTCCTCCATCGCCTGGTCCATCTCGGTCCTCGATTCGGCCCGAACCTCCAGGGTGAGAGCCTTGTCATAAGGCAGCCATTTGGCGTAGGTTGACAGGGGGATGCTGATCAAACGGTTCCAGTAGTCGTTCCCGAAGTGCGAGTCGGCCTCTTCGTACACGCCGATCACCTCGAATTCCCGGCCGTTCAGACGAATGGCCCGGCCGAGCGGGTTTTCGTTCGGGAAGAGCGTGCTTTCCACATCCGTACCGATTACACACACGCTGGTACGGAACTGAATATCAACCTCGCTGATAAACCGGCCCGCATTCATGTTGATGTCGCGGACTTTGATCAGGTCGGGCCAGGTCCCGTTGAAAGTGGCATTGGAAAACTTGCGGTTCTTGTACTTAAGGTCGTTGCCACCATCGAATCTCCAGTGATTCTGAGGCGCAACACCATCAACGGACGGGCAGTTCTTCAGGATGACCTCGGCCTCTTCTTCCGTCGGCCACGGCCGGTTGCGCTCCTCGTCGGTCAGATCGTCGTAATCGACCCCGGGGCCAAACCGGTCAACAATGATGACGTTTGAACCCATCATGTCGATCTCGGCCTCGGCTGCCAGATTCAGCCCGTCGATAATAGAAGCCATAGAGATTACAGCACCAACCCCTACCATCACACCCAGAATCGTGAGGAAGGACCGGAACTTGTTGGCTTTTACCGACTCCAGCGCCATCCCGATGGCGTCTCTTACCTCGGCCAGCGACAACAACATCAGTGACACTCCAATACTGCAGCGATAAGCATCGACGCGACCTCTACTCGTAACGCAGGGCTTCGATCGGATCCAGCCGGGCGGCCTTAAAGGCCGGGTAAACTCCCGAGACGAGCCCCACTGAAACCGATACCACAAATCCTATCACGACCCAGAACAACGGCACGGAGGCCGGGAACCCAAAGGAACTGTTCAGGAGCAACCCCAGCGCGACCCCGACTATAACGCCCACCGTCCCGCCCAGTCCCGACAGGGACATGGCCTCGGTAAGAAACTGGATCAGAATGTTGGAGCGCTTGGCGCCGATAGCCTTGCGCACGCCGATTTCGCGGGTCCGCTCGGTAACCGACACCAGCATGATATTCATTACTCCGATGCCACCCACCATGAGCCCGACGGACGTGATAACAACCATGATAATATAGATGACATCGGTAATGCGGGCGGCCTGCTCCTTGAACTGCTCCTGGGTTGACAGCGCAAAGTTGTTCGGCTTGCCGAACGGAACCTTACGAAAGACCCGGAGAGCCGAGATGATTTCCTCCTTGGCCCGATCGATATCCAGGCGCGACCTGGCCCGGACTTCCAGGGCGAGTTCCTTTTCCCAGGGGATCAGCTTGGAGTAGGTCGTCATGGGAATACTGACCAGCTTGTTTTCGAAATCGTTGCCGAAATTGGAGTCGACCCGCTCGAACACTCCGAGCACTTCGAATTCGTCCCCGTTGACCCGGATCAACCGACCCTCCGGGTCTTCGTTCAGAAACAGAACGTCGGCCACGTCCGCTCCCAGAACGCAGACCATCCGCCGGAATTGCATTTCGGTATCGCCGAAGAAGCGCCCGACCGAGAGGTTCTTGTCCTTCACCCTGACATAGTCGGGCCAGGTGCCGTTCAGATTCGGATTGTTGAACTTGCGGTTCTTGTACTTGGCCTCGTTGCCGCCCGGCCGCCAGTAGTAGTTGTGCGGCGCCACGCCGTCGACACTGGGACAATTAGCCAGGATGGCCTCGGCTTCGCCCACCGTGATGGGCGGGCGATTGCGCTCGTCTTCAGACAACTCGTCGCGATCTACGCCCGGTTCAAACTTGGTTACCATGATTATGTTCGAGCCCATCCGGTCGATCTCCTGCTCGGCCGCCGCATTAAGACCATCAACCACCGACGCCATGGAGATCACCGCGCCGACGCCCACCAGGACCCCAAGGATGGTCAGGAAGGACCGGAACTTGTTGCTCCGGACCGACGACAGGGCCATCAGGACCGCATCCTTAATTTCGACCGGGGTCAGGAGCATGCCGCCCGCCTACTCATAGCCGAGCGCTTTAATAGGATCAAGCCGAGCCGCCTTCATGGCGGGATAGATGCCGAAGATCAGACCGATTCCGGTCGAAACGATGAGCCCGGCTGAGATGGCCAGCGCCGACGGATCGATATCCACGTCGGCCTGGCTGGCCAGGATTTTAGCTATCACGAAGCCTAACCCGACACCCAGGGCGCCGCCGGACAGGGTCAGCATGATCGACTCAAACAGAAACTGCAGCAGGATGTGTCGCTGCTTGGCCCCGACCGATTTTCGAATACCGATCTCGCGCGTTCGCTCGGTAACCGAGACCATCATGATATTCATCACGACGATGCCGCCGATTACCAGCGAGATGCCCGAGATGCCGACCGAGACCATCCGGAACATGAGCGTAAACTGATTAAGCCGCTCCAGGATGCTCTCGGCCGTCTCCATATCGAAATCGTCCGGCTCGCTGGGCGGAACCTTGCGGTAGGTACGCAAAATCAGGCGGACCTCGTCCATCGCTTCCTCCAGCTGCTCCACCGAGACCGCCTTTATGGTCAGAAACGTGCCCCGCCGATGCGGCACTCCGAACTGGCGGGTATGCGCGGACAGCGGAATGACCGCATAATCATCCTGACTTTCACCAAACAGGGTACCGCGCTTTTTGGCCACCCCGATAACGGTATATTTCTTGGGTCCGATTCTGATCTGCTTGCCAAGGGGGTCGACCCCTTCGAAGAAGGTCTCGCGAATCAGATCGCCGATAAACACGACATTACGACGATAGAGGTCATCCTCACTGGAATGGAACCTGCCCTGGGCCACCTCCATATCAACGATGTCGATGAAGTTAGCTGCGGCGCCCATTACCATGATACGTCGCAGGCTCTGGTCGCCGTAGCTTATGCGGGCCTGGTCAAACAAACGCGGCGAGATTTTGTCGCAGAGTTGGCAGTCCTGCTCTATAACGTCAGCCGTTCTCAGGTCGATCGGCTTGCGCCGGATCTTCTCGAGGAACTCTTCCTCCGAAAAAGCCGACATCATCTTGGAGACCATAAAGGTGGACGGGCCCATCGACTCGAAGGCTTTTTCGATGGCGCCGATCGCACCTTCCAGAAACGACATGATCGTCATAACCGAGGTTACGCCGAACACAATGCCGGTGAAGGTCAACCCCGACCTGAGCTTGTTGGCCAGGAGGGCGCCGCCGGCTAAGCGAAAGATCGCGCTCAGAACTGCCATAGTATTCTGATTCCTAATGGACCCCGTTGCGCTGTTCTTCCGGGATAGCCTCGTCACTGGCAATGCGGCCGTCCAGAATTGACAGGACGCGCTTGGCGTGTCGAGCCACCGTCGCCTCGTGGGTCACCGTGATGATAGTGTTGCCTTCCCGATGCAAGTGATCGAACAGCTTCATGATTTCTTCGGATGTCTTGCTGTCCAGGTTCCCGGTCGGCTCGTCGGCAAGGATGAGCGACGGGCTGTTGACCAGCGCCCGCGCGACCGCCACCCGCTGGCGCTGACCGCCTGAGAGCTCACTGGGCTTGTGACTCATCCGGTCTCCGAGTTCGACCCGTTCGAGAGCCATTCTGGCCATTTTCTCGCGCTCGCCTTTCGGCGTGCCGTTGTAGATCAACGGCAGTTCAACATTGTGCAGGGCACTTGCCCGAGGCAGCAGGTTGAACACCTGGAAGACGAAACCGATTTCCCGGTTGCGGATGTTGGCCAGTTCGTTGTCGTTCATTTCCCTCACCCGCTTGTCGTTGAGCCAGTATTCCCCCTTGGTGGGCGTGTCCAGACATCCGATCAGGTTCATGAGGGTGGATTTGCCGGATCCCGACGGCCCCATGATGGCGACATACTCCCCTTTTTCAATCGCCATCGATACCGAGCGCAGGGCGTGAATCCGCTCGGAGCCCATCGCATAGGTCTTCCAGAGATTGTCAGTTTCAATCAGCGGCATTACCGGAGCCCTCTCCGTTATCGATTTTTGTGACCTGAACGGCCTCGCCGTCCTTCAGTGTTCGCAGTGCGCTATACGGGCCCGAGACCACCGAGTCGTTCTCTTGCAGGCCGCCGGTGACTTCGATATCCTTCTGTCCCGAGATGCCGGTCTCGATGGGAACAAACAGCGCGGCCCCTTCGCGGACCACAAAGACACCCTTGATATCCTTGCGCTCTTTCTTGTCGGCGGCCTTCGTCTTAGTCGAGTCGGCGGCCTTCGTCTTAGTCGAGTCGGCGGTATCGTTCTCCGCCGCCTGGACCTGCATGCTGCCGCTTTCATTGGCGGCCTTAGCCGCCCGGGCCGCCTGCAGCGAATCCAGATCGTAATTGCGGGTTACTACCGACGCGAACGGTACGGCCAGGATATCGTCGCGCTCGGCCGTGGTGACGTCTACCGTGGCCGACATGCCGGGCCGAAGCCTCGGATTGAAGTCCGCAAAGGTCACCTTGACCCTGAAATTGGTCGACTGGTCCTGGGTGCCCAGACCGACCATGATGGCGGTATTCCCGATCTCGACCACGCTGCCGGCAAAGGACGTATCCGGGATAGCATCGACTTCAATCTCGGAGTGCTGACCTAACTGAATCTTATTAATCTCGGTCTCGTCGACCTCGACCTCAACCTCAAACACGCTGAGATCCGAGATCGTCATCAGAATCTTGCCCTGGGTGAAGGCGGTCTGCCCGGCGGCAATCTCACCCACTTCGCAGTCGAGAAAAGTAAGTACGCCGTTCATGGGCGAAGTGATCTTGGCCTTGCGAAGCCGATCAAGCTGCTTGTCATAAGCAGCTTCAGCTCCATTGGCCTGGGCCTGCGCGTTTTCAAACCTGGCCTTGGCGTTCAGGTAGGCGTACTTGGCCGTGTTGTACTCGGTTTCCGAAGACAGATTCTGCTCAAACAGTCTTTGCTGGCGCTGATAGTCTTCGTCAGCCTGGTTGAAGGATGCTTCGGCGCCTGCCAGGCTGGCCCGGGCGCCATCAAACGCATACCGGGCCTGGCTGACATCAGCCTTGATTTGAATCGTATCCATCACGACCAGAAGATCGCCGGCTTTCACCTGCTGCCCCTCAGACACCAGCAGCGCAATAATCTCGCCGCTGAATTCGGACGTGATATCGACCTTGGTTTTAGGTTGGATCCGCCCGGAGGCCGACACCTTTTCGGTGAGACTTTGTTTCTCCACCGTGGCGGCGTTGATATTCGTAGCCCTGCGTCCGTTTGACGTCAGACTGATGACCGCGAAGACGGCGATCACGACCACCACACCGATAATAATGATTGTTTTCTTTTTCATACCAACCGCACCCTCTGCTTGCGATTACATCTTGCCCATGGCGTTTTCGAGTCTCGCAATCGCCAGGTTAAGATCGAATTGAACTCTTATGAGCGCCACCTGGGCCTCTTTCAGCGATACTTGCGAAGTAAGAAGGTCCAGTATGGTAGCCGCCCCAAGGTTGTACTTCTCTTGAGTGATACGAAGGTCTTCCTCGGCGGCCGCGACGTTCTCCGTCGAAACCTCGATCTGCAGCTTGATCTGCTCGATCTCTAAATAGCTCGTCTTTACACCGGAGATAGTGGAGTTGCGCATGTCAGCCAGATCGGCGAGCGCATTGTTGCGAAAAACCCTGGCATTATTGACGCGACTCTCCCGGAAGAACCCGTCGAATATGCTATAGCTGACCGAGAAGCCTATAGAGTGAGACTTACTCGAGTAATCAAAGGCGTAGGGATATGCCTGCGTACCGGTGAACTTGCTGTAATCAGCATAGGCCGAGAGGGTCGGCAGGTAGCTGGACCTGGCCGCCCTGAGCGAATGCTTGGCCTGGTCGGCCAGCTTGTTTGAGGCCAGCAGCCGGGGGTTGTGCTCCATGCCAAAACTGATCGCATCATCCAGAGTACCGGCGTACTCACGTACGCGGTAGTCGGTCGAAAACCGGTGGTCCTCCCGGGGGTCGATTCCGACCGTGTAAGCGAGATCCGCTTTGGCCTGAGTGACACCATTGCGAGCGCGAAGCAGCGCCAGTCGATCGTTGCCATGGAGTACTTTCTGGCGCAGTACATCCGACTTGGAGGCCGAGCCCAACTCGAAACGGGATTCGATGAGCTTCAACTGTTCCTCCGCCCGTTTTTCCGCCTCTTCCTGGACACTCACATTCTCCACGGCCGCGAGATATGCGTAGTAGGATACTTTGACAGCGGTCATCAGGTCCTGCTCGGAGGCCAGAACATCCAGGTCAGCCCGGGCTTTGGCGGCACTGGCGGCGGCGTAGTTAAACCAGTTCGCCACATTGACAACATCGAGATCAGCGCTGAAATACCAGCTCTTGCGCGGCCCGATGTCCTGCTCATCAGTTATGTCGAACGCGGTCGGAACCATCATTCCATCAAAAGCGGTGTCGGTGCCGACCACAAAAGTGTCGATTGCAGCCATGTACTCAGTCGCCAGCACATTGGGTGGCTCGATGTCGGTTTCCCTGCCTTTGCTGTAGGAATAGGAGGCCCGCAAGCTCGGCATGAACGCCCCCAGCGCGGCCAGTTTTTCCGCCCCGGCCTGGCTTTCCGCGCCCCGTGCTCTGATTATTGAAGCCCGATTCTGCAGGGCCAGTTCAATGCAGTCATCAAGCGTTAATTCCCTAGCCTGAACGGCGTCGGCAAGAATACCGACGGTCATTACGATCGCTATCAGCGTTGCTACCCGCCTCATCAAACAACTCCTTCATTCAACGCTTTGTGCGGCAGCGTCTAATTATTGATCTAACGATATGACAGATGAGCCGCCGCACAGGTTGCGTCTCGATTTCGTTCAAGTATCTGAATAGTTATGGGTGTTCAGCCTGTCTTTTCTTTCCAAGATCCCGGACTTGCCCGGTGCCATACTTCAACCAGACAACCCGGGTCCTCTTTAATATAGACGAGCGGCCGGGTCGCGAGTTTCATTAAGGTTTGTAAGTCATACACTTGACCGGGGCCGTTATTCAATGAAAAACGGGACGGCAAGGTCGCGCCGACCCGTTTTACCTGGTCTTGAGCAGGGTGACACCTAGCCGAAAAGGGCCGATCCCACCACCAGCGACACGATGGCCATGAGCTTTATGAGAATGTTCATGGAAGGACCGGAAGTGTCCTTGAACGGATCACCGACCGTATCGCCCACCACGGCCGCCTTGTGAGCCGGGGAGCCTTTACCGCCGTGGGCGCCGCCCTCGATGTACTTCTTGGCGTTGTCCCAAGCGCCGCCGGCGTTAGCCATCATCAGAGCCAGCATGACACCGGCCATGGTCGACCCGGCCAGCATGCCGCCCAACGCTTCTTTCCCGAGCAGCCAGCCGATTACAATCGGCGCCAGGATAGCCGTCAGGCCGGGCGCCACCATCTGAGCCAGCGCACCCCTGGTGGCGATATCCACGCAGCGGGTCGTGTCCGGCTTGGCCTTGCCCTCCATCAGCCCGGCGATCTCTTTGAACTGTCTCCGAACCTCCTCGACCATTTTGGAAGCCGCCTTGCCGACCGCGGTCATGGTCAGAGCGGCCACCAGGAAGGGCAGTGAACCGCCGATCAGGAATCCGATAACCACTTTGACGTTAAGGATATTGATGCTTTCGAGACCCACCGCGGTGGAATACGCCGAGAACAGGGCCAGCGCGGTCAGGGCCGCCGAACCGATGGCGAAGCCCTTACCGATTGCCGCCGTTGTGTTGCCCAGCGAGTCAAGTCGATCCGTGATCTTGCGAACATCCGGGCCGAGTCCGGACATCTCGGAAATGCCGCCGGCGTTATCGGCAACCGGGCCGTAGGCATCGACCGACATAGTCACCCCGATGGTAGCCAGCATGCCGACTCCGGCGATGCCGATGCCGTACAGCCCGGCAAACGAATAGCCGGTGTAGATGGCACCGGAGATCACGATCAGCGGCAGGACGACCGACTCCATCCCCACCGCCAGGCCATTGATAATATTGGTGGCGGCTCCGGTCAGCGACGACCGAGCGATATCGCGAATCGGCTTGGCCGCGGTGTAGTACTCGGTCAGCAATCCCAGGATGATTCCGGCCACATTGCCGGCGAGAATGGCCCAGAAGACCTTCTGGTTCAGACCCAGCTCGTCAATAATAATGTAGGCAGCTATCAACATGACAATCGCACCTACGTAAGTCACGAGACGGAGGGTGGCTGCCGGGTTCATCTTTGAGAACAACCTGACCGACAGAATGCCCAGCATCGAAGCGATAGCGCCGAAGGCGACGATCAGCAACGGCAGCTGCATGTAGGCCAATCGGGTGCTCATATCGGTGAAGAGCACGGCCGAGGAAGTCGCCGCGATAGCGACCGTCGCAATGATCGAGCCAACATATGACTCGAACAGATCGGCTCCCATACCGGCCACGTCGCCGACATTGTCGCCCACGTTGTCGGCAATCACGGCCGGGTTGCGGGGATCGTCCTCGGGAATGCCCGCT
>Ga0209427_10008773_pt1 | contig 11340 bp, 6 predicted proteins | sample DeeMarSWOR136_30_FD_187465 | JGI IMG/M metagenome (GOLD analysis project Ga0209427, IMG submission 187465) | Marine sediment microbial communities from White Oak River estuary, North Carolina - WOR-1-36_30 (SPAdes) (version 2) | ecosystem: Environmental > Aquatic > Marine > Intertidal zone >... | reverse complement strand
GGTTCTTTAATATTTTTCTCAGTGCTTCCCCTTTAGCCGTCAATCGATATTTTTGATTGCGATTCTTTGGCTGGTTTGGAATGGTCATTTCTATCAAACCACTTTCAATAGCAGGCTGCAAATATTCTTTCAAAATGAGAAGTTTCGAAACCAAGTAAGACCTAAAAATAATTTTCCTTACTCAACGAATAAGATTAGTTTGACCTTAGAAACCATAACTCGAAGTATAAATATTCGTACACTATTTGCATTATAAATTTATTTTTTTACATAATTAGATATTAAATAATTTTCTAAATATTTATTGGAACCATAAAAGAAGAAAATTGATTTAAAATGAAAATTAAGAGAAAATTATTAAAAAAATCAAGACTTGGAATAAAATCCTTAACAATTCTGTTATTCACTATAATTCTACCAATCATTATTAACTCACCCTTATTCATGACTTTTAATGGAAGTACAGATCAAAGTAATATTGAAAAGGACATCATCAAAGAACCAAAACTTCATAATCCTATCAATCATCCCCCTTTTGCGAATTATTTTAAATATTATAAAAATATCACAATTGATCACACTAAAGTTTCAGGATCAAGTGATCTTATTAATTTTCCAGTTGTACTTTTTTTGGTTGATAAAGATTTACATGATTTCGCTCAACCTTATGGTCAGGATATCGCTTTTGCTCAGGATACGACTTGGTTAGATCATGAAATAGAATTGTATAATCAATCATATACTGATCAATACTCTAAATTAATTGTGTGGGTTAGAATTCTTTCATTATCCCCTTCTCAAGATACAATAATAACAATGTATTATGGTAATTCTACTATGAGTTCACGAGAAAATCCAGTAGGCGTTTGGGATCAAAATTATGTAGGTGTTTGGCATTTATTAGAAGATCCTCCAGGCCAAATCTACGATAGTACAAGTAATGATTTTGATGGAACTTTATACGGTTCGATGAATTCTGATGACCAGGTAAAAGGAAAGATTGATGGAAGCCTTGATTTTGATGGGAATGATGATTATATTGTTTGTGGTGACAAAGGGTCTTTTCAAGATGAAATTACTCTCTCTTTTTGGGTAAAGATTCGGATAAGAACACCACCAGGAACAACAGATATCATGGGAAAAGGTTATGAATATAAAATATATCAAGATGCTAGTACAGGTGGTCGTCTTACATTTACAGTGTATACATCCACAACTACTTGGATGTCCTCAGCAGTTGGATCATTTCCAATACAGACATGGATATATGTAGCAGCAAAATATGATGGTGTACATACTTATATCTATGTAAATAGCACTCGTTACAATGAAAGGGAACTTACTGGAGCGATTTATCAAAGTTCCTATGATTTAGAATTCTGTAAAAGGGGCAGTAGTTATTTCAACGGTTCACTTGATGAAATCCGTATCTCCAATACCTCCCGATCAGATGATTGGATTACCACCGAATATAACAACCAAAATGATCCCAATGCTTTCATTTCTATAGGTAGCGCCCATGAGTTATTTCCTCGTCCTGTTAATTATTTTAAATATTATAAAGTAATAACAATTAAACATACAAAGGTCTCTGGATCAAAAAGTCTTAATAACTTTCCAGTGCTTATTGACATTTATGATTCAGATCTTAAAAGCAAGACTCAGGAAAATGGAAATGATATTGCATTTAATTATAATAATAATTGGCTAGATCACCAGATAGAATTATATAATCCTTCCTATAGCCCTACACAAGCCCATTTAGTTTCCTGGGTTCGAATTCCTTGGTTATCTCCTTCTGAAGATACCGATATTACTATGTATTATGGCAATAATACTATGGATTCTCAAGAAAACCCAGTAGGAGTGTGGGATGTTAGTTATGGCGGTGTTTGGCACCTTCATGACGATTTTAAAGATAGCACACGAAATCATAATGATGGAACGAATTTCTATAGTTCTGATATACCAGGCAAAATTGGTGATGCTCAAGATTTTGCTGGATATGCCACAGATCAAGAGATAACAATCGAACCAGATAACACACTTAATCCTACATATATAACTGGATCTGCTTGGATCTATCCAAGGGGGCAAACTGATGAACCTGAAACTGGTATGATTATAAGTGATTACTTTTGGGAAACTGGGAAGAGGGTATATTATTTATATATCCATCCTAATAACCGTGTCCATGTATATGTTTATTGGGATGATGGAAGTACCTATAGTTATTTGTTAAGTGAACCAATTGTCTTGAATGAATGGCACCTTCTCCATTTTACAGTAAATTCGAGCACACTTGCATTATATATTGATGGAGTTCCTATAAATCCCGAGTCTCCCTATAACTCAACAGCTCCTATAATAGGAGGAATTGAACAATATCTTAATATTGTAGAAATTGGTTCCGAAGAGCAAATGACTGGAACCCATGAATTCAATGGCGAAATTGATGAAGTACGCATCTCTAATATTGCTCATTCAGCTGATTGGATTTTAACAGAATATAATAATCAATATGAACCAAATAATTTTTATAACATAGGAACAGAAAGGCTTACAAATGGAACCCAGTACTGCCAAGTTGAAATTAATGCCATTGATTTGTATGGTAATTCGATACCCAATGTGAATATTTCTATTTACAATAGTACAGCCTTAGTTAGAAGCGATATAGCAAACACTGATGGGAGTATTAGCTTTTCAAACTTAGAGCAAGGAGAGTATAATTTCACTGTGACTATGACTTCTAATATTGGAAATTATGTAGAAATTGTAAATATTACAACAATTTTAGTAAATGAAACATTCCAAACTGTTAATTTGATATGCAATGTTGGTATGAATTTCTTTAGCATTGTTGATATCGATGAAAAGCCCCTGGAATCTGGCTGGATAATAGCTGGGAATAGTACGCATAATCTTCAAAATTGTACGATTGATAGTAAAGGAAAAACTAAATTTTGGTGGCTAAATACTACACCTTATCATTATAATTATACAGTTTATTATAGGAATAATATGTATAACCCTAAAATTATTAACCTAAAATCGGGCGATATAACTAGTGTAAATTCTTCAATCCAAGTTCATGTGGGCTTGACTACTATTGTTTTTACAATTTTAACCTTTGAGGGGGCTAGTCCTGTCAGTGGAGCCAAAATTAAGCTATGTGTAAATAATAGCTTAGGAAATATGATAGCGAACCTAACTACTGATGTAAATGGAAAAGCAACTTTAAGATGGTTAAACTCTACTGGAATCGGTGGAAATTATTCATTACAAATTGAATTTTTTGGAGAAAATAAATATTTTAATAATTCAGTTGATGGTCTCCCAATAGTAAAGGAAATTAATTTCACTGTGAAAAATGAAGATAATATTGAGTTTAAGATTTCACTCTCCCTAGAGAATTTTAAAACTGAAATAGTAGATCTTAATCCAACAAATGATATTCAAATAGAATGGGGTTCACAAGTGAAAATAAGAGTACTATTCAATATTAGTAAGGCAATTGGCGCACCACATTTATTAGGTCCTACCTATGCAGATTCGGTCTCATACAAAATATTTAAAGCGGAAGCATTTATTCAATCAGGAACTATGACTAAGGAACAAGACAATATTGGAAGATATCAAACTATTATTAATACTGATGATCTAAATAGTGACTCAATTTATTTGATTAAGATCTCAGCAAGAAAATCTGGTTTTACTTTACCCTCTGATTTAACACTTGTATTAGATATATTAAATAATGATATGACTTTAAATCAATCTGAAAATGATGATTCTATTCAACAAGTCTACTGGTTAGAGAGCATTAATATGTCCGTTAAACCCTATGGTCAGATATCTGAAACATTCAATCTTAATATCTCAGATATTATTTTTAAAAGTATAGATCATTCATTTAATTTTTCGATTCCAGATATTAAGAATAGTTGGAATTTATCCAAAATAATCTTCAATATTTACAATATCTCATGGAATGTTAATGAATCTGATATAAATGTTATTATCAGCGCTCCTTCTTTTGGAATCTTTAACATATTTAATAAGAGTAATCATAATGGTTGGAATTATGAACAAAGTAAATGGACAGGTATAACGCTTGATATCAATAAAGAGAGTTCTACAGGCGATAATAATTTTGAATTTACTATTGGAGGCTCGTTTGATGGTTCTGTAGATATTATTGCTGATACTTATTTTATTAGAGATACAATTAATATTCAATATTCAAAATTCAATACTTCAGAGGAAATTTCAATTCTAACAGGAGAAGAAGGATGGGCAATTAAAAACATTACCTTTGCTCTCAAAAATTGTTATTATACATCTAACTGGACTAAAGTAGATCTTTCTACTCTAACAAATTTTAATATAACTACTGATGAGGGATTTATATATCAATTGGATTCTGGTGGTTTAGGATTTGGGACATTAACAATCGATAACCGAATAATATATCCTATAGATAATAAAATCTCTTTTAAAGTCAATAGCAAAATAAACATTATGTTTGATGTTATTATTAAAATCGAATTTATTCAAGAATTTTATAAGAATCAACATTTAGAGACGCTTAATCTATCAAATGCTCAAAAAAACATTTTGAATGGGGGAAATTTTCAGGTTAATGTTATGGAAAATGGATGGAATGATGACCAGCTATTCTTAATGATTGCTGATACAAATAATGGCACACATGATTTCTTTCCTTCACAATTAAGAATGAATATTACAATTGAAGGCCAAATATATTCTATTTCTGATGTTTCTCTGGGAAAAGGAATATTTTCTTTGGAAGGTTTTAATAAAAACACCATATATACTGCTTTTATAGAAACAAGTCAACCTGTTAATTTTACCATTTCTTTTAATACTATTAATTCTAGAATTATAACTTATGAAACTCAAGGCCAAGTTAAATACATTATTATAGAAAAACCCGATATACATGGAAATGTTCAATACAATTCTAATTTGAGGAATTATATACAAACTATAGATACTTCCTTACTTGAGAGGACAGACCAATATCAGATAAAATTCACTGTTATTAAAGAAAATTATTTCTCGTCAGAAAAGTATTTAAATTTAATTGTAAAAAATCGTTTAACTTTAATTAATGACTCATCAGAACTCTTTAGAATAAAAAAACATGTATATATTAAAGATGCGATTAATTTCACATTTTCATATAAGGATGCATTTAAAGGTACTAAAATTATTGATTTAGATGAACAATATTATAGATGGGAGAAATATGACTCTGAAAATAACATTATTGATAGTGGTGAAGGAACTTTAATCACGTCTATAGATAATTTATATATTCTAGACTTTAATACTGAGACATTGACAGCTGGAGAATATTTCCTTCTAATTATTCTAAATAAAGACAATTATGAATCTAAGATGGGATTCTTTACCTTATATATTGAGAAAAGAGAAATTAAATATAATCTGAGTGATAACTTTATAAAAAATCAAGTGGGTGTTGTAAAAGGAAATATAATTCCAATAGAGATACACTTAACAGATCCTACAAAAGGAAATATTCCTTTAATGAATGCTACTATAAAATTAACTATAAATAATATTACGTATGAATTTGGAGAATTAGAGAATGGTATGTACATATTAAATTATCCAACTAGTAATGTTAATGCATTCTTTACTTCGAAAACATTTACTGGAATAATTAACATTACAAAAGAGGATTATATTTCTGAAGAGTTTGCAATTACAGTGGTTGTTCAAATGGAAGAGATTTTCCCAGGTATGCCGACATTTTACTTTTTAATTATAATTTTTGCTATTGTTGCATCCATTGGCAGTATAGCAGCTTATAGAGTTTATAAACATGCTACAATCCCTTTATTTGTTAAAAGAACGAAAGCCATGCGGAAAGCAATAAAAGGAAGCCAATCAATATCAGACTCTCTTATATATCCTATTAAGGAGATATTTATTGGAGAGATTGTAAGAGATAAATGGAATAAACTCGGACTTTCATTAGGTGATATTCTAGGTATTGAAATTAAGAAAAGTAAAAAGTTACCAAAAATAAAAACAGAACAAATTAGAGAAAGGAAGGTTCACGCACTAAAACCACTGGGATTAATATTGATGAGATGGGATGAAAGGATAGGTACAGAAATTTTAGCTAAATATCCCACCGACATTAAGGTTTCTGAGAAAACTTTGATGCAAGTTTATGGAACTCATGAATATAGTGGAGAAAGAGGCACAATTACGTTAACAACAGGGTCAATGAATATTCTTTCATATTATACAGGCCCCGAATTAGGTTATTATATTATGTTAATCTTAACTTTAGATGATGATCCGGATGAATATGAAGGAGCAATGTCAAATATTTCTTATATTATTTTACAGAATCTCGCAAATGACACTTATATCCAAATGATACCTTCACTTTTAAAACGATTATCTGTCTATCCTTCTCTTAGCGGTGAACAGAATCTTATCTTCTATTATCAAGATGATATTAAAAAAATGATTATTAATATTTTAAGAGATTTCGGAGTAATTATGAAATCAGAATTAATTATATGGCTTAAAGAAAGATATCCAGAAGAATTATTTGATTTAGATGCTATTCTAGTAGAACTTATTAAAAATGATATACTGAAAGTAGTTTCAGTTAAGAAGATGCCTTCTGAGTTAATTTTTCTAACAAAAGATATTATTATGCTTCGAATTCCTCCCATTGAATTGTTAGAAGATCCTATAAATCGGGGTTTACCAACACAATTTTCGAAGATATATAGAACTGAAGTTCGAGAATTCTTTCAAAAATATATCCCTCACGAAGATGACAATGTCAAAATTATTGATATTCTAGCTGATCCACAAGTTTATGATACATTACGATTATTAAGAACAGCAGTTGTTACGATGAAAGATCTTGAAAAATTGAAAAACAAAGGTGTTGATGATGTTATTTCTGTGTTAAAAAAGCTATACGACGCGCAAATGATTAGAGTTTATAAAGATGAAAACGGAAATGAATATTATGCCCTCCTCTCAGATTTTTATATTGATCTATTATTTCCAAAATATCTTTTAAAAAACATTAAGCTATCATTTGAACAAAAATCCAAATCTGATCAAGTACTCCTTCAATATCTAACAGTATTAGAAGAGTCATATCTCGATTTAAAATCAAAAGCGAAAAAAAAATAATTTAGATTAATGAATTTGTTTTTCTTATTTTTTATTTAAATATTTTTTCTAATTGTAATATTAATGATTATTTTGACATTTAAATAAGTTTAAAAGGATTATTCTTTTCATTAATTAAAATAAATCAAACGGACTGGTAAATTAAATTTTAAAAAGTGTGAGATTAAAATATGAAAATTGATGGATTAAAAGTACACAGGAAAATCTCTTGGCTGGTTGCTATTTTTTTATCTTTGTGTTTTTCATAGTGTCTTCACATAAATTTCTTGAAATTTATGATTTCTACCCAATTCTTCATTTAAGTGTTGAATGGGCTTTAACAGGATTGCTACTATTACACTCCATTCTTTCACAAAAATATTTAAAACTTTGGTTCCGTCGTATTTTTAAAGGGCTAAAAAATGAGAGGTTTCGCCCCATATACATTTTTAGATTGGTACAGTTAATCACCAACAGAGCAATAATTCTTTTAGCTGCACTAGTCTTACTCTCAGGATTAGGCTACTATAATTGGTACGCAAATACTATAGGAACAATAATACCATTTAGTGTGCATGAGTATTACGATCTTTCCTTGATTTTATGCATCATAATCCATATCGCAGCTGGATTTAAATTTATATTTATGAGAAAAAAGATTAAACAAAGAACAACTAATATATTTATAATTCTATTAATTTCTATCTTAACAATTATAGTAACATTTCTCAATTTTTTACCTTAAAAAAAAAAATAAAAAATTTTTAAATAAATTAAATATTTATAACCTTTTAATAATCAATTCAGCCATACGGTTAGAGAAACCCCATTCATTATCATACCAGCTCAATACAAAAATCTGATCTTCTACGACTTTAGTCCAAAGACCGTTGAAAACTGAGCTGTGTGAATTACCAATAATATCACTACTTACGATAGGGTCGTCAACATATTCTAAAATGCCCTTTAAATTATTATTAGCCGCTTCCTGCATTTTTGCATTTATTTCTGCTGTTGTACATCGATTTTCAACTATAGCTTTTAAATCTACAACGCTACCGTCCAATGTTGGAACTCTAATTGCAATGCCATCTAATTTCCCCTTTAGTTCAGGAAACACCAATCCTATAGCTTTTGCAGCACCAGTTGAGGTTGGTATCATATTTGCTGCTGCTGCTCTTCCCCTTATCATTTTTTCGGGAGTACCTGCTCTCGCGATATCTCCCGTAGTTTGATCGTTAGTATAAGAGTGGATTGTTGTCATAAGACCATATTTTATTTTAAAATTTTCATTTAGAACTTTAACAACTGGTGCTAAACAATTGGTAGTACATGATGCATTTGAGATGATTTTATGATCACTTGTTAATTTATCATCATTACATCCAAGTACAACGGTTATATCTGGATCTGTAGCAGGAGCACTAATTAAAACTCTTTTTGCTCCTGCAGATAAATGCTTGCTAGCTCCTTCTCTATTGACAAATCGACCGGTACATTCAGTTGCGACATCAATATTATTATTACTATGAGGTAAATTTGCGGGATCTCTCTCAGCAGTGATAGGTATATTTTTACCATCTACAATCAATGAATTATCTGTTGAATCTACTTTTCCTCTAAATTTTCTAAAGACTGAATCATATTTTAAAGCATAAGCTAAATATTTTGGCTCAAAAAGATCATTGATAGAAACAACATCGATTTCATTCCAGTAATTATCGTATATCGCTCTAAAAAATAATCGACCGATTCTTCCAAAACCATTAATTGCGACTCTTTTTGCCATCTTTATCACATTTTTTAAATTTAGTTAGAAATGACAATCTAAATATGTGGTAGATAGTTTTTTAATTTTATAGTTTTATATTTTTCAACATTTAAGACTAGTATATAAGAAATTTTAAGGGGATAAAATTGGATAGTATGGAAATGGCAATCATAAAAAAAATTGATGAAATGAAGGATGAAATCATTGAATTTCACCAGCAGAGCATTCGAATTCCTTCTGAAAATCCTCCATCGAAATATAAGGAAATTGCAAAATTTACAGAAATGAAAATGAAGGAAATTGGGTTAAAAATGCAAATAAAAAGAAAAAATGTAATTGGTGAATGGGGAAATGAAGATGGTAAGACCTTAATTTTTAACGCTCATTATGATACAGTTCAAGCATTTAAAGGTTGGACAAAAGATCCTTTTGGTGCTGAACTGACAGATGGTAAAATTTATGGTGTCGGGTCGTGTGATGATAAATCATGTGTGACAGCAGAAATTTTCGCATCTAAAGCTTTAATAGAGCTGGGATTTAAACCTAAAGGAAAGTTGATTGTGACTGCTGTAGGTGATGAGGAAACGGGAGGTTTAAGGGGAGTAGAATATTTACTGAATAATGGGTTAATAAAGGGTGATGCTTGCTTATTAGGAGATGCTCCAGCAGAATATCCATTTGGTTATACAGGTGGTACAATGTATATTACAATTACTATACGTGGGAAGCAAGGTCATGGTCTAGGCACTCCAGATTTACCAGAACCTTATCGTAATGAATTTTCTGGAATCAATACTATTAATAGAATGATAAAAATTATGAACTTCTTATTAAAGCTAAATAAGGAATTTATGGCTAAAGAAACTAAATATCCTTTACCAGAGGAAGCTACAACTAGAATTAGTCATATAAATCTTGCAGAGATTCATGGAGGGAACAAAATTACTACTGTGCCTGATAAATGTTATCTCCATTGTAGTGTGAACACTATTCCAGAACAGGATGTTGCAAGTATTAAGAAGCGGATATTGGATTACATTGATTTATTAAAAAAACAGGATCCTTATTTCGATATAACCGTACAAATTCCTATATTAATGGAACCTTTCATAATTGATGGTCAATCTGATTTTGGAATAGCTGTCCAAAAATCATTCCAAACAATATATAATGAAGAAAAAGAATTTAAATTGGTAATGCCTTCAACTGATGCGCATTGGTTTCAAGAAAGAGGTATAGAAACGGTTTTAATTGGCACTGGTCGCAATGATACGAATGTGCATGCTGTTGATGAATTTGTATACATCGATGATTTAATAAATACAACTAAAGCTTATGCTCTGACGGCTCTAAATTATTTAAAGTAACAATAAATAGACATTAACTCTTAATTTTGGTACAAATTATTCAATAAACACCATATATTTCATTCAATACCTTAGCTATCCCTAAGTTTCTACTCTCTAATTCAATTGGTTAAAATAAGAGGATCCTTATTTAGAGATATCAGTACAGATTCCTATTTAATTGGAACCTTTTGCAATAGATGTTCAATCTGATTTTGCGAATCAGTTAAAAAATCATTTAAGACATTATACGATAAAGTAAGAGAATTTAAATTGTTTATGCCCTCATGTAATGCTCATTGGTTTCAAGTAAAAGATATAGAAATTATTTTAATTGGCATTAACCTCGATGAAACTACTACTAATGCTGTTAATGAATTTGTATACTTTGAAGATTTGATTAATACAACTAAAGCTGATGCATATGAAGGCGCGGTAAGGTTTAGTAAGGGATTGAGATGAGAATAATGTAGTATGTTCTAAAATTATGTTTTTTTATATTTTTTTTGAATTTATGATAAATTTAATCATTTTTTTTATTAAAAACTTGTTGGAAAAGTAAATTCAGCGTCCATTTTCAATGAAAATTCCTTTGAAAAAACGGAAGAAAATGTAATGAGGTTAGGGATTCTAAAAGTAATTAAAGAAAATATAAAATTAAGTTTTCCTTACTAATAGTTTTGTGTAAGTTATACGAAGATATTATTGTGTAAGGGTAAATACTAGCAAAACCACTAATTTATAACCCCGCATCTTTACGAGCTTTTTCTGCTTCTTTTCGCCCAATATGACCTTTTTCGCCATTTTGTAGCAAAATTTTTAGACTTTCCAAATATTTTATCCCGCAATCTTGATGCCAATAATAATTATAACCTTTTTGTGGGGCAAATCTAAGCCTAAGTGTGCCTTTTTTAATAAGGTCACTACACCAATCACATTTAGTGGTGCCCGTGGGTGCTTCTTCTATTTGAAACATCGTATAAAATTCCTCATTCTGTCAAACAATATTTTACATTTAAATCT